>Ga0206125_10002288_pt1 | contig 20576 bp, 18 predicted proteins | sample Helgoland_Spring_4_FD_148598 | JGI IMG/M metagenome (GOLD analysis project Ga0206125, IMG submission 148598) | Pelagic subsurface seawater microbial communities from Kabeltonne, Helgoland, North Sea - Helgoland_Spring_Bloom_20160331_1 | ecosystem: Environmental > Aquatic > Marine > Epipelagic ... | reverse complement strand
TCAGCATCAATACCACTAAAAAGCCCTTGAAGACCTGTCGCTAAATCTTGACTCGGCACTCCTTTATTGCTTAATAAACCTTTTTCTAGTTTTAATTTTGCAATATCTAATCTATCCGCCATATAATTAGTTTTTCTTTTTACCTATATTAGCTATAAATTCTGTAACAGATAATCCTGCTTGTTTTGCTCTTTCAATTAAGTCTGCCATATTTTCTTCAGAAAATATATCACTTGTTAATTTACTAGCTCCAGACTCATCAAAGTCTTTACCATCACCAATACCTGTAAAAGAAGATAATCCACTTGCTATATTTTTACCTACATCTCCTAAAGAACTCAAAACTTTTCCAACCCCAGTTTTTGGAGCAGTACCATCTTTAATCATTATTTTAGCTTTATCTATAGCATCATTTTTAGTTAGGGTGGGATCATCTTTCATTAGCTGTTTAACAACGCCTTTTTCTTTTGATCCGAAAGCAGGAGCTAAAGCACTAAAAGCACCTACTCCAGCGCTGACTAAATCTTGTGTTCCTGATGCTGATAGAGCATCTGCATTTGCCTGCATTGCATCTGCTTCAAGTGATTTTTCTATAGCTCTTTCATCTTTCATTCCCGAAACTAACTCACCCTTTCTGTTACCTTCTTTGGCAGTTTGTAAATCTAAATCCATTTGAATTTTAGCTATAGTATCTCTTGCCTCTGTTCTAGCTGCATCTTGCGTGGCTTTTATTTTACCTGCTGTAGCAGCTACTCCTCTTTGGTCTCCCTCAGCAGCAGCTTCTAGTATTGTTGAACCGTCTAATGTTTGTAATTCGTTAGCTGTATCAAATATTTGCATAGGCACTTGAACAGCCTCTAATCTATTTTGCTCTAAATCAGCAAGAGCTTGTCTTTCTAATTCTAGAGATTCTTCCTCTAACCTACCTGCTTCTCTACTTTGACTTTTTGCAGCATCGATAGCTGAAAAACCTTTGTAAGCCATTGACCCTACCGCTAAAATCGTTGATGTTACTGCTGCCATATTATAATATTTTAATCATTTCTTTGTTATATTGACCAGCCTCTAAGTAACCTTCTTCTTTATATACTTTTATAAGACTGTCCGACTTAATTAATGCATAAGCATACTTACATTTACTTTTCTTTAACACCACCGTTAAAGAACTTATAAGCTTCTTGAGACCTTCTTTTCTTTTTACCTTATCTTTATAATTAAAGTTAGATATAATCCAGTCACACCACCCTACTTTTGAGTTGGTTACATAAACAAAACCTGCACAAACAGGAATCTCTCCATCATAAACCATATACCCACCCATTCCATTTTCTGGTAAAAAATCTTTAGGTGGAGCTTTCCATCTCCAATCTCCCCACCAATTTACTAAAATTTTATCGTAATCAGTTGAGCTTAATTTTTTTATTATAAATCCCATTTGAGCAAAGATACAAAATCTATGGATAACTTTTAAAGACCTGACTATTGACAGAAAACAATTCTGTTGATGTGGTATTAGAATTAGTTAAAGTAAACTCTAAATAATATCCTAACATACCAAAAGACTCTGCCACTGGGTCTTTTAAATACACTATACTATCACCGCCTATTGCATTAGCAACAGGATTGAGAACTGTAACAGTTCTTCTATCTTCTGAAATTGATGTTACAGGACCTAATTCTACTAAAGCTCCAGAATCAATTTTATATGCTGTTGCACCTATATTAAGTATGGAGTCAACAGAAAAATTAAATTCAATAGCTAAAGGTGGAGCAGCAACACTTCCCGTTACATTTGCACAAGTACCTATTCCTTGTGTTGATCTAAGATTTAAGTTTTCTTGATTTTGATTGTATCTTATAAAACTAAAATAAGAGCTTTCTTTTAAAGAAAAGTAAGAACTTGCTATACTACCTTGCTGTAAATCTGTTGTAAAAGTTGCATCCCAGCTAGAATCAGATTCTAATTCTATAGTTTTAAAAACTTTTGTTTGAAGTGGCTGATCGTTTAAAACACTTGTTATAGATGAATTATACTGAACACCATAATAGTTATTTCTTATAGAGTTAGTGTTATGTCTATACATATCACCACCCTTAAAAGTGTAAAGATATTGATTCATACCCATAATAAAATCAGGGTAATAACTATAAAATGACGCCCATCCTTGTACGTCTTGACTATGTGTTAGTGTATAATTTGGCATATTTTTATTTTAAGGTACTGCACAAGAAGTACAATCATTATAAGGACCATTCCCACTATTCGCCGCTTCATCTATAAAGTAATTAGGAGGCGTAGATGATGTTGCTTGTATTGTAGCACAAGTAATAACTCCGTTTGACGTTTGTTTAACCCAAACAACATCTCCAACTGAATATCCATAAGCTAATACTATTGAGCTTGAGCCTTGGAAACCACTTGTTTGATTTAAATAATAAACTCCAGCTCCTCCTCCACATTCAGTAGCTCTCCAAGAATTAGTTCCGCCACAAGGATTACAAGGGTTTTGAGCCGCTAACACGCTAGATGACATTTCTCTATAGGTATTACCGATTGTTTCTTTGTAGAATCCATCAGCTGCAATTGTTCCTGAAGTGTCTGAATATATACTACTAGTAGTAAGTAAAGTTGTTCCATAATCAACATAATAGCTATTACTTGATGGTAAATTACAACATACATCTGTAGCTGATACAGAACTAAAAGCAAGAGTTCTAGCTGTATAACAACTTGAACAAGATTGTAATGAACCTAAAACACTACTGCTAATTTGTCTAAACTGACTACCACCTGGCTCACTATAAAATCCATCAGGTGCAACGTTCGTTAAATTTACATCTGTATAAATATTTGTAGTGGTCGCAAAAGTAGATCCAGTAGGATAAAAATATTGTGATGGCGTTTGAGTTAGGCAACATAAGTCACCAGAACTACTAGCTGCATAATCCAAAGAATCAAAAGTAAAACAATCAGAACATACATTAGAACTTAATAAAGTCCCAGAAAGCTGTTGCCTGTATTGACCACCAGATTGATAATAACCATCAGCAGATTTTGTTGTTAAGTTTATATCATCATAAACTGCGGTTGCAGTTAAAAAACTTACAGAATCAATATATTTATTTACTAAACTCATATTATTTATTATTTATGGACAACATTCGTCATAGCTAAAATTAAATGTAAAACTTTGACCAGAACTTCCTGAGTAAATTAAATTAGTTACCACACAAGGACTAGATAAATTATTTCCTGTTGTTAGGTAATTTCTCATACCAATAGTTCCATAGTTACCATTACTGTTGTTTTGAGTATTTCTAAGCTCTAAAGTATTTGCTCCACCAACTACAAAGTTGGGATCAAATCTATATGTAACCATATTATTTAAAGGACATACAAAATCTGAACTTGTTATTGTTGCAGAGGCGTTTGTAGTCGCAATAAATACAGATCCAACTTGAGAGTTAGCATTTAAGTCTAAAGCTCCTATGTAATTATTGTTTAAGTATACATCAAAATTATCATCTTTAGCTGAGTTGCTATTACACACTTGAAACACTAAAGTTCTATCTGGGCAAACTGGAGCATCCGTACCGCAATCACAACAAGAACTTGATGAGCTTGATGCATCATAACACAACTCTATTGCTGTTGCAACTCTATAATCCCAAACTAAATATAAGTAATCATCATTAGATGCGTTAGTATATGTAAAGCTTGATTGATAAGTGTTACCGCCTACATTAATAATTGGTGTTGCAGTATTTAATAAAGGTATTAATGTGTTTATATCAGCCTCGTTATAGTTTGTATTAGAAACTAAGTACTTTAATTTATCAGACAATGGATCAAATGGAAATGTATCTCCACTTAACTGTCTGTTCTGCATAGTAACTGTCGCTCCGCTAGGTGGTATTGTACCAAATGAAGAAGGACCAGTTTGAGATGCAAATAAAGAAATTCCATCTTCTTCTAAAATAACATTATCACTTTGATAAGGGCTTATAGTTGTTCCATCAGCCCATTTGTATCTAACACTTGAAGATAAAGTAGCATCTCCTGAAGAGTTTATTACTATTCTTTTTACTGTTAAATTTTCAGTTTGAGGACATCCTATTTGTAAAGAATAAGTTGCTGCAGCTGGTGTTACAGTTACTTGTGCTGTAGTTGGGAAAGATTGACCTTTATTCCAAGTAACAGTACCAGAACCGCTAATTGTTTGATTAACAACACTAACACCATTATAATTTACAAGTAAAGTTGCGCTTCCAGAATCAAAATTATAAACACAAGCTACATCACCTATTATTGAAGTACAGTCTAAATTAAAAGTTACTGGCTCGCTAGAATTGTTTTGTCTAAGCTCATACCCACAATCTCTTTCAGTAGGGGTAACAGGTACTTGCTCATTGTTATTTGTTAAAACAAATTCATTCATATAAGGATCATATCCTCCAAGCTTCTGTGTATTGAAGCTATCTGTAAATAAATCTCTAAACCAACTACGCATACCTAAAGAAGATATTACTTGAAGTTTATCTGTTTTTGCGCTTACACCACCTCTAATATTTATTACTGAGCTTCTTTTTGCATCTGTAAAATAAACATCATAACCATAAGAAGTAAAACTTTCAGGGTTATTACTTATACCATACTCTTCTATTCTTGCTAACTGAGTTCCTAAAACTTCTGGAACAGATGTTATAGCTCCACCAGCAGCAGCATCAGAAAGTAAATTTTTTTCTACAAGTACATAAGATATTTTATCTTCTTGTAAAGTAAGTATATCTGTTTGTCTTGAATGTAATTTTCTAATAGGACCATAAGAGCTTTCTAATGTTTTAAAATTAGATAAACCCAAATTAAACTCATTAAGTTTATTTATATTAGATTCCTTGTTGTAATTTCCGCTATATGTTAAATCACTAAAACGTAAAGTTTCTTTGTATTGTTCTTCAGAAACTGAAGTAACTTTTTCGCCAATAGTAAAGCTAGGAGTAGCTAAAGCATCTAAAACTCTATTTGATTCTACCCCGTTTCCAAAAGTAAAGCAATTGCTAAAAGTTAAATTTATTACAGCAGGTAAGCTTACTGTTTGATTTTGATCTGTATCATTAGACCCTGATTGATGATAACCGCCAGATATATTAAATACCTGCTCGTTTTCATAATAAAGCTCTGTATTTGCATCTTTTGCTTCGGTCTCAAAAACCATAAGAGTAGTCGCTCTCTGAACAACAATTTCTATGTTACCATAAGAGTTTCTTTTGTCTGGTGGATTACATTGAGGAGTTCCGTTCTGTCCAACTAGATACATTTTACCATTAGAAGCATCTGTTTGAAAAGAGTAATAAGACTGACCACCACTTGCTAAAGAAGTAAAGTAAGGATATAAAGTACTAGGTTGATTTATATTGTTTATAGTACTATCAGATCCAGTTGACTGACCATTTGTCAAATCAATATTGTCGCCTTCAACAAAAGCATACATACTTTCATAATCTTGACTAGCAGTAAAAGTTTTATCATATAAATACTGTCTACTACCACACTTACTACCTCTCTTGTATCTTTGTTCTCTTAATTTTATTTGAACAATACTACCCGCTGGTATAGAGTATGGAATATATAAATCTGTAGGTCCTGTAGTATCTGGATTTTCAATAGAAACATCATAACTAACAGCACAATAAGAACCTTTACATCCTTTTTCTCCGTAGTTTATAAAAGCGTTTTCAGGTGAAGCAGCAGAAAAATTACTTGGTCTAAGTTGCATATAAACTCCTGTTGGCTGACCACAAGTGTCGTCAACTAAAGTTCCATCACTATTTCTATCGCATAACCAATTTTCTACTTGACTACCATAGTCAAGAACTTTTGAATTAACACACCTTAAAACAGGACCGTTAGTATCTGACTTGACTTTTAAGTTTTCATTTAAAACAACTTTAGTTTTATTATCTCCTTCTAACTTAAACCATACATTGCCCGTTTCTTCTTCTTGAAAAAATATGTTTGAGTATACTGTTCTGTATTCATCTTTAGATGGTTTCAAAACAAACTTATATTTAGTAGCCCAATAAGGTGGGTAACTATTTAAAGTAACTTTTATTGTGTTTTTAGTAATAGAATTATTGCAAGGAACATATACTGTATTATTTGTATCAACTAAAGCTGTACTTGCTCTTCCATAATCGTCTTCATATACAATGCCTACTTCGTAATCTCTATCACTATGTAAACTACTTTTAGATGAACTTAAACTATATAAAAATTCTGATTGAAGAACAGTAAAATATTCATAAGCAAATATTCCCAAAGGAACAACAGGAGACACACTTACATCATATTTTTCATACTTAATAGCTTGAGCCGTCAAAGAAAATGTATTACTACCTGGCGTAGAACCTATAGTCATCCCTTGGTTTGTTCCTGATAAACCAAAACCTACTTTGTACCAGCTTGTTTTTGGCACTACAGCACAGTTAATTAAATCTGTAACAGATGTTCCGCTTGTACATCCTGTTGTACAAAATGGAGGAAAACAAGTTGAGTCTGAAGGTGCAACAAATTCAGATATTGCAGCAATAAAACCTGGTGAAGTTACTAGGTCGTGTGCATTTGCAAAGTCTTCTTGTAAGTTATATAAAAATGTGTTTTCAAATTCATTCAAAGGCTCTGTTCCATCAACATATTCTGACGCACCTGAAAATTGAGAATGACCTAAATTAAAGTCAATTCCTATTTGAGCGCCTGCTTTTAAATCATATCCAGATATATCATAACTGGCAGTGCCATTTATAATATTTACGGAACCATTTATAGAGTAATTAAAATCACTATTTACAGATGATGTTTGATCAGATGATAAATTTTCTGTAACTAAATCTAATTCATAATCTAAGTAAACATCTTGACCATCAGAATTAGTTATATTATATCCATCAACATAGTTTCCATACATTAGCCTGTTGCCCATTAGTGTTTGTGCTTGAGCTATTCTTGGAACATTGTCAAACAATCTAATCATTTGAGCTTCAGGAAGTACTGTGTATATTTTTTGATTTGTAAACTGAAAGGTTTGCTCTACATTGTCTAACCACCCTTGATCAAGCTTGTTAAATCTTTCTATTACATTTACCGTTGTAAAGTTTGTTGATTTAAATAATAAATCTATTCCTTTAACATTTTTTGTTCCTGTATTAAATTTTACAATAACACTATTATATACGTTTTCCATACCTATATTGTCATAGGTAGAATAATCTAATTGAAACGGACCAGGTGAAAATGATATAGGTGAAAAAGGCGACATAGCCGAATACTCATTATCTTCATATTGGTATCGGTATGCAAAAGAAATCATAATTTCTTTCATATAATTTTCCCCACCACCCTGTTGAGTTGGTGTTAATGTAGGCGCAAATAATGGAGGCGCAACAATAACCCCTATATCTTGTTCTGTAATTTGATCAACGTCACTTATAGGATATTGATATGTTCTGTTAACATTTATCTTTCTAGGAGGATTTAAATTGTCTGTAAAAAACAATAAACCATCTATAAGATTAACACCTGTTATTAAATTTTTATTGTTAAAATTTAATATACTAGTCGATATTACGTGGTAAAATAAAGAATCATTTTTTGTATCGTATGAAACAATCATATCTACAACTCCAGTATTAGAAGTTCCATTAGATGGATCATTAACAAACCAATACATAGTCTCGTTACCTCCATCTTCATAAGCGCCAATACATTTAGTATCAGAGCTTAAAGCCTGACCTTCGTAAGTTAAAGTTGTTAACCTTGTGTTTCCTAGAGAGTTTTCTACAGCACCTATTTCTGTGTTTTCTGTAGATCCCAGTCTACAATTTTGAGCATCAATATATTCACCTTGAGGAACTAATCGTTCATCAACGCTCTTATTCATTCTCCCTTTTATAAAATTTCTTGTAAACTGTGGCATATTATTTCAACCATTTATCTTGACCTCTTAGATTCATTAACAATCTTCCTGGATGTATGTTACTTAATCGTATTTTTGCATTTCTTAATAAAGCTGTTTTTTCTTTTTTAGCCCTATTTATAATGTATTCTTGCACCCCGTATTTACTTGTTAATATAGCATATTTTATGTACGCATAAATAAAATCTTCAAATAGTTTATTTAAATTTATTTCAGAGTCTACGCCATTTTCCATACCATCTGAAACATACTCTAAAATAACTAGCTTATCTGCTGCTCCAGAACTAAAATTTATAACTCCTGAAGCTTTGTTAATTTTAAATGTAGGGTTTGAGTTAGCTGTTTCTGTATTAAGACCATAACGTTGTCCAACACTATAATCAAAATACCAAGACCCATCTATATTATAACCCATATTACCATCTTGACTGCTATTAGAATTTAAATAAAGACTTTTCTTTTGACCAGACATTCTATCTACATCTATAGTAGAATTTTCTGGCTTTAATATATTTCCATATTCATCAAATAATATTTTACAATCGTTTGCTTGTAAATAAGCATTACTCCAATTGGTTTGGATATTTTCTGTTAATGGCATAAGAACACCATTTTGATATATTGATACTCTAACCCAATTAACATAATCAGGGGGTAATACATATCTTAATTGATCACAAACACTTAACTCTAAAACCTTTATTTCTTTCATAGCATCGTAATTCAATTCCTGAATACCTCGCTTTGCGTGAAATAAAATATTATATTTTTCTACATTGTTTATCAACTTGTCATTGCCAACATACATTAACATAAAGTTATTTACTATATCGTCTAAAGATATAAATTGGTATGACCCCCAGTTTGAATTCGTAGGATTTACTCCTCCGTTTTCATAATATTGATAGTCTGTTATATATGCCATTTCTTATGATTGTTGTTGATTATCTTCTTGTTCTTGAATATTTCCAAACGTAGCTATATCATTTTCTCTTATTGATACTCCTGCATATTGTAATATCTTGTTTACTAAATTAGGTTCATCAGAATCAGGAAGTTCAAAATCTTGATAATCTGCTGCACCTTCATCAAAAACAGGCTCTCCACCTGTTAATGTGCTATATGTCCAATTAGGATCTAGTGGGTATCGTATATATTGAGATAAAATTTTACCAGCTCCAGTTATTGTATCAGGATATACTGTAATAGTATTTCCAATTGCAATATTAGTACCCCCACCTAAAACATAAGCAGGATATGAAACGTTTGGAGAAGTTAAGCTAGAAGAATTTAAATAAAATATTTTATTTTGAGATACTCTTTCTATTTCTCTAATACCAGCTGTTGTGACAATAGTATATGAATTACCTACTGTAGAAGCTGTTCCAAATGGATTGCCAGATAAAGTTAATTGAGTCTCTGAGTCCACACTAATTATGTAAGCACCAAATCCAGCTGATACACTGCTTGATGATGTGTTTGATATAAATTGACCAGGCTTTACAGTTCCTGTTGTAACAAAAGTAGCGTTGGTGTCAGTAAGCGTATTTAATCCAGCTGCTGTACTAGTTGATGAAAATATAGAATTAGGATAGTAATTTATTTTATTAATTAAGTAGTAGTTTTCAGGAAGATTATATAAGTTTATACCATTATTAATCAACCCTCTTGTTTCAGAAAAGCTATCAATAACCTCTACTAATCCTTTTAGTATATCCGCATATTCACTACCAGAAACTCTGGCATTTTGCTTTATAATCCAACTATTATATTGATAAAAATAGTCTTCAAAAATATCTAATTGAGCCTGCTTTGCATATAAATTAAAATCACTAGGAGTTATATATCCGTAATTGTTTTTATTTGCAATCGACAATACTGTTGCTCTTACTGTGTTGATCATTTCAAATTGTTATTTAAACAAAGATACGAAAAAAAAAAGAGGCTTCATTTTAGTGAAACCTCTATAACATTTAAAGAATTAATTGCATTATTATACAATACTTATTCGTCTAGTTTTTTTAATCTATTACTTAATAAAGTAAATACTGCCTGCCCTTCATCACTTTGAAAGAACGATGCCAATATAAATAAAGGATCTTCTCCGTAGGGAACAGTTAGTAGTTTTTTCTTGTTTTGTTTTAAATTATAATAAACATCTTTTTCATTTTTCATTATAATTAAATTGTTTGACAAAAATTGAGAACATTTATTCTGTAAAATTAATAAAGGATCGTTAAGAGATTCTAAAAAATCTTGAGGGTATCTTTTTGCAAATAACCTTATATCTCTTTTTAATTCTGCCGAACTAAGTTTGTCCACATTTAATCCAATTACAACTCTACCTATAGTCTCCATAAGCTCTAAGCTTAATCCTTTGGCAGATACTTGTGCTTCAAGCTCCATATCTAAAGTGTCAACATCAGCAGTAGCATCAACCTCTTTATCTACTTCCATAAATAAATGTCCGTTAGATGGGTGTAATGATAAAAACTGTTGTAATACTGGATTTGTTTTAGGAACAAATAAAAACCCATCTTCAAATACGATAGGCTCTAGGATGGCATTACCATCTTGCTCGTCCTCGAAAGGACTTTTTTGATTTCTTGCATAACGAAGCGCTCTGTTTACTCCTTTGTCTTCGTCAAAATACATTAAAGGTGATCGTCTGCTATTTCTAGCTGGTATCATTAAACTTAAAGGAGCAACATCTCCTTTTAATTTGTAAGTTTTATTTACTAAAACTATTTTTTTTGTGTTTTTCATTTGATTTAAATTAAAGTTTATAAAAGTAATAATTACCCCCGTCTTTATAACGAGGGTAAAAATTACAAATTGTTATCTTATCCTTTGAATAAGAAGAAGTTATTAGCACCTAAAGTACATAAAGCTCTTTCTGATAAGAAGTTTACTTCCATTGCATCTAAGCTAGAAGTAGCCGCTCCACCAGCAGAACCTGTAATCCAAGTTTTATAACGTCTGTCTTCAGTTTCTGAAGCTCTGTATCTAACGTGTAAGAATGGTCTCTTAGCGTTTTTACCAAGTACTTGGTCATAAACTGTAGTTGAACCAGCTGGTACTAAAATACCATTGATTTTTCCACCTACTAAACCACCTCTCATTGTTGGGTCATTTAAGTATTTCCAGTCAGACTTGTAAAAGTCATATCCTCTACGGAATCCTGTAAATCCTAAGTTCAATGCCATATCTTTGTCATTGTCAAAAAGACCATAAGAAGTACCATTTGCACCATAAGAGTTTTGAGAAGCTAACATATCATCAATATCAAATCCAAACTCTCTGTTTAAGAAAATAACATTTTCTTCAATAGATCCTTGTTTGTCTAATCTTTGGATAATAGAATCGAATTCAGCTAATGTACTTGGGTTTCCACCAGACCATACATTACCTCTGTTGTTTACTACATAGAATAAACCTTCAGATCCTTTGTTACCAACTCCTGAAGCTACACCTGCTGCAATTGCTGCAACACCACCACCTGCTGCTGCTGGAACTGCTTCCACCATAGCTGTTTCTAAGTAGTCTTCAAATCTTAATCTTGTTTCGTGTTCAGACTTTAAGTACCATAAGAAACCAGTTGCTCCGTTTTCTGTAGTTACCTCAATCCATCCAATTTGAGCCATATCAGATCCTGATACCGCATACTTATCTTTTATGATAATTGGTGAATTGCTGTAAATATCATCATCAGCTTCTAATTGACCTTGCATTCCGTTTGTTCCTTTTTGGAATTCAGAACCATATACAAATAAAGAAGTAACAACTGCTGCCGCTACTGCTTGACCTGCTGCTTCATAATAAGCTACAGTAATTTGAGCGTTAGCTGTATCTACTGCAGTAATTAATGCTTTGTTAGTTAAAACTGAAGCTGCTGTGTTATCAGAGATCATAATTGTTTGACCTACTCTTAAAGCGATTGATCCGCTTCCTGGTACCAATACATCACCTACAGTTAATACTGCTGTGTTAGACCCTGCAGCTGCTGCTGAAGTTACGTCTATGTATTTAGTGTGTAATCTTCCTTGTTCTGCCCATTTGATAAGGTCAGAGTTAGAAGGCATTTCAGCACCTACCATTCTTAAGAATGATGCTACTGTTCTGTTTCCATATCTTTCAAATTCTTTTTCGTAAGTATCTGGTAAATACTGATTTAAGAAATCAAAATTTGTGATATAGTTTGTTTGTAAAACTACTTGTTCTGCACTAGGCTGTAGTGCAAAAGTAGGATTCGCTGCTATTTGTCCTGCCATTTTAAAATTTTTTAATTGTTAATTATTTTTGTTTTTACTCCTTATTCGCAAACCTCTTCCTGAATCTGTATTAACCGCTCTTGCTTGAAACCCTTTCTGTGGAGATGATTGAGGTGTTTGCCTCAAGCTCATATTGATGTTTTTACTTTTTTTCGAAACATCACCTATGGCATCTGCCTTGCCTTGCTCATAAAAATACTGAGCTAGTTTGTCTGGGTTCATTGCTGCGTTTAATGCTTTGTGCCAACCTTGTGCATCATTAACTAAACCATCTTCGCCTAAGTACTGATTTATAAAACTCTGTACATTGACTTGTTTTGATTTAATCTCATTTGCATCACCAGATGAATAAATTACATTTTTATCTCCTATATTGAACTCAAAACCTTTGAACTCGGAGTTAAAAACCTCATCTGTTTTTTTCTGAAAGTACTCAGACTTTCTTTTGTTGGACTCTACTTCAGTTTGAGCCTTTTGAACATATTCCTTGTAAGCATTGATTTCTTTAAGTTGTTCTTCCGAATACGAACTCCCACTTGACTCAAGAGGAGTTTTATATGTTTCCGATAGCTTACTTAAATATTTCTTAGCTATTGCAAGTTCTCTTTTTTTAGATATATTTTTTTTCTTTATATCTCTATCATCATCCACTTCTTCATCATATCCAAACTTATCTTCCATAAGATATTGAATATCTTCAGAATCTAAATCTGATTCAGTTAAAGAGTAATACTCTTTTAGTATTTGATCATCTTCTAAATTATCATAGCTTTTATTGGCTTTAATAAAATCTTCAAATCCTCTACCTGTTTCTTTTTTAAAATCTAGATACTTAGAAACCTCATCAGGTAATGGACTGTTTTTTTCTTGTTCAGAAAACAATTCATCTACTGAAGAAATATCTTTATTATATCTTTCTTTAATATAAGAAAGTACATCCTCGTCTTTTATTTCTGGCAAATCAGCAATATCCTGTTCTGCCTTATTTTCTTCTATTGTTGTTTCTTTTACAGTATTACTTGTTTCTGAAACATTTTCATTGACATCAGATACTTTTAGACTTTCTTCGTGTTTATCTAAAAGATTCTGTTCAACTTCTTGTGTTGATTTCTCTTCTATAGGAGAAACTTCTTTTACTTGTTTGAATTCCATTTGATTTTATTTTTGTAAAGTTAACATTTATTTAAATATATTTTTTAATACTTATCTTGGTTCAAACTCCGCTAAATCAAAACCATCTAAGCTATCTTCCTTAGATTCGAAATTAACTGGAGCTAAATTATTTTTACGTTGTTGTATTAATTTTGATTGTTCAGTATTTGCTTGACTTATTCTCTCAGCTTTTGCAGTTTCTCTTTGATCCTCTCTTTTAGACATTGCTTCGACCTCAACTCCTTTAAGTTTCATCTGTAAGTCAAACTCTAATTTCATTAACTCTGACTTAATAGAAGCTTCTCCTTGCATTTTTTGTACCTGGAATTGCATATCACTCTGCTGTAACTGAACTTTTGCTTGAGTCTCTGCTTGTAGTTTCTGCATAGCTGCTTGTGCCGCCATTTGCTGAGATTGTTGATTTATTTGAGCTTGTTGTTGAGCTGCAGCTGCTTTTGCTTTTTCTTCAGCTTCTTGTTTTCTTTTTCTCTTTAATTTAAGAACTTGATTTGCAACCTTTAAATTTTTAATTTCCCTAATATCAATTGCATCTTCTAAATTTATAGAGTCTCTTTGTAATGCCATTTGAATATTTTTTTCCAACATAGCCTTTTCTTCTTCATCAGGAGTTACCTCTATAAAAATACCAAAATCACTTAAATATAAATTTGTTATTTCATTTAATACAGATACATTGTATTTACCAATTTGATTTATGAACTCTTCTCTAAAGTCAGCATATTCTAAAACATCAGCTATTCTTGATGATAATGCAGTTGCTAAATTTTGAGTAATACTTAAACCTGCTTGTAAAATGTGTCTAGTAGCTGTGTTGCTATTTAATGCAGCCATTTTCTGTAATCCTACTAATGAGTTTTCATCTGGTAAAGATCCGTCTCTAGCTTCGTTTAATCCTGAAACATCTCTCATCATATTTAAATAATGATTATATGTACCAATTAAACTTTGTATTTTAGATTGACCAGAACTAGCTGTTAATTGCTGAATAGGAACTTTAGCTTGATTGTAATCTCCATCTTGAGTATAACTTCTACCTATAACAGAACCTGTTTGAAAATACATTCTTAATGCATCTTCTGGATTATAAGCAGCTCCAGTACCAAGGTCAACTTCGTTTAGTCCATCTGCATCTATAAAAACACCATCAGGAACAACCTTAGATAATACTTGTTGTAATTTTAAATGTGTAATCTGAATCAAATCAGCAAACGTAATCATACGTCTTACTAAAGATTCAACAACACCTTTATACATTCTAGGAGCGCAAGCTATATATTCTGGATATACATTTTGACTAGCTGATTGTGGTCGTGCCATATTTTCTGCCATCTCCCACTTTAGCATAATGTTAGTTCCCATAATCATAACTCCCTCATACCATACATCAATAGTTTTTGAAACTTTTTTAAATTTCCCCTCTTCCATCATTTCAACAGAAGGATTAAAATCATCTGTTTTTTCAATAACTTTTTCAGCACCTACATTATTAATTTTCTTTTTGTAAGTAAATGTGTTTGTGGTTTTGTAATTAAAAAACAAAACAGTAGCACTATCTTTACTAAATAAACTATTATTATAAAACTGAGATGTATTGTGATAATCATACCAGCTTTGACTGTACTTAGAAATTTCTTCCATATCCTCTTTAGTAAGAGTTGGATCTATTTTCTTTAATTCAATTATTGGTAATGTTTTAATTTCTCCCCAATAAAAACAATCTTTAAAATGAGGGTCTTCCGTATAACTATAAACTAAATTAGCTGGATCAACATAATCTATTTTTATTCCATCACCAGGTAAAAAAGAATGTCTAGCTACAGATATACCTAAAACTGTTTGATCGTAATCTAAACGTCTTTTAATTTCTAAATACTTATTTTCTTCAAATACAGTATTTATAGCCTCTTCTTCTGCTATCTCTATTGATGGCTTATACTTCATCTGCATATGTAAAGCTAGCTCCTCACTATCGTTAGGCAGCTCATCTACATTACTAGAAAAAGCATTAACATCAAAATCTTTATTTACTTGAGTAATTAATTCTTTAGAAGCCATATCAGCAGCTATCATACGCTGATACTCATTTCTTCTATCCATAGACATAGCATCTTGTGCATATGCTTTTACTTGAAATATCCTATCTGACATTCCATTAACAACAATATCTACAAACTTTGGTATTATAGGTACAGGAGTCCAGTCAAGGTTTAAGTAACTTAAATCACCATCTACTGCTAATTCGTTTTTATACTTAGACACAGATTGTTCGCCTCTAGCATAAAGTCTTAGTCTATGAAAGTCACCCCATTGATTGTAAAATCTATTTGTGTTTCCGTCTTTTCTAAACCACTCGTATTGTATGGCTTGCCCTATTTGTAATCCAAATTCTAAAGTTTTCTTTGTTGAATCAGAAACAAACTGACTTGGAAAACCCATAGGATTAATGTCTATTTTTACATCTTGCATTTACCTTATAATTTTGCTGTAACTTCCCTTATTGTCATATCTTGCAAAGTTAAACTTTATTTTTGACTCTTTTTTAACGGCTTGATACAAATGCTTTTGTATAGCCATTAATGCTAATCCAGAACTAATAGTTGCATCAAACTTAGTTCTGTTATTAATATCAAACCTTGCCCAATCTTCTAAGGTACGACTAAAATACATATTTCCAATTAAATCAGGGTCTCTATAATCTCCACTAAAATCAATTCCTACATATTTTTCTATATAAGATTCTATAGATGCAGCGTGAGATTGTTTAACATCTTCACTAGAGTTTGGTATACCACCTAACTCTTTTTCTGTTTTAGATAATTTATTATATGCTTTATCTGGTCTATTAATACTATAACCTCTATAACCTCTGTTTTTAAAATGATATAATAATCTAGGTTTATTATTTTCAACTAAAATAGGCATACCATAAAATACACAAGCCATTAATACTTCTTCAAAAAATATTTCAGCAGTTTGAGGTCTAGCTACATATTCTAAAAAAAATTCATTACTAGGAGCATCATCCATATTAAATCTAGTTACTCCGTGTAAAGCGCCATTAGAACCTCCACCACCTACAGTTCCTGATATATCATAACTATCACAACCAAATGCGCCTATATGATCATTACCTGGGTATTTTCTGCCGTTCTTAATATAGCTATTATTTTGTAATTGTTTTTTAGGTGTCCAAGAAATTAAAAATCTACCTCTAGTATCTGGACTCCATAAAACTTCTCCATCTTTAACGCCATTTTTCCAACTAAAATTACCTCTAGTTAAAAATCTATCTTTTATTAAAGAATCATTGTAATCTATTTGTTGATATATTTTTGTTAAGTTAAATAAAGATTGCTTGCTTTCATCTCTAAATGCGTGTGACTCTGTTCTAGGAAATTGTCTATAAAATTCATTTAATGCATCTGCATCATTTTTTAAAGAGTCTACCTCATTCTGCCAATAGGTAATAGCACCTTTAGTAATCATTTCCCCATCAATACCCAGCTTGGGTAATTTTGGGTTTTCTAAAACTGGCATACCATATATATCTATAAACCCCTCCATATTATATTCCATTGGTACAAAAAGTGAATATAACCCACTTTTAGTTTGACCATTAGAGTTTCTCATTCCCACATTAGAATCGTTATATAATTTTTTAAAATTATTACCACCTTTATCTAACGCATTAGATGTAGACCCCATCATACATTTTCCTATAATTTTGCTACCTAATCGTAAACAAGTTTTTGTTACCCTCCAGTTATTTAAAATATTACTTGGCTTTTCCCACTTACCACTTTCATCGTGAACAAGTAGTTTTAGTTTTTCACCATCATAAGAGTTATCTCCAGTATTTTTCCAATCAATAGTTGTATCTAGTCCTTCTATTTGTTCCTCATCCTCTTCATACATATTTTTTTTAGTAATCTTTGAGGCTGGTACACGATAAGCTAATTCTGTTTTAGGTTTATCCATACCATCTTGCACTGGCTTAAAAAAGAAAGGATAGTTGTTAGAAATAGGGACCACTTTATCTGTAAACATTTTTTTTGCATCAGCTCCTGTTTTAGATAAAATACCTATTCTAGAATCTTTAGATATTGTAGCTATATTAGCACATTCTTCACTACCCATATATGAGAATCCAGAACGTCTAATTTTTAAATAACATATACCAAAACTTCTTTTATCCGCCTTGCAAGCTTCCCAATAAATATAAAAAATTCTATTTGCTTCTCTAAAGTCTGGTAATCCAATATCAATTTTAGTCCACTGCAAATACATATAATGAGAGCCAGTAATATAAGTAGGTTTACCATTATTCATAAACCAAAAACCTTCATCTCTTTTATCAAACTCCGACTCAATATATTCTACCCACTGATTTTTAAAATTAGGTGAGGTTTGATTCCATTGAAATATTGTTGGTATTTTTTTAAGTAAAGAAGGAACGTTAAAAGACTCCCAGTATTGTTCTGATTTAGTTTCAGACCTTTTATATATTTTCTTTGGTTTTTCAGGCAAGGCAATTGCCAGTCCGTTTATAGAAATAACATCTCCTATTTTTCCATTTTTAGATATAACAATAACATTATATTTTTCATTGTACCCATACTCCCAGTTTTTAGCTTTGTTTTTATTTGTAACAATACTTTTTGGTATGTAGTTAGGTAAATTTACATATAAGCTATTTTGATCTTCTTTCTGCAAATCCTTGAGACTTATTATTACTTGGTTTACTTATTCCTTCTATTAAGTTTTTTTCTTCTTCTATTCTAGTCAATATTTCAAAAGCATCAAATATTGCTAACTTTTTTGTGGCTGCTGCATTTTTTAATTTATCAGCTGCTAATTCATCATCTTCTCCGTATTTAATAATATGTTCTTCAGCAACTTTAATAAGTTGAATAACAGCTTTTTCACCTGCTTTTATTATTTGTAATTTTATTTCTTTAACATCCATACTATAAAACCATCACTATATTGTTGGTAAACATTCTGTATAATTTTTCTTCTTCTACAATAAAAGGATATTCGCTTTCAGGCTCAAAACATACAGTGTCACCTTCTTTTAATCCTTTTTCTAATAGTTCAGAATTTATATATTTTATAATACCAGTTAGTGGTTCTTCTGTATTAGAACCTTTAATATAAGAATCTTTTTTTAATATTGGTTTAATCATTACATATTTAGAATGACATTTCCATTTATTTTTATGCTTAAACATAAAAAATTGATCTTCTTCTATAAAAAATAAATTGTCTTTAAAAAAACTTTTACCGCTTTTTTGACGACCTTTTATATCATTATAAAATTTAAAAACATTATGATGAACCAGTAAAATATCTCCTGGAATAATTTCTCCCTTGTAGTTTATAGGGGTACTAATAACTTTTGCAAACCTATTGGAAACGGTATGATCTTCTTTGGACGAACTCATTATTAAGTTCATATCCCCTATCTTCTTTATATTATCATACCTTCTTCCATTGTAAGGCTCTACAATGAAATAAAAAGGTGACTTCATTAAAAATTTATATTATATTCAATTGAAATAGGAATATTAGAATTAAATTCTTTCCATAAAAAAATTTCATTATATTTTTCAATCCAAATTTTATATGAATTTATTTTTAAATCTTTTTGTATTAAATGAATTTTATAACTTCCCCCAAGAACTTCCTGTCCAGCTATGTAATGCATAGCACTAGACTTATAGTCTGCTCCTATAGAAATTTTTCTAATATCCATTTAATTAAAATGTAGAATCTAATTTTAATTTTCTGTAAGTAATATTTATGTAAAGAGTACCGTCTCCAGTTGTAGCATTTCCACCTGATAAGGTTATCGGTGTGTCAGCAGCTAATATACCGCTAACAGGCTGAATTTTATATACTATATCTGATGCTGAATTTAATATTGATTGAGGTATTGTACCAGCAACATAAGATCCTATTTTTAAACTAGCATCAGACGAAAAGTCAAATACTACCGAATTAAAATCCATAAAAACAGAAACATTTGTAATATCATAAGTATAACCCGCACCAGGTGAGGCTACAATAGTATATGGAGTAGATAACACTTGCAAATTAGCTGCTGAAACCGATACACTAACTTTAACTGTATCTACACCTAAATAAGATTGTAGGTTACTTATAGAACAGTTTTTTGTTGCGTTGTCATTTTCAGCATCAGTCAATATAAAATAATCAGCACCATCTGGAGCTATTATTGGATATGATGATGTGTTGCTAATTCTTGCCATAAATATTATTATTTACTCTTTATTGTTTTCTTTTTTTACTTCTTCAGCATCTTTTACTGACCCAGTTGCTAAATCAATTACCGAATTAGCTCCGTACTTATCTGCTAATTCTTTTTCTACTGAAGAAAATTTTTCTCTTATAGAGTCCAAATCTTTAGTAAACAAAACTTGTTGATATACTGAATCAGCTAATTTTAATTTTACTTGAGTAAATTCTTGATTAAGAGCTTGTAAATTTTCTAACTCTTCTTTTGTTAAGTTTTTTGACATTTTAGATTATTTTAAATTAAATTTATATACAAATATAATAAATATTATTTACTCTCCATCAACAACTTCCTCTTCTTCTTCCGATGACTCTTCCTCTTCTGGCTCAGGAGTTGGTGGCACAGGTGGTGCTGGATTCATCCAAGTAAAATATAGATCTTCATTTACTGGTGTGATTTGAGATTCTATACTTGAAGCTATGCTAGCTTGCATTGCAGGAACATCTAATGATCCTTCTAACCATCCAATAACTACGTTCTCAAAAGCTTCTGTATCTTCGTAAGGTACAAAAGGGTCACCTGCTACATATGTATAACTTTGCGTTCCTATATTAGTTGACGAATAAGTTTCACCTCCAGATTCTTCTGAACCTGTGTATCTGTAATGTACTGTGTAGATTACGTTGTCTTGCCCATCCGCTTGGATGTGAGCATTCATTTGTGGGATATCCCACTTGTAAATAATTGCCATTGATTTTTTTTAAATTAATTAACTTGTACAAATATACAAATTTTAAGTTTATGTTATGGAAAGCATAATCCCATAGAAGCAACGACTCCACTTCCGCCTGTTATTCTGTAATAACCTATTGTTGCGGGAGGCGACGCTCCGTTTTGAAT
>Ga0206125_10002286_pt1 | contig 20591 bp, 14 predicted proteins | sample Helgoland_Spring_4_FD_148598 | JGI IMG/M metagenome (GOLD analysis project Ga0206125, IMG submission 148598) | Pelagic subsurface seawater microbial communities from Kabeltonne, Helgoland, North Sea - Helgoland_Spring_Bloom_20160331_1 | ecosystem: Environmental > Aquatic > Marine > Epipelagic ... | reverse complement strand
CCAAGTTCCAGAAAACAGATAACAATAAAACCACAAGCATAATAATTACTTCACTTTGTGGCATTTTAGGAATTGCTTTCAAGCCTTTATAATCCATAACACCAATACCTACAGTTACTAAAATTCCTGCAAGAACAGCAGCAGGAATCTGAGAGGCAATAGGACCTAATGCCAATAATACAACTAGTAAAACAATGGCGGCCACCATACCTGATAGTTTGGTGGTACCTCCACTATTTATATTAACAACGGTTCTTATGGTTGCTCCCGCTCCCGGTATTCCTCCAAAAATAGAGGCAATACTATTCCCAATTCCTTGCCCAATTAATTCTTGGTTAGGGTTGTGTTTTGTTTTTGTCATGTTATCTGCCACTACAGAGGTCAGCAAGGAATCAATAGCCCCAAGAAATGCTAATGTGAGGGCTGTAAATATATAAGGTGATATTTGTCCAAGGCTAAAACTTGTAAACATTTCGAAGTGGGGTATTGGAAATCCTGAAGGAATTTCTTGAATAGGGCGGTAGTCTAATTTTAAAAAGTAGGCCGTCAAACTAACCACTAGAAGCGCAACTAATGTACTAGGTACTTTGGTGGTGATTTTTTTAAAGCCGAAAATAATAAAGATAGTAGCTAACGCTAGCATAAATTCTAACCATTGTATTTGCCCCAATGCGCTTGGAAATCTTTTTAAAGCGCCTAGTACTCCAGATCCTGCTGTCTTGGCAAGAATAGTAGCTTCTGCTGTTATTTCTTTTGGGGTCATTTCTTCTGCCCTAATAACTGTTTCTTTAAAATTTTCAAGCACTAGAATACCTTCTCCAGCTTCGTCTTTTAAAATTTTATCAAGCAGCACTTCTTGCGCTTGGGGTCTAAAAGAATCAATAAATTGAGTGTCATCTGTGGTATAATACCCCACCATTGGCAGTAATTGTGTTACCAAAATTATAACTCCTATGGCGGTCATAAAACCAGAAACTACAGGATATGGTATGTACTTTATATATTTTCCAAAACCCAAAACCCCTAATATAATCTGGAACAAGCCTGCCAATAAAAACACCAACAAAATAAAAGGCAAGGCCAAGTCTAAGTCTCCATTATTGGCAGCTACAATGCCGGCTATAATCACCATAGACACAGCTGTCATTGGTGCCGTTGGGCCAGATATCTGTGTGTTTGTGCCGCCAAAAAGTGAAGCAAAAAACCCAATCATAATTGCGCCATATAGTCCTGCACTTGGCCCAAGACCAGATTGCACCCCAAAGGCCAGTGCTAGGGGTAAGGCAACAATACCAGCAGTAATACCTCCAAATAAATTGCCTTGAAAATTTTTAAATATATTTTTAAACATATAATTAGTTTTTTTAATACAAAAAAGCGCCATTAGTACCATTGTATCACAAAATATAGGCGCATAAACCAATGCAGTTTCAATATAGTTTAAAAGTTCTTTTTAAAAAAATAATCGTGCTATAACTTCTTTATATCTGAGCTTGGAAGCCAACCATCTATACCATTTACAATTGCTACGTGAGTCCATAAACCATCTGTTTCTAGAAGTTGCACTTTTGTTCCCTCGTGAATTACAAAGACGGTGTCGCTGTTAGTTTTAGGTTCAGATTTAACATCTGTAGCTTCTGAAAAAACAATAGCAAATACATTTTTTTGCAGGTCTTTATAGCTAACAGAGGCCATGGTAAAAGCAAGCACAAATAAACAGCCACAAATTATTGCTGTGGTGAAAAACAGTCTCTTTTTTTGTTCTGCACTAGCAAAATAATACCTTAAAAACAGTAGCGAGAACAGGACACTAAATAAAACAGCCAAAAAAGCCCATCCATCAAAAGTAAATTGCCCTGCTATGGCAGTATACCATTTAGAAAAAATTGTTTTTGGCAACGGGGTAATGGCATCAACTTTGGCGTTTTGGGCAAAGACGAGATTTGTTTTAATCTGGGCGTCATTTGGAGCTAGAGCTAGGGCTTTTTCATAATAATATATACTTGGTCCCACTTGGTTTAGCTTGTAATGTGCGTTGGCCATGTTATAATACAAGGCGGCGCTATGTTGGCCATTGTCTAGAATGGTATTCCATTGTTCAATGGCCTTTTTATAGGCTTCGTTTTTATAGTTTTGAGCTGCCTCATTAAAAAGCCCCTGAGCTTGCCCCTGGATGCTACCTAGGATGAAAAACACACAAAACTTTATTAGATATTTCATCTTCTTATCTTATTGTATTTGTTTATCAATTAGTGAAATAGTGGCAACGGCTTTTTTATAATCTTGCTTTATAGCCACATCGCTTGTGGGAGTGTATCTTGCAAGCTCGCAGCTTTTTAATAATGTTTCAAAATCCAAAACTGTCGTGGCTGCTACTTTTCTCTCTAAAAGTAACTTTGCAATACGCTCTTTACTGATCTGTGTTGTTTGTATATCTAATTTGGCTTTTAAATAGTTGTGCAGAGAACGCTCCAGGGACTCATAAAAAATTGCTTTATTGTGTTTGTTTTTCCTAGCTTCTGCCAAATATTTACGTGCCATTTTATTGGCCTTTCGCAATTTAAGTCCTTGAACATCTGCTCGCATAGACCTGTGCTTTTTACCAAGTAAAATAAACAGTGGGATAAGCCCCAAGGGGCCTAAAAGTAGTGCCCAAAACAGGTTTGATTTAAAAAAGGGGGGTGAAGCTATAGGGCTTAAATCTGCATTCAATTTTATATATCTAAAGCGCTCCTCAATAACAAGAGGTTGGGTTTTCTGGATTTGGGTTTGTGCTATGGTTGGGTCTTGTTTTGGCGCAGATCCAGCTGTTACCCTTATAACAATCTGCTCAGAGGAAATACTCTGGTAGGATTGAGTATCTGGATTGAAAAAAGAAAAAGAAATGGGGCTGATGGGATAGGTACCTTTATTTTGAGGCACCAAGGTATAGGTTTGAGAAATAGACCCACTTATCCCTGAGGCTCTTGTGCGGATATTTTCTTTACGCTGCGGCTCATACACCTCCAAGGTACTTGGCACTTTTAGGCTCGGTAGAGAGAGGGTGTTTAGATTTCCTTTACCAGAAACGGTAAGAGATACCTCAAGAGCCTGATCTACCTCTAAGACCTTTTTGTTTGGCGTTACACTGAAAGTGAAATCTCCCACAGCTCCAGTAAAATTATCTGGGCGATCTTTTGTTGGTAGGGGTTTTACAGTAATGGTTCTTTTTCCTGCAGAGATGGTTTTATTAACTCTTGTTGTAAGACTTCTTCCAAAGATATTACGTCTTTTTCCAGGCACGTCAATAGGTACATCTAACGTTAAAGGTTCAATTTCTAGTGGTCCGGTTTTTTGAGGATACAACACAGTGGTTTTCAAAACAACATACCTGTAATCCTCCCCTTGGTATTTTCCTTCAAATAAATTCAGTTTTTGACTGTCAATGTTTTTACTCCAAAAATCAGCATATCTAGGAGAATTTATTTCTCGCCATTGACTGGTAATACTCACATTGTTAGAAACATATAGTTTGTAGGTAATGGTGAGGCGTTGGTTAAGATAAGGAGTAGGGTTTGAGATTTCGGCTACCAGATGCACGTTTTGCTCTGCTATGACTTCTGGATTATTGCCTAAGCCATCTGAAGGTGTTTTTACCGCTGGAGTGATCTCAAGAGTTATAGAAGAGGTGGTGTAGGTTTCTCCGGAAACATAAACAGAAGCTTTCCCTATACGTAAGATACCCTGTTTGAGGGGTGATAAAAAATAAGAGTAGGTTTTAGAATAGGTGCGTTTTCTATTGATATATGAGTTGCTAATAGATTGGTTTGGCCCTCCTACAACCCTAAATCCCTCAAAACTTGGCGGATTAAAATCATCGCCATCTGCATTCATGATAAAATCTACCCGAACTCGCTCATTAAGGCCCAATTTTTTGCGACTCACTTTTGTTTCAAAAGTGACTTGGGCTTGTGATGTGAAGGCAAATAACACAACAAAAAGAAAAAACCATATGTGTTTTTGTCTGTTCATGTTACCAATCTTTTTCAGATTTTATTTTTACGCCCTTTTGTTTTTTTGCATTGATTTTGTCTTGAACCTTCTTTTCTTGATTGTTCATAGACTCAAGCAGGTTTTTCACCTGTTGGGGAGACAGCTGCCCATCAGCAGGCTGCTGTTGTTGTTGGTCTTGTTTTGCCTGCTCGTCTTTAGGATCTTTAGGTTCCTGCGGCTCTTTTTTGTCTTCTTGCTCATCCCCTTTTTTGTCTTCTGGATCTTGGTTGTCCTTAGGGTCTTTTTCTTGATCTTGATCTTGGTCGTCCTTTTTATCTTGCTGATCTTTTTTGTCTTGGTTGTCTTGCTCTTTTTCTTGATCATCCTCCCCTTCTTGTGGCGGGTTTTTCTCTAACAGATCTTTTGCTAGGGCCAAGTTGTAGCGGCTTTGATCATCAGAGGGGTTATTTCTAAGGGCATTTTTATAAGCCTCAACTGCTCCAGAATACTCTTTTTGGTTCATAAGCGCATTCCCTAAGTTATGGAAAGCTTGATGGGCTTGTGGTTTAGTAGTTGCAACTTTTGCTGCATTTACAAACCTACTAAGCGCCTCTTCGTTTTTACTGTTTTTGTAGTAAGCGTTCCCTAAATTGTAGCTTCCTGTTGCCTTATTCTCCTCAATAGCGATGGCTTTCCTGTAAGCAACCTCTGCGGTAATAAATTCATTGTTTTCTATGGCAAGAGCGCCTTGGCTTAAATGCAGGGCTGCCTGCAAGGCATCTTGTTCTAAGGCCTTAGAAACTTTAGTCTGTGAGGTCATTTGTATAGCGCTACATACTATGATGATATACAAACAAGTTCTTTTTAAAAAGGTCTTGTAGTGGCTGTTGCCAATATATGTGTGGTTTGTGTTTTTTAAGCTGTAAGACATTACGAATCTGTTTTTTGTTGATTAAACAAATTGAGTTTGTTGATCCATTTGGTTTTGCGCTCTAAAAGTAACACATCAAGTACTAAAAATAATAAAGCGCCTGCCAAAAACCATTGAAACTGATCTTTAAAGTCTGAAAATTGCTTTGCGTCAAACTCCTTTTTATCCATACCTGCTAATATGTTTTGTACTTGCTCTACAAGCTCTTTTGTGTTGCTGCCGTCCAGATACTCGCCATTTGCAGCCTGCGCAATCTCTTGCAAGGTCTCTTTATTGAGTTTGGTAATAACCACCTGGTTGTCTTGATCTCTTTTGTAGGATTGTAATACACCCGCGCGCTTTAAAGGAATTCTAGCTCCCGCTGTGGTTCCTACTCCAATGGTATAAATTTTTATGCCTTTTTTAGTAGCCTGAGCGGCAATACTTGCATAGTCTCCCTGATGATCTTCACCGTCGCTTATTAAAAACAAAACCCTATTTTTTTGTTCAATGTCATTGTAATAGGTTTCTGCCATTTCTATGGCCTGGGTCATGGCAGTACCCTGAGAGCTTACCATGTTGGTGTTCATTCCAGACAAAAAAAGGCGTGCAGATGAAAAATCTGTGGTTATTGGCACCTGCGGAAATGCACTGCCAGCGTAACCAATAATTCCAATTCTATCTCCGGCAAGAGTGTTAATTATCTGGCGTACTAACTGTTTTGATTTTTCTAAACGGTTGGGAGCTATATCTTCCGCTAGCATACTTGTTGATACATCTAGGGCAAATACAACATCAACTCCTTCTCTTTTTACCGTCTCGAGTTTCGTTCCAATTTTTGGATTCACTAAAGCAAAGCTCATACATGCCAAAACCAGTAGTGCAAGCACAAGTTTTAAACTTCCCTTAAAGATCGATTTACTTGGACTTAACACATCAAGCAAGGTGTTGTTTGCAAAACTACGCTGTGCTCTTTTTTTCCAAAGTACCACCAACAAGTAAACCGCTATCACTGCCGGTAAGGCAAATAGCACATAAAAATAAATGGGTTGTTCTAGTTGGTACATAATTTATATAAAACTTCTAAAAAGGGTGTAACGTAAAAAGAGTTCAAACAAAAACAAAGCCAAAGCCCAAAGCGCCCAAGGTCTATAAAGTTCTGTGTAATTTGTGTATTTAAACTCCTCTATATCTGTTTTTTCTAGGGCATTAATTTCTGTGTAAATTTCTGCTAGTTTGGTATTACTAGTGGCTCTAAAATACCTGCCTCCAGTTGTCTTTGCAATTTCTTTTAACAGTGTTTCGTCAATCTCTACTTGTTGCATGCCGTATTGGAAACTCCCATCAGCCCTAATGCCAATTGGGCTTTGTGCCATACCGTTGGTTCCCAAACCAATGGTATACACTTTAATTTCAAATTCTTTGGCGAGCTCACTGGCAATTTTGGGGTCTATAAACCCGGTATTGTTAACACCATCTGTCAGGAGTATAATCACCTTACTTTTTGCACGACTCTCTTTTAATCTGTTTACGGCTGTTGCAAGGCCAGAACCAATTGCTGTTCCACCTTCTATTATTGTGTTATACTCAATACTTTTTAAAGAGGTTAACACAATGCTTTTATCACTTGTTAGTGGCGTTTTCGTGTAACTCTCTCCTGCATATTCTACAAGGCCTATACGGTCTGTAACACGGTCTTTAATAAAACCCGAAGCCACATTTTTTAAAGCCTCTAACCTATTGGGTTTTAAATCTCTGGCAAGCATACTTGCCGAGACATCAATGGCCATTACAATGTCTATCCCTTTGTTGCTAACGGTTCTTGTCGTTTGGCTTACAGTTCTTGGTCTTGCCATGGCTACAATAATAGCGGCTAGGGCTAACAACCGAAGTAAAAAAAGCAAAGGCCTTAGCTTGGCAAGCCAGTTCTTTGAAGTTTTAAACCCTTGAATACTAGATATTCTAAGACTTGGGGTTTGTTTGTTTCGTTTTAAAAAATACCAAAGTCCAACCACTGGAAGTAGCAATAGCAACCAGAATAGCTCTGGATTAACAAATTCAAAATTATTGAGCATCTTGTGGTTGTTTTTTATTCTGGGCCTCTGCTGAAACCGGCACCTCTATGGAGCTTATGATTCTTTCTTTTATTTGGTTGGCATACTCAAGGTCTCTCTCAAAAACAACGGTAACCATCTGTATGGTGTTTTGCTGATCAAACAGCAGCATTTCATAACTCATTTTCTCTTTGGAAATGTCTCCGTTTGGTAATTTCAAGTTAAAATCTCCATACGCCTTTACTCCCTTTAATCCTTCATCTGAAGAAAAGGCCTCTTGTTTTACCACTACATTTAATGCTCCAGCATTTTCTAGGGTCTCAAGAGCCTGTTCTATTTCAGCATCAATCGCTACCCCTTGATTCTCTTGAGAAGCCTGCTGAGTTGCTTTTGTAATGGAGAGCGAAATATAAAGGTCCTCTCCTATGGCGCCATAGGCAAACCTACTCCCGCTTCTAGGCGATGGAATACTGTCTTTGGCGTTTTTTGGTATTTGCCTTACTAATATCTCTGGGGTGTTAATAATAAGCCCCGGAGCACCGTACTGGCTTTTATACCAACGCCCATCTAATGTGTCTTTTAATGAATTTCCAAAAACCGTTTCTTTTAAAGCGGCAAACCCATAGAGGCTAGAAAAAACAGCAGCGCTAATCATTAAAACAAGTACAAGGCTTGACCCAGCAAGAACTATTTTTTTGCGTAATTTCTTTTTTTGCAATGCTTGTTGATACAAGGTGTCTTGCATTAATTCTTCCTGGGTTGGCTCTGGAACAGCTTTGTGGGTATTGCTTATAATTTCTTCAACCCTAGATCTATCTGCCTGGGCTTGCCCAGAACCTTGTTGCATTTTTGCAAACTTCACTAAATCTGCTCTTTTTAAAATAGTCTCTAGATGTTTTATGTCTTGTGATTGAAAATCAAAATTTCCTGATTTTTTTAATGTGTTTAACCTCTCTATAAGCTCCTGTGTTGTACTCTCTAGTGCCGCATCATCTACCTCTCTATCTAGATATCTTTTTACAATTTCTGTTAATAAACTATAGTACTCTTTGGCATTGTTTTGCAGTAAATACTGCGAGCTGTCCAGCTCCTCCAGGGCCACCAAAGCCTCTTGATATGGAGGTAGTTGTTTTTTGGCTTCGGCTTTTTGTTTTTTGCGCTTTAAAAAATACCAAATAGCTACTACTGCCCCTACCAATATAATAAGCCAATAGATACCGGTAGGAACTTGAAATGGAGCTTTATCTACTTCCATTGCTGGCTTTATATCAAACATTTTTTGTTTTGTAGTGTCAATGGCTACATCACGCACCTCAACATTGATACTGTCTGAAAGAAAAAACTTATTGTTAAATATTATTTTTTGCCTAGGTATGGTATAGCTGCCAGAATCAAACTGGGTGAGGCCGTATTGTTTTCTGTAGTTGATTTTTGAATTACTGTAGGTGGTATCTGTCGCGTAGCTTTCTATGACCTCTAGAGGCAAAAAACTTTGTTGATCTGGAAATACAACCAAATCTGTGGAATCTGCTTGAATCTCGAAAGATATACGCAACTCTTCTCCTATTTTAATGGCAGTGGTGTCTGCCTTTGTAATTACTTGTGCTGTTGCAGAAAAAGCAAGAAAAAACAAAAGCCCAGCCAGTACTGTAGCACATTTATTTTTAAAAATTGATATGTTGTTTGCTTTTTTCAATGATGCTATCTTCTTTTGAAATACCCTAATAATTTTTTCACGTAACTTTCATCCACCCTGCAAGCTATTGCACCTGCACCACTTTTAGCAAAAGCATCTTCATAGTAGGCAACCCCTTGTTTGTGATGGGCTGCATACTGCTCACGCACCCCTTTAGAGCCGGTATGAACCAACATCGCCTCTCCCGTTTCTTGGTCAAGCATTTGTACCATTCCTAGGTTAGGCAGGGTTTGTTCTCTACGGTCAAATACCCGTATACCCGTTACATCGTGCTTGCGAGCAACAATTTTAAGGGTGTCTTTATACCCTTGTGTCATAAAATCTGAAAGCACAAAAACAATAGCCTTTTTCTTCATGACATTACTAAGATATTTGAGTGCTTGGCTAAGGTCTGTCTTTTTACTGCTGGGTTTAAACTCAAGCAATTCTCTAATAATTCTCAAAATGTGTGATTTCCCTTTTTTTGGAGGCACAAACAACTCTATTTGGTCTGTAAATAATATAATCCCTACTTTATCATTGTTCTGCATTGCAGAAAAAGCAAGGGTGGCTACAATCTCTGTAATGATTTCGTTTTTGAACTGGGCATCTGTCCCAAAAAACTCGGACCCGCTAATATCTGCCATAAGCATTAGGGTAAGCTCCCGCTCTTCTTCAAAGACTTTGATATGCGGCTCGTTATATCGTGCCGTTACATTCCAGTCTATGCTTCGCACATCATCACCATACTGGTATTGGCGCACTTCGCTAAAAGTCATTCCGCGCCCCTTAAAAGTACTGTGGTACTCTCCACCAAAAACATGATCGCTTAAGCGGCGTGTTTTGATTTCAATTTTTCGTACTTTTTTTAAGAGCTCTTTAGTATCCATGGTATTGGTGAGAACGTGTAATTGGATTTTGTAATGCCTTTATCCTAAAAAGGATAAACAGTTTTTTAAGCAAAGTTTTAAAAACTTAACTAGGGTACTTCAATGACATTTACAATCTTGTTGATGATGTCTTCTGTGGTTACATTTTCTGCCTCAGCCTCATAGGTAATCCCTATTCTGTGACGAAGTACATCATGTACCACGGCACGAACATCTTCAGGTACTACATAGCCTCTTCTTTTAATAAACGCATAGCACTTTGCAGCTACAGCAAGGTTGATACTACCACGAGGAGAAGCTCCGTTACTTATAAGGGGTTTCAACTCTGCTAGTTTGTAATGCTCTGGGGTTCGGGTCGCAAAGATGATATCTAGAATGTACTTTTCTATTTTCTCATCCATATATACTTCCCTAGCTGCATCTTGTGCACGCAAAATTTGAGCTACAGTAACCACAGGATTGATTTTTTCAAATCCTCCTTTTAGGTTTTGGCGTATAATTAATTGTTCATCTTCAAGGGTTGGATATTTAATTACCGTTTTTAGCATAAACCTGTCTACTTGGGCCTCTGGAAGTGGATAGGTTCCTTCTTGCTCTATAGGGTTTTGGGTTGCCATTACTAGAAATGGCTTGTCTAGCACAAAGGTGGTATCACCAATAGTTACCTGCTTTTCTTGCATGGCCTCTAAAAGCGCAGATTGCACCTTTGCAGGCGCTCTATTAATTTCATCTGCCAACACAAAGTTGGCGAAAATTGGCCCCTTTTTAATGCTGAAATCATTGTCCTTCATGTTGTATATAAGGGTCCCTACCACATCTGCAGGCAGTAAATCTGGGGTAAATTGCACCCTACTAAAACTCCCTTTTACAGCTTGAGAAAGCGTGTTAATCGCTAGTGTTTTTGCTAATCCAGGAACACCCTCTAACAATATGTGTCCTTGGCCCAGCAGTCCAATAAGCAGTCGTTCAATCATGTGTTTTTGACCCACAATTACCTTGTTCATTTCCATGGTGAGAATGTCTACAAAAGCACTTTCTTTCTCAATTTTATCGTTCAATGCGCCAATATCTGTGGGCGTAGTTATTTGTTCCATAGTCCTGTTTTGTTGTCTTAGAATTATTACTATTTCTCTAATGATTTTTTATTAGCATTGATTTGCTTGCTGTAAGCGGGTAATACTGCTCAATACTAAAGACGAAATTTTAATAAACAAGTTACGTTAAATTTCAATTTTTTTTCTAGGGTCTAAATGTAAGGTAACTAATGCTTGAAGTCAAGTTTGTTAATAAAATTTTAAGACTGTTTTTTATCACTTTTAGCACGTACATTTGTAGTTATTAATTTCTAAAATATGCTCCCCTAGAAGGATGGTTTTCCAACAATAGGATCAGGCGCTGTTTTAGTTTTGCTAACTCTTATGAAAAAAACTGCTCTAATTACAGGTGCCACCTCTGGTATTGGACGTGCAACGGCCACCTTATTTGCTAAAAACAACATCAACTTAATTTTGTGTGGAAGACGCCAAGACCGGCTAGAGGCTATTGCAAAAGAGCTGTCTTTACACACAAATGTGCATACTCTTTGTTTTGATGTGCGTGATAAAGAAAGTGTAAATTCACTACTAAACAATTTACCCAAAGGGTTTAACACCGTTGATATTTTAATTAATAATGCTGGTAATGCACATGGGCTAGATAGTATTGAGTTTGGATCGAGTGATGATTGGGATGCTATGATAGATATCAATGTAAAAGGACTGTTGTATGTCTCTAAGGCCATCATACCCAAAATGATTGCAAAGGCTTCTGGACATATTATCAATATTGGATCTACCGCTGGAAAAGAAGTATACCCAAATGGCAACGTGTATTGCGCCAGCAAATATGCCGTAGATGCTATAAATCAAGGCATGCGTCTAGATCTTAACGGGAAAGGTATTAAAGTAGGGGCTATAAATCCAGGACTAGTAGAAACCGAGTTTAGCGAAGTACGCTTTAAAGGAGATACTCAGCGAGCAAGTAAGGTATATCAAAACTTCACGCCATTACAGCCTCAGGACATTGCAGATGTTATCTACTTTGCTATTACAAGACCCCCTCATGTAAATATTGCAGATTTAACGGTAATGTGTTTGGACCAAGCCTCCTCTACAGTTGTGAATAAGCAGTAATTACTCTACCACAATCTCGTCAATAAAGGTCCATGCTTTATTTCCAGCACCCTGCAAGCCATCTGGAATAATGCCATAGCTAGGAATGGAAAACTTAATAAAAGAAGTAGTAACCCCCACCTTAAGGTTTACATCCAAAATGGTTTGATTAGTACTTGGTAGATTAACCTTTGGCAATAGCCCATAATCGGTCTGGATTTCAATTTCTTTAGGAGCATACAACCACTGCCCATTGGCATTGTAAAAACGTGTGCTTATTTTAGAAATTTTTATGGGGTTTGCAAAGCTGATGGTAATTTCCAAATCCTCTCCCCAAAAGCCTAGCCACTCTTTGTCTCCAAAGCGCGTGTTGCTTCCAGAGATCCCATTAATAAGAGCAGGGATTCCTCCTGCGCTATACGAAGGATGAGGTGCTACATTTACGGCCACTGTTGCTGTAATTGCCTTGTGGTATACAATGGTATCTGTAAAGGCCCTTCCAACTATTTTCCCCTCTTTGTATACTTGCCCAGTAATAATTGCATCTTGTGAAATACCAAAGGGTGCCTCATAGGTTTGCTCCTCTTGCGTGTTAATACGGTACTTAATTTCTTTGCCTTGGGTTGGTGTGGTAAGTGCATAAGTTACTACACCTTGATTTTTTAAAACCCCTCCTTCTAGATCATAAAGGTGATTTCCGTAGTTTATATGTTTGGTATCTAAGCGCTGTAAATGAGGCTCTAGTCTTGATAAGAAATTAATATAATCCTTCTCTAAATCATTGGTTGGGCCCTTCCAAAGAACCTCACTCATGGCAAAAATTCTAGGAAATGTCATGTACTCAACTTGATCTTGAGTGGCCATGTATTCGGTCCAGAGATTCCCTTGGGCGCCTAAGACATGTGTTGCGGCATCTGTTTTTTGCAACGCTACAGGAATAGGGTTAAAGCCAAACACCTTTTTTAAAGGTAGATAGCCGCCAATGGCTGTAGGTTCATCTTGGTGGGTGGCCTGGTAATAATCAAAATAGGCATGTGAGGTTGGCGTTAAAATTACATCATGCCCTTGCTTTGCCGCATCAACTGCTCCTTGGGTTCCTCTCCAAGACATCACAGTAGCATTTGGAGCTAGGCCGCCTTCCAAAATTTCATCCCAGCCAATAATTTTTTTGCCTTTAGAATTAATATGCTTTTCTATTTCTGTTATAAAATAGCTTTGCAAACCGTGCTCATTTATAAGGTTTTTTTCTGTAATGAGTTTTTGACAATTAGGGCAGGCCTTCCAGTTTGTTTTAGGGGCCTCATCGCCTCCAATATGGATATACGCTCCAGGAAATAATTCCATCACCTCATCTAGTACATTTTTAAGAAAAGTAAAGGTCTCTGGCTTTGGGCAATAGATGTTTTCAAACACGCCCCATTTAGTTGCCACTGCAACTTGCTCTTTAGTACATCCTAAATCTGGGTAGGCATGAATAGCAGCCTGGGCATGTCCAGGAAGTTCAATTTCTGGAATTATAGTTACATGATGTTCTTTGGCAAAGGCAACAATTTCTTTAACCTCTTGTTGGGTGTAAAACCCTCCATAGGGCTTGCCGTCAAAGCGTTGAGGTGTGTCGTTATAATGCCCTATTAATGTTTCTTCCCGATAGGCTCCTTTACCTGTGAGATCTGGATATTGTTTTATTTCTATACGCCACCCTTGATCATCTGTTAGATGCCAATGAAAGGTGTTCATTTTTAAGGCCGCCAACTCAGCGATATATTGTTTAATAAACTCCTTTGGGAAGTAATGGCGGGATACGTCAAGATGCATACCGCGATATGCAAACATAGGGGCATCTTTAATTTCTAAACAAGGAATCGTTATAGTGTCAACTCCAGATGTGTGTGCTTGTTCTACATCTGGAGGTAGTATATGGCGCAAACTCTGAATTGCATAAAAAGCGCCCGCGCCGTCTGAGGCTTTAATAGTAATGCGTTTTTTAGAAATAGTGAGCGTATACCCTTCTTTTGGCAACAAAGTGTCTTTAATAATTACAATAGTTGCGGCAGTTTGTGGAGCAGAAATTAGATCAATTCCAGCGCCATTAAAAAGGTATACTTTTAAGAAATTTGAGGCTGTTTTAAATTCTGGGATTGCAAAGAGTGTGCTTGTTTTAGTTAAGGTGAAATTACCACCGCCTATTTCTAGTTGTTGCGGGGCTGGAATAATGTTAGCCTGGGTAACTAGAAGTTGTTTACTCTTTTTGGGAGCACAACTGTTGGTCAAAATAAAAAGGCCCAATAGTAAAAATAATGGGAGGCTATAAAAGTGGCTTGTTTTAGTACTGTAGTGCATTGAGGGTTTTAAATTGTAGTATTGTGGATTGTGGATCTTTGGTTAAAAAAATGATTTTCTTTTCCTGGCCAGGCAACAAATCAAAAAAGTTGTCTGTAAAGTGCCCTGGAGTGTTTGTATATAAAAATACATTTTTTTGCAGTGTTGCAGCCTTAAGTGAAATTTCAAGACCTTGAGAAACTATATTGGTCTTCATGTCAAAACCCTCCTCGCCTAGGGCTAAATCTTTTGGTTTTGCAAAATAATGTACCCCTTGAGTTTCCCCAAATAAAATCTTTGCGTAGGTCTGTTTTGGGTCAAACTCAATCTCACTTAAATCTACCTGATAGACTACTTGGTTTTTCTCATTAAAGGTTCGCACAGATTTTGTGGGTGTTTGGTGCAGGATATTTCCGTTAAAATCATAAAACTCAACGTGCATTGGCTGCCCTAAAGTAATGGGGCCATCATCTACCACTTTAATTTTTAATAGGTTGTTTTGCTCAAAAGGGATGATTATTCTATTTTCAAAAGCTTGTTTTACCTTGTAATGCAAAGCTTTCCAGTTTCCTAAACCATCAATGCTGGACCAAGAAACTGCAGGCCAGCAATCATTAAGTTGCCAATACAAAGTCCCCATATTGTATGGCTTTGCTCCGCGATGCGCTTTAATGCCTTTGGTTATGCCATAAGCCTGTAATAGCTGACTCACGTATATGTAATCTTCAGGGTTTGTTGGCACTGGAAAATCTCTTTCCATGTACTGCTTAATAATGGCAAAACCCCTAGAATGCTTTTGATGGCTTTTAAAACTTGGATGGGAAAGATCGATAGTGTCTTCTTGGGTGAAATACTTGATAGCCTGATATCCCGGATAAGACTGGAACCCAAATTCGCTCATAAATCTAGGTACCTCCTGCTCAAAATGCTCAAAGGGATAGCCATCATGCCATACCCACCAATCATGCGCATCTCCCTGAAACTGGTACCGTTTATCTCCCCTGCCAAACTTGGGAGAGCTTTCCCAATATGAAATACTCCCATGTAAGCTATCTACTACTTTGGGTAAAATCTCATTAAAAACCGCTTGATAACTGTTCCAAATTTCTTCTTTTTGAGCTTGGGTTTTATCTGCTTGCCAACCCCAACGGTGCCATCCTTCGCTGTTTTCGTTATTCCCACAATAAAGGGCAATACTTGGGTGTTGCCTTAGCCGTTTTACATTGGCTATGGCTTCATTTTCAACATTGTTTAAAAATTCTTTATCTCCAGGGTACATTGCGCAAGCAAACATAAAATCTTGCCAAACTAAGATCCCTTTTTCATCACATAGGTCATAAAACAAATCATCTTCATACACCCCGCCGCCCCAAACGCGTAGCATATTCATGTTTGCCTGAAGAGCGTCGTCTAGTAATTTCTCACGGTCCTTGGGCTGCACCTGGGAGAGAAATATGTTTTGCGGAATATAATTTGCCCCTTTTAAGTATATAGCTTTTCCGTTAAGTTTAAAATAGAAGCTTTCTCCAAGGCTGTCTTTTTCTGTAACGAGCTGTATGGTCCTTAGGCCTACTTTTTTGTGAAGGGTTTCTAGAATTGTGTTGTCTTTTTTAAGGTGTATTGTAAAATCATACAAAAAGGGAGTGCCAAGATTGTGTGTCCACCAGAGTTTTGGGTTTTTTATAGAAAATGGAATGCTGTAATTCTTTGTGCCTACAAGTGTTGTTATGGGTTTAGAATGTATTTCTCCTGTGGTATTATTTACAAGCTCTATAACACAGCGCGTATCTGCCTCAAAAGACATCACTTCAATGTTTGCCTCTACCAATGCCTGAGAAGTTGTTATTTCTTGGGTTTTAATATATACATCCTCAAGTCTTGCCATGCTGTAAGACACTAATGATACCTCGCGCCAAATACCCATGGTTTTAATCTTTGGGCCCCAATCCCAACCGTACTGAAATTGTGGTTTGCGAGAAAACACTCTTGGACCTTCGGGGAGGGTATAGCCTAATTTTAATGCGGCCTTTGCCTCTGTAGCATCTGTACTAAACAAGGTTACCTCTAAGGTGTTTTGAAGTTGTAAAATTTCGGTTACATTAAATTCATAGGAGTTAAATGCATTATTGGTTTGTGAGATAAGGTGACCATTTAGTACCACCTTTGCATAGGTGTCTAAGCCCTCAAATTTAAGGATATGCTGCTTTGCTTTTAAAAGTGAAGAAGAAATAGTAAAGGATTTTTTGTAACTCCAATCTTTTTCAGACACCCACTGAATACTGTCTTGGTTATTCAGTAAAAAAGGATCTGGAATTCTGCCCAACCTTAGTAGGTCTGACTGGACGCTTCCAGGAACTTGAGCTGGTTGCCAATTTTGAGAGTCTACCTCTTGAAATTGCCAATCATTGCCATTTAGAGAAAGGGTTTGATTTGGAGATTGCTGACAAGCTATTAATACTAGTGTTAGTAGAAACAATAAAAATATTCTCATGCTACTAAAATAAGCATCTTATTTACTATACAATAGCTCCTTTACCTTATAAACCAAAATTTCAAAGAAAAAAGGATGCAGTTCATCGATTTTTTTATTTACAGATGCAGTAATTGACGTTTTTGACTCTTTTTTTGCTCAATAAATACGATTAAATGCTCTAAAAACACGACTAAATGCATAAAAAATGGAGAAAAATTAATTTTTTTTCATTTTTTATTTTTTATCAACAAACCCTTTATTAAAGAGGGTTTTGAGGATTATTTAAGTATTTCCTCTTTTAAAAAAACGTAAATAAACACGATTAAATGCAATAAATATCGGTTAAAGTGTTTTTGTGTTGTATAAAGTTTTATATTTGAACTATCATCATGCCCCAAATTTGATGACCCCAAATTATGAAACCTATTAAACTTAGCCTACTTGCTATGGTTTTTTTAATGTCATTTGCTTCTTGCAGCAAAGAAGACATGGCCACAGAAATAATCGAAGATTACACCATTGACCTAAATCTTGCAAAAGAAACAAACTGGGAAATGGCAGAAGAAATTACATACTATATTAACCAGCACAGAAGCTCTATAGGTCTTAACCCAATTGAGGTAGATCAACAACATGGATCTGCCTATGCCGTAGAACACACAAAATATATGATTGCCGTGGAAAACATGAACCATGATAATTTTTACTACCGCCAGCAGGCTCTAATATATCAAGGAGCAGAGAGGGTGGGAGAAAACGTAGCCTTTGGTTACCAAGATGGACAAAGTGTTGTAAGGGCCTGGTTAAATAGCCCAACACACAAAAGAAACATAGAGGGAGATTACACACATTCTGGTTTTGGCATCATGCCAAACGCTAACGGAACCTATTATTTCACCCAACTATTTTACAAAAAATAATACCTACTTATTTATTGTTTGTTACTCCAATTGATAGTTAGCCCCAAAACTATTAGTTGGAGTTTTTTGTGGCATACATTCTAAAAAAGAGCCTCCCTGTTTTTTACATTGTAAATTTGATGTACTTTTATAGTATAACAAAAAAGTGTAGCCATGGCAATTCAAAAACCGTTTAATTTAAATCAGTGGATTAAAGACAACAGAGCATTACTAAAGCCGCCTGTAGGAAACAAAAATCTATACAAAGAAGCTGGAGATTATATTGTCATGATTGTTGGAGGACCCAATGCCCGAAAAGACTACCATTACAATGAAACAGAAGAGTTGTTTTATCAATTAGAGGGTAACATTCAGGTTCATATACAAGAAGATGGTGTAAAAAAAACGATGGAACTTGGTCCTGGAGATATGTATCTGCATCCGGCCAAAGTGCCCCACTCTCCTGTGCGTGGCGAGAACTCTATAGGACTTGTAATAGAGCGCAACAGAAAAAAATTAAACGTCAATGACGGCTTACTTTGGTTTTGCGAATCTTGCAATGAAAAATTACACGAAGTGTACTTCCCTTTAAACGATGTAGAAGTAGACTTTTTTAAACATTTTAAAGACTTTTATGGCAGTGAAGATTTAAGAACCTGCAACAGTTGTAAAACTGTAATGGAGGTAGACAAGAGGTTTACTAACTAGAAATGGAGGCTAAAAAAAGCCGTTATTTAGTACTTTGCCTTGTAGTATTCTCGACTACACTGTTCAAGATTTTAAGTGATTTTATTACTGTAGTTTGTTGTAAATCAAATCTTTAAACACTACGGCTATGAATCTTTTTGTGAACGTGGGCAAAATCGTATCTTCGCGCCACAGCCTCAATAGATTAACCCCTTGAGAGTGCTTTAAAACAAAAACTACAGTACCTAATAAATTCCAATTTCGGAAAAACAACCCTTTATAAAAAGGGATAAAAAATAAATTTTATGTCAACAGTAGCAAAAGACTTCGGTATGGACCAGGCGTTAAAACAACTAGGGCTTGAAGCCGTAAATCAAGGAACCTCAACAGGAAACACGTGGTATCCTGGTGGAGCGCAAATCGCTTCATATTCTCCGGTAGATGGCGCCTTAATAGGTAAGGTTACCACAACTACAAAAGAGGAATACCAGACGGTAATCAAAACAGCTGAAAAAGCATTTTTATCTTTCAGAACAATGCCAGCTCCATTAAGGGGTGAGATTGTACGTCAATTTGGTAACAAATTACGTGAACTGAAAAAACCTCTTGGAAAACTTGTTTCTTATGAAATGGGAAAGTCACTTCAAGAAGGATATGGTGAGGTTCAAGAAATGATAGACATCTGTGATTTTGCCGTAGGGTTGTCAAGACAATTAAACGGACAAACAATACCCTCTGAACGTCCAGGTCACGTTATGAGAGAGCAGTGGCACTCACTTGGTATTGTTGGTATCATATCTGCATTTAATTTTCCAGTTGCTGTTTGGGCATGGAACACAGCCCTTGCGTGGGTTTGTGGTGATGTGTGCGTGTGGAAAGGAAGTGAAAAAGCACCACTATGTTCAGTGGCATGTCAAAACATTATTGCAGGTGTACTAAAAGACAACAACCTTCCAGAAGGAATCTCCTGTATTATTAATGGAGATTACACAGTAGGTGAAATGATGACTACAGATACCAGAATACCGCTAATATCTGCAACAGGATCTACTCGTATGGGAAGAATTGTTGGCGCAACTGTTGCCCAGCGTTTTGGTAAATCATTACTAGAATTAGGAGGTAACAACGCCATTATTATTACACCAACTGCAGATCTTAAAGTAGTAGTTCCAGGAGCTGTATTTGGCGCTGTTGGTACTGCAGGACAGCGTTGTACCTCAACAAGAAGATTAATTATTCACCAAAGTGTGTATGATAAAGTTAGAGATGCTATTGTTGGCGCTTACAAACAAATCACTATTGGTAACCCACTTGATGAAAACAACCATGTAGGACCATTAATTGATGTAGATGCTGTAAACACCTACCTAGCTGCTATTGAAAAAGCAAAAGCTGAGGGAGGAACGGTACTTGTAAAGGGCGGCGTTGTTCAAGGTCCAGGTTTTGAGAGTGGATGTTATGTAAAACCAGCAATTATTGAAGCTAAAAACAGTTTTGAAATTGTACAACACGAAACATTTGCTCCTATTTTATACTTAATGAAGTATACAGGTGAGGTAGAAGAGGCTATCGAAATGCAAAACGGTGTTGCGCAAGGGCTTTCTTCTGCAATAATGACAAACGAAATGAAAGAGGCAGAAAAATTCTTGTCTTTTGCAGGGTCAGATTGTGGAATTGCCAACGTAAATATTGGAACTAGTGGTGCCGAAATTGGAGGTGCCTTTGGTGGAGAGAAAGAAACTGGTGGCGGCCGCGAAAGTGGTTCGGATGCCTGGAAAGTGTATATGAGAAGACAAACCAATACGGTAAACTATTCTGACGAGCTTCCCCTGGCACAAGGAATTAAGTTTGATCTGTAAGGGCTAAGGCTTCCTTATTTTTACACATACAATATAAAGCTCTAGAGGATCTAAATTATTCTTCTGGAGCTTTTTCAATTACGGCCTTTTTCTTGTGAGTACAACCTATACACTGGATCACTTTGCCAAAATTCTTTTGTTGAGACATCCAACACAGATAAGCTCCCTTTAAAGGCTGCTCCAGTGTCTATATTCCAAAGGTTTGCAAAACTTGTTGGAATTGTCTTGCCTATTTTTGTGGTAGGAGTATGGCCTATGTATATTTCTTTATACAATAAGAGTCGTTTTGGGTATCTATTGCTTTTTTTGGAGAGTAATGGGTCTAAGCTACAAGCCATTTCCCAAAGAGACCTATCCCAATATACAAAATCAGGGTAAAACTCTTGTTTTGGCCCTGCTTGGTTGGTAAATCCTGCATGAACAAACAACCTATTTTGCGGATCTATATAGTAGTTGTGTAGCGATTCTAGAAATGAAATATGCTCATTTTTTTCAGCTGGAGAAACATGCTTGTATCCTGCAATAGTAGCAGCTCCTCCATGAGCTACCCACAAAGGATTCGTGTCATTTTTGGTTAAATACCGATGTACTAGATAATCGTGATTTCCTCTCAAAAATATACACTGATGGGTTTTACTGATAGAAATTAAAAAGGAAATCACTTCAACAGCATCACTCCATCCATCCACATAATCTCCCAAAA
>Ga0206125_10002284_pt1 | contig 20599 bp, 15 predicted proteins | sample Helgoland_Spring_4_FD_148598 | JGI IMG/M metagenome (GOLD analysis project Ga0206125, IMG submission 148598) | Pelagic subsurface seawater microbial communities from Kabeltonne, Helgoland, North Sea - Helgoland_Spring_Bloom_20160331_1 | ecosystem: Environmental > Aquatic > Marine > Epipelagic ... | reverse complement strand
CTACAAATGGCTCCTCTGGCCAAGCAAGCTGCATTCTCATCAAAATAGACATTGCGATACCAATGATTCCCATAAACAAACCTGTAATAAGGTATTGCTTAGAAATCATTTTATGATCTGTACTAAAAATGTATTTAGTAATGAATGTCTCTTTGTGGTGATGCCCGTGATCATCTACTGCGTGTGCTTCTGCGTGTGCTGACATATCTTAGCTCGTTTTTTATTTATTTAAGGATGTTGCAATGGTTGCTTGTTGTGCAATCCAAGCATCATACTGTTCTTGAGTTTCTACTATAATTTTCATCTGCATATTGTAGTGATTGGTACCACAAATCTTGTTACAAAGCAATAGATAATCAAACTCATAGGGCTCTAATGCTTCTTCACCTTTTGCAATTAATTCTAGAGAGTTTTTTCTTCTAATGGAGTTAATCCTGCTAACTTTATCCATAACCTCTTCATCCAATCGCATTTGTTCTGTGGTGATGGAGGGAGTAAATGCAAACTGAGTGATCATGCCAGGAACACAATTCATTTGGGCTCTAAAGTGAGGCATATAGGCAGAGTGTAAAACATCCTGAGATCGCATTTTAAATAATATTTTTCTACCCAGTGGCAAGTGTAGTTCATTTACAACTATATCATCTTGTGCGTTTGGATCTGAGGTATCTACACCCAATTGGTTTGCGCCTTCAATTAAACGTACATTAGCCTCACCAAGGGTATTATCTTCTCCACTATAACGAGCTCTCCAGTCAAACTGATATGCATACAACTCAACAATCATTGGATCTTCATCTTCACTGACATTCATGATATCTGTCCAGGTAAATAGACCGTAGATAATAAGCCCTGCCAAAACAATTACAGGTATCACAGTCCAGATAAATTCTAACTTATCATTATCTGCAAAGTACAAGGCACGATTGTTTTTATTTCCTCTGTACTTAAAAGCGAAATAGCTTAACAACCAAAGTGTTATAAATCCTACAAAGAAGATAAGAACCATGGAGATCAACCATAAATCATCAATTCCTTGTCCATGCTCTGAGGCGGCTTTAGGCAATAAAACCTCGCCCCATTTCCAGAATGAAACAATTAATATAGCATAGGTAACAAACACAAACATAAGCATCAACCATCCGTTAATATTGTTGTCTTTGTCTGAAGCAATCTCTGAAGATTCACCTAGCTGCTCTGGTGTTTTTGACATTCCAAAAATCTTTGCCATCTGCAATACAGTGATTCCGAAGAGAATGATTACTAATACAATTAAAAATGCGGTCATCGTTAGTTGTCTTCTAAATAATTAATAATGATAATTTTTACTTTCTTTCATAAATGGGTTGTTTTTCAACAACAGTGGCGCTTTTGTTAATGCTGTAAAAACAACAAGGATAAAAAGACCAAGGAAAAACAATACAGACCCTATCTCTGGTATTCCTATAAACCAGCTTTTACCAACTGTTCCAGGCATTACCATCACAAATATATCTATGTAATGTCCTACTAATATTACAATTCCTGTTAACACTACAAACCAATTTACACGCTTGTAATCGCTATTCATTAACAGCAATAATGGGAACAAGAAGTTCATAGCCAACATGCCAAAGAATGGCAAGTTAAAGTCTTCTATACGTGTCATAAAATAGGTAACCTCTTCTGGTATGTTTGCGTACCAAATCAACATAAACTGAGAGAACCATAGGTAGGTCCAAAAAATACTAAAACCAAACATAAACTTAGCCAAATCATGAATGTGACTGTCATTGACTATTTCTAGGTATCCTTGAGATTTTAAGAATATGGTAATTAAAGCAATTGTTGTGATGGCACACACCATCATACCAGCAAGAACATACCACCCAAATAGAGTTGAGAACCAGTGTGGGTCAAAACTCATAATCCAATCCCAAGACATCATAGACTCTGTGTATAAAAAGAATACTAAAAATCCAGCTGAAATTCTAAAGGTCTTTTTAAAGTTACTATAATCATCTGCTTTTGCGAGGTCTCCTGCACGAGAAAACTTAACTGCAAAATATCGGTAGGTAATCCAACCCCCTAAGAATATGGCGGCTCTTATTAGCATCCATGTACCGTTGAGCCATCCAGATTTACCTTTAATTAAAGCATCATGAGCAACAACCTCTGGATCTGCCCACACAAATATGTGATTGATATGAAATCCTGACAATCCTAATAAAACAAACATGATGATTCCTCCTGGCACTAGATAGGCGGTGACTGCTTCCATTACTCTAAAAAGCACGGGAGACCAACCTGCCTGAGCGGCAAAATTTACTGCATAAAAAGCCAAGGCTCCAAGTGCTATCATAAAGAAAAAGAAACAAGCAACATACAAGGCAGACCAGGGTCTGTTTTGTAGTTGATGTAAGGTATGTTCTAAATGTTTTTCTTGATCTGCAGCACTGTGAGAGGCTCCGTGAGCTGCATCTGTATGGCTGTCGTGACTCTCTTTTGAGGACGTAGTGTGATCATCACCATGTGCCGCCATCATTTCTTTTACCTCTGCAGTAGATCCTGGAGCAGACAAAAATCCTGCACCAATACCAACAGCACCAAGTACCATCAATATGATAGCGAATAATTTAAGTTTACTAGGTAGCGTATAATTCATATCTAAGCTATTCTATTGTTCTTTTGTTTAATGTTTTTGTTAATCATTTGATTGATTAGTCCCAGCAACTTCTTCAAGTTCTGGAACAAGAAGTGGTGTCCCTTCTAATGTTGCTTTGAGGTTCATAACATGTTGTGTTATTTGCCAACGTTCCAACTCATTAGTTTGAGAGGCATAAGATCCCATAGAGTTTAATCCATACATCTGAACGTGATACACCCCACCTTGAGTAATTAATCTTCCCGGGGCAGCGTAACTTGGTATCCCAAGAATCTTCTCTCGTTGCATTAAAATTCCATTTCCATCTCCTTTATCACCATGACAAACAGCACAATATATGGTATACAATTCTTTACCTGCGTCTAAATTTTTTTGAGTAACCTCTAATGGGTTTTTCAACTCTTTCTTGGCAGCATCCGAACCTTTTTTTGTGTCTGGGTACTCATAAGGAGCATATCCTCTTGGCACAGTTCCTAAAACAGGTAACATTGCTTCTTGCTGGTTTGGAAAAACCTCATATTCACCATAGGTTTCATATCCTACCGGTTCATACATATTTGGCATATATTGGAAGCTAGGTTTGGTATCACCTCCGCAAGAAACCAATCCTATCAGTGCTACAAGAGCAATACTTATATGGAGTATCTTTTTCATATTAATGATCATCATCAGATTCTACTATACTAATTTCAACAGCTCCTGTATCTTGCAAGAACTTAGACATTTTATCTACATCATGGTGTGAAGCGTCAACAGCCATTAAAAAATGATCATCTGTTGTTCTTACATCAGGATTTTCTGCTTTTTTGAATGGCCATAATTTACTTCTCATATAAAAAGTAATTACCATTAAGTGAGCGGCGAAAAACACGGTTAGTTCAAACATAATTGGCACAAAAGCAGGCATGTTTTCTAGATAGCTAAAGCTTGGCTTACCCCCAATATCTTGAGGCCAATCTTCAATCATAATAAAATTCATCATTGCGATTGCTACACAAAACCCTACAATACCATACATAAAAGCCGTGATGGCAATGCGTGTAGGTTCAAGACCCATTACTTTGTCTAGCCCGTGAACCGGAAAAGGTGTGTAGACTTCGTCGATATGATAGTGAGCTGCACGTGTTTGTTTAACCGCGTGCATTAAAATATCATCGTCGTTATAAATTGCATGTATCACTTTGGAAGCCATACTAGTTGTTTTTAAGTTTAGAAGCTTGTCCTGCCCAGTCATCGCGTTTAGCTTTTCCTGGTAACTCGCCTAAAATTTCATCGAATAAATCATACTCTGGGTTAGTCATTTTACCTATTTGTTGAAAGGTAAATAATCCCATCGCATTTAATTTCTTTTCTAATACTGGACCCACACCTGTAATTTTCTTAAGGTCATCAGAGGTCTGAGTAGCAGCATCAAAAGTTCCTAAGGTACTTAGTAAGGTTTTTAATTTACTTTGATCGTAGGTGCCTTTTTTTGCTTTGTTTGGGGTTACAACATCATAATGCTTTACATCATCTCCATGAGTTGCACGTAAGGATTTGAATTTTGAACCAGAGCTCTTTAGTATAGACTTTACCTCTGCCTGAGCAATCACAGGGAAGGTTCTAGCGTATAGTAAAAACAACACAAAGAAAAATCCTATGGTTCCTATAAAAATACCTATATCAACAAACGTTGGTGAAAACATCGTCCAAGAAGATGGCAAATAATCACGATGCAATGAGGTAACAATAATAACAAAACGCTCAAACCACATTCCTATATTTACCACAATAGAGATAAAGAAAGAAAACATAATGCTTGTACGTAGTTTTTTAAACCACATAAACTGCGGAGAGAAAACATTACAAGTCATCATAGCCCAATATGCCCACCAGTAAGGACCCGTTGCCCTGTTTAAAAAGGCATACTGTTCGTACTCTACACCAGAGTACCATGCAATAAACAGCTCTGTGATGTATGCAACACCAACAATAGACCCTGTAAGCATGATCACAATATTCATCAGCTCAATGTGCTGTATGGTAATATAATCTTCTAGTTTAGACACCTTTCTCATAATAATCAACAGTGTGTTTACCATTGCAAAACCAGAGAAAATCGCTCCAGCTACAAAATAAGGAGGGAAAATAGTGGTATGCCATCCTGGAATAACTGAAGTTGCAAAATCAAAAGATACAATAGTGTGTACAGATAATACTAGTGGTGTTGCCAAACCTGCCAATACAAGAGAAACCTCTTCAAATCGTTGCCAGTCTTTTGCACGTCCACTCCAACCAAAAGATAAAATACTGTATATTCTTTTTGTAAAAGGGGTTATTGCCCTATCACGTATCATAGCAAAATCTGGTAACAGTCCTGTCCACCAAAATACAAGTGATACAGAAAGGTATGTAGAAATTGCAAATACATCCCACAATAAAGGAGAGTTAAAGTTTACCCACAATGAACCAAATTGGTTTGGTATTGGTAACACCCAGTATGCAAGCCAAGGACGCCCCATGTGTATAATTGGGAATAAACCTGCTTGGATTACAGAGAAAATAGTCATTGCCTCTGCAGAGCGGTTAATTGCCATTCTCCATTTCTGACGGAAAAGCAATAATACTGCAGAAATCAAGGTTCCTGCGTGACCAATTCCTACCCACCATACAAAGTTGGTAATATCCCAAGCCCAACCTACGGTCTTATTTAATCCCCAAACTCCAATACCGGTAGATACTGTGTAGATAATACAACCTAATCCCCATCCAAATGCAACAAGAGCAATAGTGAATACAATCCACCATGATTTGTTGGCTTTACCTTCAACAGGAGCGGCTACATCGATGGTAACATCGTGGTAGTTCTTATCTCCTATAACTAAGGGTCTTCTAATAGGTGCTTCGTAATGCGACGCCATATTTTATATACTATTTCTTAGTTAGTTACGCTTTTTTTGAATTTCTCACCTTTGTCTGATAGAATACGTTAGGTTGTGTTCCAACGGCTTCTAACAAGTGATACATTCGCTTATCTTTTTTCTCTTTATATACTTGACTATCATGATCATTGATGTCTCCAAAAACCATGGCTCGTTTATCACACGCTGAAGAACAAGCTGTTTGGAATTCTGCATCTTTAACTGCACGTCCATCACGTTTTGCCTTAAGAATTGATAATTGTGTTTTTTGAATACACATAGAACATTTTTCCATAACCCCTCTAGAACGAACATTCACATCTGGGTTTAAAACCATTCTACCTAAATCATTGTTCATGTGGTAATCAAACTCATCATTCTCGTTATACAAGAACCAGTTAAAACGACGTACCTTGTAAGGACAGTTGTTTGCACAGTATCTTGTACCCACACAACGGTTATACGCCATATGGTTTTGACCTTGTCTACTGTGAGAGGTTGCCGCTACTGGACAAACTGTCTCACAGGGAGCATGATTACAATGCTGACACATCACCGGCTGAAATGCAACCTGTGGATTTGCAGATGGGTCTTCCAATTCTGCAAATTGAGATAATGATTCCCCTAGGCCAGACATATTTGTTTTCTTAGAGGTATCTTCATCAAAACTCTCTTCTGATGAGTAATATCTATCGATACGCAACCAGTGCATATCTCGACTCTTACGCATTTCTTGCTTACCGACAACTGGAACATTGTTCTCTGCATGACATGCAATTACACAAGCTCCACAACCAGTGCAGGCGTTTAAATCGATAGATAAGTTAAAATGATGTCCAACAGTGCGGTCAAAAGAAGTCCATAAATCTGCCTCTGGAGAGGTTACTGGAATCTCCTGGTGATCTCTTGAAACTTTTGGTATTGGATTCCAAGCATACTCACCTTCGTGATTTGCTTTAGTGGTATTAAATATCTCTAATGTTGTTTCACGAATAATATCTCTACCCATCATTGTGTTATGCAACTGTACACATGCAAATTCATGCATTCCAGGTGCTTTCTCTAAAGTAACACGTTGCACAGATGAGAAATCGTTATATAGTGCATAGGCATTTACCCCAGTTTGCATTTCTTGTTGGATAGCGGCTGTTTTTCCATAACCCAGTGCTAAACCAACAGAACCTTTTGCTTGTCCTGGCTGTATTAAAACCGGTAAGTTTTTAAGCGAAATGCCATTAAGATTAATAGTTACATAACTACCATTTAAACCACCATTAGCAACATTTTCATTAACAAGACCCATGCTAGTTGCATCAGCCTTTGAAACCGTTACATAGTTATCCCAAGTAGCTCTGGTAATTGGATCTGGCATTTCTTGTAGCCAAGGGTTATTTGCCTGTTGCCCATCACCTAAACTTGTTTTTGTATATAATGTAAGTTCTAAATCACCTTGTTTTTTGGCCGCTTCTAGACTTGGGTTAGACTCTTTAGAGTTAACAGAGGTCCTCTTGGTAGAGAGCGCTTCATTTAACACATTCGCAGAGGAAGTAACAACGCCAGCCTCTAATGCTTTATTCCATGAACCTCCTGCCAAAACTACAGACCAAGTGTCTTTAATGTAGTCATTGTATGGGGCAGTATTACCGGTCCATACCAGCAAACAGTCTTGAAACTGTCTTGTATCAAATAAAGGACGGATGGTAGGTTGCATTAGACTGAAAGAACCCTTTTTAATTTGTGCATCTCCCCAAGATTCTAAATAATGAGGGGTTGCAGCAACCATTTGTGCTATAGATGCCGTTGCGTCCTTCTTCATAGAAAAGGCTAATGACATTTCTAATTTCTGATATGCTACAGCAAATTGTTCACTGTTTGGCAATGAATACACAGGATCAACTCCCACGGTAATCAATCCCTTAATAGCACCACTAATAACACCCTGCACAACAGTAGCAACTGCAGAGGCGCTACCCTGCCTTGTCATTTTTGGAGAAACAGCGTCCATTACAACGCTATTTGCATTTGCCTCAAGGGCCATTTTTTGTGCTGCCAAACTTGGTAATCCTGTAACAATAACACCTTTATTTCCTGCCTTTGCTAATTCTGCTTTTGCACTTTTAACTGCAGTTGCAATAGCTTCCGGTAAACCAGAGGTACTACCACCAGTTAAGGCCTTTAACACTTGTAGTTGTTGTGATGGAGTTGCAGGTACACGAGTATCTGCATTTGCACCAGTTAATGACATGTTAGCTTCAAACTGGACATGACGAGACATTTTACCATTTGTTGGCACATGTCCTTTTGTATAACTAGCGTCATAGCCTCCGCCTTGCCAATCTCCCAAGAAATCTGCTCCTACAGACACAATCACCTCAGCTTTGCTAAAATCATAATCTGCCATTGCTCTTAAGCCGTACACTAATTGAAATGCATCTAAGGCTTCAGAACAAGAAACCGTATCATACACTACATGACGTACATTTGGAAATTTACTAGTAAATTCTTTAATTAATTTTGAGTTAGATGGACTTGCAAATGTTTGAGTCAATAAAACAACATCTTTGCCTTGCATCTGGTTTAGTTTTCCGGCAACAGCTGCATCAAAATCTGTCCAAGAAACATCTTTACCAGCAAGTTGTGGTGCTTTTAATCTGTTGTTATCGTATAATGATAATACAGAGGCATGTACCCTCGCATTTACACTACCACTGTGGGCAGATAAATCATTTCGCTCTATTTTAATTGGACGACCTTCACGAGTTTTAACAAGTACATTTGCAAAATCAAAACCATCAGCGATGGTACTTGCATAATAATTTGCTACACCTGGAACAATTTCATCTGGTGCTACAACGTAAGGGATTGATTTAATAACGGGTCCTTCACATGCGGCCAAAGATGCTGCAGCTGTTGTGAAACCAACGTACTTTAAGAAATCACGACGCGTAGTTGAAGAAGCCTCTAAGGTTTCTTTATCACCCAAAAACTCATCTGTTGGTATGTCCGTAACAAATTCGTTTTGCTGCAACGCCTCAACAATAGTGCTGTTTTCATCTAGCTCCTCAACACTTTTCCAGTATTTCTTGTTTGATGCCATATTATATAATTTCGATGTGCGAACTACGTTTCTTGTTCTGAAATACTAAGCTTCAACCTAGAATCGTTTTTCGTTTTTAAAATTTTAATTTATTATTTGTGAATTAGTAGTGACACTTACCACATTCTAGCCCACCCATTTGCGCAGCTGTTAACTGCTCTACTCCATATTTCTTGGATAATTCTTCATGAATTTTATTGTAGTAATCATTTCCTTGAACCTTAACATTGGTTTCACGGTGACAATCAATACACCACCCCATTGTTAAGGGTGAATATTGATACATGATTTCCATCTCTTCAACTGGACCGTGACATTTCTGACAATCTACACCAGCCACAGTAACGTGTTGTGAGTGATTGAAATAAGCAAAGTCTGGAAGGTTGTGAATACGAACCCATTTTACTGGGTCTGTCTCACCTGTATATTTTTGGTTGTCGTCATCCCAACCAACTGCTTTGTATAGTTTTTGTATTTCTTTGTTGTAATCTACTCCATACTCAGCAAGGCCTTCTGCCTGAACACTTTCTGCAACCTCACCAATACTCTTGTGACAATTCATACAAACGTTAAGGGAAGGGATCCCAGAATGCTTACTTTTTCTTGCAGAAGAGTGACAGTAATTACAATCAATCTCATTGGAACCAGCATGAATTCTGTGAGAATAGTGAATTGGCTGAACAGGAGAATATCCTTGATCTACACCAATACTCATAAGCCCACCATAAATAAAATAGGCAGAGCTTAGTAAAAGAATAACTGCTGAAACTAGAAGTAAAAATTGGTTTTCAATAAATGCTTTCCAAATAGGTTTACGTTGTTCTTTAACCGGAAGAGCAACACCATTGGCAACAGCAAATTTGTTTAAGGTTTTTGTTACTAAAAACAATATAGTCACCAATAATAAAAAAACTAGGGAAAGAATTCCAAGTATAATATTATTTGAAACGCCACTACCAGACCCTGCAACTGCAGCTCCGGGAACTGCAACAGGAGCAACTGGCACTTTTTTCTCTGTATAAGTGTAGGCTACAATGTCATCAATGTCTTTGTCGCTAAGACCTGGAAAAACATTCATTACAGATTTGTTGTACTCTTCAAAAATAGCATTAGCACGAGAATCACCAGAGGCAATTAACGCCCCACTGTTTTTAATCCAACTATACAACCACTCTTTCTCATACTTATCTCCAACACCATACAACGCAGGACCCGTTGCCTTTTTGTAGAGTTTGTGACAAGCGGCACAATTTGCCTTAAATAATTTTTCACCCAGGGCGGCGTCACCACCATTAGCAGAAACTGCAGCAGTATCCTCTGCGGGAATAGCTTGAGCCAATACATTTGTAGATAACGATAACGCGAGGGCTAAGGTTACTACTGACAAAATTGAGGAAAGTCTTCTTAAATTCACCTTTTGCATACTAATGTTAATTTTCGACAATAGTTTGGCACGTAATTGGTTAGTAATTTATCTTAAAAAATAAGCCCTTTACGATACCATAAATAACTGTGCAAAAATACTACATAAAGACGATATTTGAAATCTAATTATTTTGTATAATCTTAATTTATAATTGTTCTAAATAGTAAATTTATACTTCAACATCAGAAACTCTTGTACATTTGTAATAACAACCCTATTCTATGAAAAACCGCAACACATTCAACCTATTTATTATCAGTATTTTACTTGTTTTTTTAGCACAAAGCTCTTTTGCTCAATCTGGTATTGTAACCATAAATGCTGACTCCCAAATAGATGATTTACTTACCATAAAAAAGAAGTTAGAAAGTGAAAATAAAATGGATCAGGGCTATACCATCCAGTTATTTTATGGAAACAACGAGAGGGCAAAAAATACCCTAAAAAAATACAGAAAGACCTACTCTTTATGGCCTGCATCTATAGAGTATGAAACCCCAAACTATAAAGTATGGGCAGGAAATTTTGCCACAAGAATTAAGGCAGACAGGGCATTAATTGAAATCAAAAAAGCGTTTTCTGGCGCTTTTGTGCTTGAGAAAAAATAATATAGTTTGCAAAAAGGCCACTAGATTTATTTATAAATCTAGTGGCCTTTTTATTTTAAATAGTGTTGTGCTTGGTGTTATTTAAGTTTTTTCTTCACGGCTACTTCGTGGAAACTTTCAATAACATCACCTTGTTTGATGTCGTTGTAGTTTTTAATTTGCATACCACAATCGTATCCTTTAGCAACTTCTTTAGCATCGTCTTTAAATCGTTTTAGACTGTCTAACTCTCCAGTGTATATTACAACCCCTTCACGAATTAAGCGTATTCCTGCGTTGCGAATAATTTTACCTGTAATTACCATACAACCTGCAATGGTTCCTACCTTAGAAATCTTGAAGGTTTCTCTAATTTCTGCAGTTCCTGTAATCTCCTCTTTCATCTCTGGAGACAACATTCCTTCCATGGCATCTTTAAGATCATTAATAGCTGCATAGATAATACTATAAGTACGGATATCTATTTCTTCTTTATCAGCAATTTGCCTTGCGTTACCCATTGGCCTTACATTAAACCCAATAATAATAGCATCTGAGGCTGAGGCCAATAACACATCACTTTCTGTGATTGGACCAACGGCTTTATGTATAATATTTACCTGTATCTCTTCGGTGGATAATTTTTGTAGGCTATCTGTCAATGCCTCTACAGATCCATCAACATCACCCTTTAAAATAATATTAAGTTCTTTAAAGTCTCCAAGAGCAATACGACGTCCAATTTCATCTAAAGTGATATGACGCTGCGTACGTACAGATTGCTCTCGTTGTAATTGAGTACGACGACTGGCAATGTCTTTTGCTTCACGCTCATCATCAAAAACATTAAATTTATCTCCTGCTTGAGGTGCTCCTGTTAAACCTAAAATAGAAACTGGTGTGGAAGGCCCTGCCTGCTTTACTTTTTTACCTCTTTCATCTTGCATGGCTTTTACCTTACCACTGTGTTGACCCGCTAGTACATAATCTCCAATTTTAAGAGTACCTCCTTGTACTAAAATGGTGGATACATACCCTCGTCCTTTATCCAAGAAAGCCTCAACTATGGTTCCATTTGCAGGCTTATCAGGATTGGCTTTTAGCTCTAAGAGTTCGGCCTCTAATAAAACTTTCTCTAACAATTCAGGTACACCTGCTCCTGTTTTTGCTGAAATATCATGAGATTGTATCTTACCGCCCCAATCTTCAACAAGAAGATTCATTTGTGCTAATTGTTCTTTTATCTTTTCTGGATTAGCATCTGGCTTATCTATTTTATTTATTGCAAATACAATAGGTACTCCTGCAGCTTGTGCATGACTTATTGCTTCTTTTGTTTGAGGCATGATGGCATCATCGGCCGCCACCACAATAATAGCTAAATCTGTTACTTGAGCACCCCTTGCACGCATGGCGGTAAAGGCCTCGTGACCTGGTGTGTCAAGAAAAGCCATTTTTTGACCATCTTGGAGCTCAACGCCATAGGCGCCGATATGCTGGGTGATACCTCCAGATTCTCCTGCTATTACATTCTCTTCACGGATGTAATCAAGTAATGAAGTTTTACCATGATCTACATGACCCATCACCGTTACAATGGGAGCTCTTGCTTGTAAATCTTCTGGAGCATCTTCTACCTCTTGTATAGATTCTTCAATATCTGCAGTAATAAATTCTACTTGATAACCAAACTCTTCTGCAACAATAGAAATTGTTTCTGCATCTAGGCGTTGATTCATAGTTACCATCATGCCCAAAGACATACAAGCAGATATAATTCCTGTTACAGGGGTATCCATCATGGTAGCTACCTCACTTGCGGTGACAAACTCAGTCACTTTCAAGACTTTGTTGTCTATGGCTTGTTGTGCTAATTCATCTTCTGTTTTCTGGCGATGAATATCACGTTTCTCTCTTCTGTATTTTACTCCCTTTCCTTTAGAAGACTTTCCTTTAAGCTTCTCTAAGGTCTCCCTTACTTGTTTTTGTATGTCTTCTTCGGTAGGTTCTATTTTTGGAACATTGGCTCGTTGAACCGCTCTTCTAACTGGACCTCTTTTCTCTCTTGTGTTTGATTGAGAACCGCCTTTTGGAGCCTCTTTGGTGATACGACGTCTACGTCCCTTTTTATCCCCCGGAGCTCCTGTAGCTGGTTTTTTCTTTTCTGGTTTTTTAAATTGAGTTAAATCAATTTTCTGCCCTGTAAAGTTTGGACCATTTAATTTTTTATATTGAGTAGTCACAGACTCTTCGGGGACTACTGGTGCTTGTTCCTCCTCTTTTGTAGCTGGGGTGTCTTTTTTTGTTTTTACCGCTTTTGCAGCCTCTTTATCAAGTGGGGTTGCAACTTTTTTAGGGGCCGAAGCACCTGTATCTACTTTTGATGGTTTAACATCCTGGTTATCATCAAATATTTCTGAGGATACAACTTCTTTTTGCTTTGCTTTTACATTACCCTTGACATCAAGATCAACTTTCCCAACTTGTTTAGGGCCTTTAAGAGTTGCTTTTGCTTCAATAACTTTCTGTGCAGCCTCAGCAGCAGCTTTTTCTGCGGCGAGCGCCTCAGCGGCAATTTTTGCAGCAGCATCTGCCTCGGCTTTGCGCTTCTGCTGCTCTTCGCGTTCACGTTCACGATCATTAAAGAGCTCTTCTTTCTCTTTACGTTTCTCTTCACCTACCTCTTTGGACTCTACTTTTTTCTCTTTGTCCTTTGCAAACCCTTCTGACAAGAGTCTATATTCTGTGTCAGAAATTTTTGTAGTGGGGCGTGCCTCTATCTCTATGCTTTTAGATTTTAAAAAATCTACAGCACGGTCTAGAGAGATGTTAAACTCCTTAAGTACTTTATTGAGTCGTATCGATTTTACTTCAGCCATAAAAATGCTTGTCTGTTCTTTTAACTACTTTTGAATCTTGATGATAAAAATACTACTATGTATCTTACTCGGCAAATTCTTCTTTCAATATATTGATAACCTCTTGTATGGTTTCCTCCTCAAGGTCGGTACGTTTCACTAGGTCATTAAAATCATAATCTAATACACTCTTAGCAGTGTCAAGGCCTATTTTGTGAAATTCTGCAATGATCCACTCATCGATTTCATCACTAAATTCGCTTAACTCTACATCTTCTTCTGCACCTTCACGCAACACATCAATTTCATACCCTGTTAATTGACCTGCAAGCCTAATGTTGTGTCCTCCACGACCAATTGCTTTACTTACCTCCTCAGGGCGCAATATTACTTCAGCACGCTTGGTCTCTTCATTAATTTTGATTGAAGTAACCTTAGCAGGGCTTAAAGCGCGGGTTATAAATAAATTCAGGTTTGTGGTGTAATTAATTACATCAATATTTTCATTCCCTAATTCACGAACAATACCGTGTATCCTAGAGCCTTTCATACCCACACAGGCACCAACAGGATCTATACGATCATCATAGCTCTCAACGGCTACTTTCGCTTTTTCTCCAGGAATACGCACTACTTTCTTAACCGTGATTAAGCCATCAAATACCTCTGGGATCTCTTGTTCAAACAATTTCTCCAAAAATACAGGATTTGCGCGTGACATAATAATGGCAGGCTTGTTTCCTTTTAACTCAACACTTTCAATAATTCCACGAACATTATCTCCTTTTCTAAAAAAGTCTGAAGGGATCTGCTTGTCTTTTGGCAAGATAATCTCGTTTCCTTCATCATCTAGTAAGATCACTGCTCTGTGACGTATGTGATGTACCTCTGCGGTATATATATCACCCTCTAAGTCTTTAAATTGCTTATAGATAATGGTGTTATCGTGTTCATGTATTTTTGAAATCAAGTTTTGTCTAAGTGCCAAGATAGAACGACGCCCTAACTGCATTAGCTTCACTTCCTCAGACACGTCCTCGCCAACTTCAAAGTCATCTTCGATTTTTCTGGCCTCTGTCAATGATATTTCCTCGTTGGGATCCATCACATCTTGATCTGCAACTACCACTCTGTTTCTCCAAATCTCTAAATCTCCTTTATCTGGATTTACAATAATGTCAAAATTATCATCACTGCCGTATTTTTTCTTTAGAGCATTTCTAAAAACATCTTCAAGTATCGCCATTAGGGTTACTCTATCAATCTGTTTATCGTCTTTAAATTCTGAAAACGAATCAATTAACGCTAAATTTTCCATATCATTTTAATTAAATGTTACCATAACTTTTGCTTCTGTAATATCTGTGTAAGGAAGTACCGCTTGTTTTTGAACCGTTACTTTTCCTTTTCCAACAGGTTTGGGCTCCCGAGCTTTCCACTCTAGGGTTACCTGTGTATCTGTTGTGTGGGTAATCTTACCTTCTATGGTTTGACCCTGTGTTGTTGTTAACTTGAGATTTCTACCTAGATTTTTCTTGTACTGTCTTGGCATAGAAAGAGGTCTTGAAACCCCAGCAGAAAGCACATCTAGAGAAAAATCTTCCTCTTCTCTGTCTAAATTATGCTCTATAGCCCTACTAATTGCAATACAATCTTCTACTCTTACCCCTTTATCACCATCTATAATGACGGCAATTTTATTATCTGAGGCAATGTCAAGATCAATCAAAAACAAATGACTATGATCTTTTAATGCTTCATTTAACAATTGGGTTACTTTTTCTCTCATTAAATTTTGGTTATAAAAAGAGGGGACTAGCTGTCCCCTCCTTTTTTCATCCTAATTTCTGTGCAAATATAGTACTTTATTTGAAATTAAAAAACCTTAGCAGGGCACATTATTTTTTTGTATCTTCATGTGAGAAAATTCTATTAATATTAATATACAGCCTATGAAACGCATCCTTGTTCCAACAGATTTTTCATCACAAGCAGAAAATGCATTAAAAGTAGCTGTAAAGATTGCAACCAAACACAATAGTGAAATCTATCTTTTACACTCATTAGACATGCCAACTCAAATTCGAGGCGTGCAAAACAATGCAAGCATGCCAGAGTCTTTATACTTTATTAAATTGGCAGAAAAAAGCTTTGAAGCGCTTTTAAAAAAAGACTATCTAGGCCCAATTGAAATTCATGAAGCAATTGGACATGATGAAATTTACAGTGATATTAATAGAACTGTGGAAGAAAAAGACATTGATCTAATTGTCATGGGATCTCATGGCGCTAACGGCTTTAAAGAGCTGTTTATAGGAAGTAATACAGAAAAAGTAGTGCGTACTGCCAACATACCTGTTTTGGTGATAAAAAATGAGCATACAGATTTTAATATCAAAGATTTTGTTTTTGCTACAGATTTTGGAGAGGAGAGCCGTTGGAGTTTCACCCAGGCACAAAAATTTGCAAAAGCCATGGACGCCCAAATGCACTTACTGTTCGTAAACACGCCTGCAGGTTTTAAAACTACAGAACAAGCAAATAGTCTTATGCAAGATTTTATTAAAGATTCTAAACAAGAAAATCACACCATTAATATACACAACGCCTTCTCTGTAGAAGATGGTATTTTGCAATTTGCGAAGATGAAAGGGGCCAAACTTATTGGCACAAGTACTCATGGTCGAAGGGGGCTTTCTCACTTCTTTAATGGCAGCATAAGCGAAGATCTAGTAAATCATGCTAACATGCCTGTAATTACCTTTAGGATACAATAGAACCATTATATTTTTGGGTTAATAGAAGACTATCTTCACAAGATATTAGCGCATAAAAAAACCCCAGATAGAATTTCTATCTGGGGTTTTTTGAATTGTATTGTGTGCTACTTAATTGTTGTGCAAAGTAACAGTTCCGTAGGTGCCAATATCCACTTTTGGAATACTAGCGTTATAGGTTGTGTTAATTACATCAATTATAGTATTTGCAGTAAAAGCATAACCTCTTGGAGTTGGATGTACTCCATCTAAAGAGAAGGCGCCACCTGTAACATAGGTTGATGTTAATAATCCTCCATTATAAACAGCTCCATTTGCAGCAACATCTGCCAAGGCAGATTTCATGTCTCCATATCCAAGCTCATTAGCAGCAGCTAATCCTTCGATAATCGCATTGTATGCTGCTCCAGCAGTAGCAACACGATCTTGCTCTGTTGATGTAAGAACGAATTGGTTTGTAAGTGGTATTGACACTCCTACAATACCTAATGGATTTGAAGGATCTGGCACTGAACCTAGTGCTGAAGATGCTGTTAACACCACAAGATCATCACTTTTTACCTGACGTAATTGCCCTAAAAGCGCTGCTGTTTCTGAATCTAAACCAGCACCTATTAAAATAGCAGTTACATCAGTTAAATCAACATCTGTCATAATAGGGTAGTTAATACCTTCAACAAAATTAATTGCACGAATAGCAGCTTCTTCTGCAGAAATAAATCCACCTGCCACTAATTGTCCTAATGCACCATTATACAGAGCGAATTGAGCATTAACAGCACCTGCTGTAGCAGCATCTAAAGGTATAGATTGTGTTGGTACAGTTGTAAAGTAAGGGATTGATGTTACATCTGGAATGTTTAGTAAAACTCCTTTGGCGCCACCAGCTACAAGTGCATCTACTTGAGCACTGTATACCGCTGCAAATACGTTAGGGTCTGTAATATCATTACCTCCATAAGTAGATGGGTCTAGGTTACCTGTTTGATCTACACCAGATCCACCAGAGGTAGCATATCCTAAAATATCATTGTTTCCAATCCATAAACTAAAGAAGGTTGGGTTTAATGAAGCTGCATCTGCAAGAACTGTAGAAGATTCGCTGGTTGCAAATCTTGCATACCAAGGATTTGCAGTACCGTTTGCCACACCAGCAACAGAACCGTAACCAGGTGTAACTAAATGATAACTTTTTGCTCCTGGTACTCCCATGTTATTGAAAGGTCCTGTTTCGCTAGATACCACATCTGTTGTTGGCATTCCATCAAGAGGTGCAGGAAAAGGGTTTCCATTCTCATCTGCAGATAAAACTAGTCTATTGCCAAGAATTTGTTGACCTCCTAATAACAAACCTCCTAAATCATCTGAGGTAAGTGGCTGGGTGAAATCTCCACCTCCAACAAAACTAAACTGCTGGGCCATAATGTTTGGATACGAATCCTTTTGTCCAGACATATATAATGCACCATCTGCATATCCTGCAGTTAAAGAGTTTCCGAGGGCTACGTAATTAGAGAAATCTGCATCTCCCGCATCGTAGAAACCTTCATCGGATACTGCATTTTCAAATTCTGGCTCACAACTCACCAAACCAATGGCAAGTAAACCAATCATAAATTTTATAGTATTTTTCATCTTAATTAGTTTTTTTTAGATTAAAGTTTGTAAGTGATACCTAAACCTGGTACAAATACACTTGATTTATAAGTTCCTCCAAAACTTGAGTACTGATTAATTAAACCAGCAGGTCCTCCAGATCCTTCAACGAAATAATCATAAGAGGCGTCTACTTCATTAAATTGTAAGTATAAGAATGAAGCATCAATTTCTAAACGGCTTCCTACTTTAAAGGTTATACCAGCGGTATACCCGTTACTATCGTTACGAGGCGTCTCTGGAGCAAAATAACCAGATTGTACTGGAGATTCATCAAAGTAATATCCACCTCTTAGGGTGAAAGATTCTGAGGCTTCATATTGTAACCCAAATCTGTAAGTAGAAGCATCTCTATAATTTCTAAGTAGTACAGAATCTGGTGTGTCATTTCCAAAAACAACAGCTAAAGATTCATAGGCGCTCCAATACGTCATGTTGTAATCAAAGGCAAACAAGAAATCATTGTGCTTGTAAGATAGACCCATTGTGAGTTCTGCAGGAAGTGGTAAATCTGCATTAAAAGTAGTGTCTGCAAATGGCGTTAGTGGAGAATTAGGAACATTCTCGAAAGTAGCATCTCCATCTTCTGCGCTAAGAATTATTTCTGAACGGTAGTTAACACCAACAGTTAAATTCTCAGATGCTTTTAACATAGCACTAGCCGTCCAACCCCAGTTACTAATTCCAGTTTGCTCTAGGGTTACCTCAGATCTGTTTCCGTCAAGATCTACAAGAGTTCTGTTTAGGTTTTTGTTAAAGTTAACACCACCTGTTGCGTAGATGGGTCCACCACCAACACTAAACTTGTCGGTAATTTTTACAGACACTGAAGGCTGCACGAAAATAGCCTGAAGCGCTATATTGTTTACAAGGTGAGATCCAGCCCAGTCATCCTGGTATGTAACTGTACTTCCGTAAGGAGTGTAGATCCCAAGTCCAAATGCAAGCCAATCGTTAGCTTGGTAAGATACGTAGGCATAAAATGGGGTACCAACACCACCGTCTGTCATAGCAGTTTCTCCTGTTGCTGAGTTTTGGTAAGAAACATCTGCAAGAACACCGTGGGCACCAACAGATACACTTAATTTATTTTCTAGGTACACTAATCCTGCTGGATTAAAAAATACAAGTTCACTACTGTTTATTACAGCAACACCTGTATGACCCATTGCCAAGGCTTTGTTTCCTTGAAGACTCACCCTATATCCACCAGCATAAGTAACAGCTGTAGCGAGAAATAGCACCGTGAGGAGTAATACTTTTTTCATAATTGTTTTACGTTAAGTTAAAAATTAATTTTTATAAATATAGCTTATATAACACTCAAATTTTACCAATTATGCAATTATTGGGTGTGTACAATACATTTTACTTTGCAATGTTATAAAAAATCCAGCACAATTTGATGAAATTGCTGAGGATTTTCTGCATGTAACCAATGACCTGCGTTTGAAACAGTCTTAATCTGGCTATTAGGAAATTGTTTTTGTATGAGAGTTTCATCTAAAGGGGTGATATAACTGGAGTTTTCTCCACGAACAAATAAGGTTTTTTTATTATATACAGCAGTAGCAGCTAGCGCTTTGCCAACTTGAGTATATTGTTTGGTAACCACGGGTAAATTAACTCTGAGGGCTAATTGTTTTTTTTGAATCCAGTATAGGTTTTTGAGCAAAAAAAGCCGTAGCCCATGGTCTTTTACATACTTTGCTAAAACCTGGTCGGCTTCTGCTCTTGAATCTATAACAGTAAAATCTAATACCCCAAGAGCGTTTAATATATCTTGATGATGCTCATCATAATGCCTAGGAGCTATATCTGCAATTACCAATTTTGATACTCTATCTGGATGTTTTACAGCAAACTCCATAGCTGTCTTTCCTCCCATAGAATGCCCAAGTAAAACCACTTGGTCTAGCTTATGATGCTCACAATACAGCAGCAAATCTTGAGCCATGGCCTGATAGTTAAAAACTGGGTCGTGAAAACTTCTCCCATGATTTCGCTGATCTATAAGGTGCATTTGATATCCTTGAGCTGCAAATTTTTTTCCGTAGCTTTTCCAATTATCACTCATGCCCAAAAAACCATGAAGAATTAAAAAAGGGGTTCCGGTTCCTATAATCTGTGAATGTAGCACCATATATTATACTAATTTGGACAGATAGGCCTCAATGGTAGGTTGCAAGCCTTTATAAATTGCCTCAGAGATAAGCGCATGACCAATACTCACCTCTGCTAGATGAGAAACGTTTTTGGCAAAAAATGCAATATTATCTAGAGATAAATCATGCCCTGCATTTACACCCATTGACAGTTCATGCGCTAATTTTGCGCAGGCGTCATACGGTAATACAGCCTCCAAATCTCCTTTTGCATATTGCTTAGCAAAGGCCTCTGTATATAATTCAATTCTATCTGCACCAACTACAGCTGCCCCTTCTACACTATTTAGTATTGGGTCCACAAATATAGAAGTGCGAATACCACTTTTTTTAAATTCTGTAATTACTTCACTTAAAAAATCTTTGTGTTTTATGGTATCCCAGCCTGCATTTGAGGTAATAGCATCTATACTATCTGGCACTAAGGTCACCTGAGTTGGTTTTATTTTCAAAACCATATCCATGAATTTTTCAATAGGATTTCCTTCT
>Ga0206125_10002283_pt1 | contig 20603 bp, 17 predicted proteins | sample Helgoland_Spring_4_FD_148598 | JGI IMG/M metagenome (GOLD analysis project Ga0206125, IMG submission 148598) | Pelagic subsurface seawater microbial communities from Kabeltonne, Helgoland, North Sea - Helgoland_Spring_Bloom_20160331_1 | ecosystem: Environmental > Aquatic > Marine > Epipelagic ... | reverse complement strand
GGATATCGCGGGGTGGAGCAGTTGGTAGCTCGTCGGGCTCATAACCCGAAGGTCGTCAGTTCGAGTCTGGCCCCCGCAACTAAGAAAACAAAAGAAGAGCAATCAGAAATGGTTGCTCTTTTTGGTTCCGGTCCCATGGTAGATTTTTGAAACAAAAAAGCCCGCTACAAGCGGGCTTTTTCTCAGGTGTAAGCTGTGTGTTGAATGGAAGTCGTCTTCCTTAATTGATTTCGAAACGATAAGACTCGCCGCATTCTGTTTCAATGGTCTCTTCTGCATCATTGCAGGCAGAAATTAAAGCCATCTTTGCGCGCAAGTCGTAAGAGCCTGCATCTGCTTCGTAGCTGATGCTGTCGAGAATTTCCATGTCTCCGACAAAAAGATCTCCATTGACTTCGATGTCAGGAGTGCAAACAGTGTTGTTGATGATCCAGATGGTGGCTTTATTATCGCATTCCAGGATGTCGTCGTCGCAAGAAATCAGCGAAAGGCTCATGGCGAGGACAGTGAGTGAGAGTATAAACGATTGAGGTTTCATTTGATCGTGATTTAGGTTTCTTTTAGGTTTCCGTAAAAATACGACATTGCCTCTTTTCGAAAAAACAAACTTCACGAGAATTAAAGGTGGAGTTGGACCAGTCGAATTTCCTTTGCAAACTTCTGCTGCTCAAGCTCAGTCAATACCTATGGGCAATCCTCTCCAAATAATGTCAGGAATATGAGCAGGTCGTTTGAACCGATGACTTCATTTGCATCGAAATCATAGACTCCAGCCCAATCGTTACTAAAGGCATTTAGAAACAGTAGAAAATCTCCGACGTTAACGGTTGCATCGGCATTGAAATCACCGGGGCAAAAGCCACCCGGCAAGAATCCAGCGCCGCCGCAACCTTCGGCCAATTCTGGAAAAGAGTAGCCCTCTGCACAGTGGAATGCTTGGATGCCCACTTCAATGCCGATTTGCCGTGCGCGTCCATCATCCATGGGAGGGTGAATTCCGCCCCACATGCGCGACAGTGCACTTTCATTGGCGGCGTCGTAATACGTCGCCCACTGCAATTCAAAGCTCTGGGAAGGACCGTCTTCAAAGACCAAGAATTGGTTCATGGTTACTGGCCAAGAACCGAGTCCGCCAGGGAAGTACTCACTTCCTGTAAGCAAGGTCAATACTTCTGCTGCCGCGCGTGAGAAAGTGGAGTGACCACTCACGTATCCTGCGAATGGAGGGGTGACGAATGAAGGCCGTTGGTATGGCCACCAATTTTTGGCGAGGATCCAACCCACGCCCGCTTCGTCGATGAATGGAACTTCGACATAGTCAGGACCACGCCATGCATAAACTTTGATTTCACCGATCGCTTCGGGATTCCATGTGGCCAGCGGATCCCCTTCTTCAACCACCTCAATATACCCCGGAACGAGCGGCAAACCCGAAGGGTGGTAGTTCGTGAGGGTGGTGTCGCTGCTTTGTCCATGCTCGGCCATATAGCGAATAGCAGACACAGGCCGAGTATAATCGTGATAGCCTTTGATGCTCCACGTAGAAATCGCAGAGTCGTGCATGGCACCCGCAAGAGCGAGGTAGGCTTTTACCGTGAACTCTAATTCATCGATGACCGGCCCTTGTCCGCGCCATCGGCACTCGAATTCGGGGTAGTCCATGATGTCATTCAGAATGGTGAACCAATGGCCTGGAGGCGTTTCGCTATCCGGTCCATCGGCCCAAAATTCGGCAAGGCATCTGGCGTAATCCCCACGGGGTACCAGTTGCGTTTCATATGGCTCTCCAGTGTAGGGATTCAAATCGTGTCCGGGGTGCACTCCACCACCATTGAAAAAATCGTAGTACTCCTCGAATTCGTCTGGATCCGTTGTGAATGAACCATCGCTCCCCATTCCCGCAGGAGAAATATCCCACATGACGCCATCCGTGGGGTCCAGATGCGAAGACCAAACCGATACCATGGCGAAATTCCATTTCCATTGATCGTCCAAGCCTGCAGCGACGGAGGTGCTGTCGAGGTAAACGGGTTCACCTGGATTTTTCCAAACGTGGTAAGTGCAGCTGTCTCGTTCCAAAAGTTGGAGGTCCGCCGAATCCAAAGCGAATGGCGTGACTTCGCCCCATTCCGGCCCGACAAACTCAGGAATGGCCGTGCTCACATTTCCACTTTGGTCGATGAACAGTGTCAATTCAATGGGCTGCCAATGGTTGGGGTCAATCACATTTGGGTTTCCGGGCATCTCGGGTTGGATGTTCGGATTGATTGGGGTGTAGCAGGATGCCTCGTAGCCATTGTCCTCGTTGGCGCCATCTTGCGCTCCAAATGCGATGATTTGGGCTGCTACATAGTTGCCGAGGGCACCGGGCCCGTCATTGGTGTAATCCGTGGAGGTAAAGTCCATGTCATAGCCCAATTGAGCCATTTTCGTATTGATGTTGAACATGGTGATTTCACCATCAGGCGTCTCTCCAAAGCGATGCTGCATCAGGCGATAAACAGCATAACTGATGGCCTCATTTCGGGCCTCATCAATTTCTTCTTCGGAATCGGGTATTGCGATGCCGTCGAAGGGGCATTCAAAGCCTGACCAAGATTTGCCGAGGAAAAATGTTTCCGAAGGGCCTTGGTCGTAAGCGCTCCAGCAATCGTACATGGCGATATTGGTGTGCAAGAGGTTCCTCGCGTGCACGGTGGGACGAGCAAAGTCGTTTCGAATGCCTTCCAGGACTTCTTCATTCCAAATCTGCGCTATGTTCTCTTCCGCCTGTCCTAGCGAGGTGTCAGGCACCAGAAACCACGCAAAAGTGAACACGACTATGGCTTTCAAACAAGGGTTCATGTGAGTTGCTTAGCTTTGGTGCAATGTAATCCGCCTTCCAATGAATTCAAACACCACAATCGTTTTAGTCGCTGCGGCATTTGCCATGATAGGTTTCATCCTCGGTCGGGTAACGTCTCAGCCTGCGGGCCATCCCATGCCACCGATGGTCAAAGAAATGCGGACCATGAAAGTCTTAGGTGACGAGGGTGAAGTGGCTTCAGACATCCAAGTCGTGATCAAAAAGTTCGAGGACGCTGATTTTGACGGAGACACCTCGTTTTCCATACCCGGCGGTCGAATTCAATTGAACACAGTCAACGGCGAAATGCAAGTGGAAGTGGAGATGGAAGAAGCTTCTGATGAGAACAGTGAGGCCTCATCCCATTCAGTGGTGACCAAGACGATTGTTGTCACCAGCGAAGATTAAATCGGCATCAGGTTTCGATCAGATTGCCCATCTTTCCGTCGTGGTAATCCATGATGGCCCGCTGCACTTCTTCGTACGTATTCAAAACAAAGGGTCCATGACTAACCACGGGCTCATCCAAGGGGGCGGATGAAAGAAAAAGAACACGAGCGTTTTCTTCAGCGGACATCGTAATGACTTCTGACGTGCCTGTCCCGAGCACAATCATCTGCCTCCCGGTCGCCTTGGCGTTGTTGACTTGAATAGCTCCACTGAGCACATAGAGAATACCCACCCAGCTTCCCGGCATCGGCAATGCAATGCGCTCACCGGCTTCGCTGCACTGCAAATTGGCGATGCGCATGGGGTGATTTGAGGCAATGGGGGATTGATGCCCATCCCATTCCCCCTGCACGAGAGCGATTTTCCATGCGCCTTCATCCCAACTTGGTGTTTGATCAGAATTCAGGGGTTGGTAGGACGGTGCATTCATTTTGTGTGCTTGCGGCGTGTTGACCCAAAACTGTATGATTTCTAGCATTCCACCGTCTCGTGCAATCGAATCGTCCGGGCGTTCGCTGTGCACAATGCCGGATCCGCTGTCCATCCATTGGGTGCCTCCAGCTTTGACAACGTGGTCATTGCCGATGGAATCTCGGTGACGCAAAGCGCCGGAATAGATGCACGTTACCGGACTGAACCCACGGTGTGGATGAGGCCCAACGCCGACGTCCAAAGGCTCTTGTCCTCCGGGGAAATAGTCTTGCCAATGATGGATAAGCAGAAAAGGCCCCACCTGCTGCGTGATTTGGCTGGGCAGTGGCTGCTCAATCCAATTGCTTCCCATCAAGACACGCTGCGCAGTTTGCACAGAAGTGATGCGGAGATTGTCCGTTGGTTGGGGGGGAGATTTCATTTTTAACGCGCACCTTTTTGACGGCGGAAAAAAGGGGCTGACCTGAAATTTTAGATGCCTTCCTTTCCGCGGTATATTTACAATCTAATTACCACCAAGATAACCTCTTTAGTCATGAGAAATGTTTTGCCATTTGGACTTTTAATGATTTTGGGCGCGGCATGGATGGGATGCGGCGCGGGTTCCGAATCAGCGGAGACTGCGACAGCAACATCCGACGCAGATGCATGTGCTTGTTTGGTCGAGATGAAGTCTTCACTTGAAGGCATCCTTCAGGACGACCATAATGACTGGACTGCCAAGCAATGGACCCAATCCCTCAGCAAATCCACGGCACCTTGCATGCGCAAAGAACGCACGCCAGAAGAGTTGAGCGCTTGGAGCCAGGCACAAGCTGCTTGTGATGATTATGCAGCTTACAAAGAGTTGGTTAGCGCGTTCCGAACCAAATTGACTGCCGCTGTGCAAGATTCAAAACAATTGCCTCAGGACATCAAGGAGCTGACTTCCGACGGTGCAAAAGGATTGTTGGATCAATTGAGCAAGCAACGCTAATCAAGCCTTGCTTTGTGTTTGGGCCTTAAGTGCCCTTGAATCAAGACTCCTCGGCCGCGCTGTCTGAACTGCCTGCGACCCCCAATTCGTCCATCAATGCCTTGATCTCTGATTCGGTGGCGTTGAGTTGGGATTGGCAGTGCTTCAATAAAATCGCGGCCCTACGAATGGCTTGCGTCAGAGTGTCTACGGTAATGTCATCGCTCTCGAGCAATTCCATCAGCCCTCTCAATTCAACGAGGGCATCATCAAATTTCTCGGGCACTTCAGCCGCTGGGGTATTTTTCGCCATGGCGTGAATTTAATCAAGTTCGTTGGGATTGCCTTCAATTCGAATCGGAATTGACCCATCATAGCTTTCCAGTTGAAGCAATTCCCCTTTTTGTGCTTCGGATGTTTTGGTGAGAACGGCATCGCCCCGTTTGAGAAGCATGAATCCCCTTTTCAGTGTTTGTGCGGGGTGCAACGTACGGATCAAGGACTGGCTTCTGCCCAATTCGATGCGCTTGCGCTGAAATTGCTGATGGATTGCCTGCTGCATGCGTCGCCCATCGTTCTGCATTTCGCGCCGCATGAAGTCGATGAATTGCCGGCTTGCGCGTGTGCAGCGGTGCTCCAACTCTGTCACAGACCGACGCTGTCGATCAATCAACAGGTAGCCTTGGATGGAGAGCATCTTTTGGAACCCTGTGATTTCAACCTCGCGCTGAGCAAGGGCATTTTTGCCGGCCCATTCCAAGGTTTTCCTGAATTGGACCATTGATGATTGCTGGCCTTGGTTCCAAAGATTGAATCGTCGTTCAATTTTTTGGGCCATCAATTCCAGTGCGTAAGCGGTTTCTTCGAATGCGTCCGTCAGTGCAACAGCGGCATCGGTGGGTGTTTTGAGGGCCCGCTGGGCCACTAGGTCGGCCACCACCAAGTCGGACTCGTGTCCGATGCCGGTCCAAACGGGAACCGGGCATGATGCAATCGCCTCGCAGAGGCCGAAATCATTGAACGCATCCAAATCCAACTTGCTTCCGCCGCCGCGAACAAGGACGATCAGATCCGGCTTACTGGCTTGCGCCTCAAGCAGGGCGTTTTTCAATTGCTCTGGAGCGTTCACCCCTTGCACCCCCGAAGCATAGGCTTGGAGTTGGATGTTGAACCGGTTGGGATGCCCCAAGGTTTTGGTCACAAAATCACGGAATCCGCTGGTCCCAGGTGATCCCACAAGTGCAACTTTTTGTGGGAGGGTGGGAAGGGGAATGCGTTTGTTCCATTGCAGTGCGCCAAGCTTTTTGAGCTGGGATAATGTGGCTTGTTTGCGCCGCTCCATTTCGCCGAGCATGTGGCGCAGGTCCACGCGATCGATGAACAGTGAAAGTCCAAACCGTTCGTGGAATTGAATGCGCGCCGAGAAAACCACTTCAGAACCCGATTTGAGAATGGATGCGGTTTCTTCGCCCAATTCGGATTGAATTTCAGCGCCATTTTGTGGCCAAATGACGCCGCGCATCTTGGCCGTTTGTCTCCCTCCTTGCTCTTCCACCAAATCCAGATAGACGGTTTTTTGCCCAAGTCCTTCTGAAATTTTTAAGATCTCCGCTTTCACCAGCCAACTTCTGTTGGCGGTGGCACGTTCCAAAGCCAGCCGGATTGATTGTGCTACTTGGGTGAGTGAGTAGACTTTTGAAGGAGAAGTTGTGGCGGGCGTCTGCACGAAGAAATTTGGGTTTTTGAAGGAAGGAAGCAGCCAAGTTACAATGCACAGGATTCAATGTAAATTGTCGGCGATGCTGAAGTTCAATTTTTTGACTCAAAATACCGACAGACGGTTGCGTTGCGCGCTGGCGGCGTGCGCCATTTTGCTCATGAGTCATGCGATATCCGCTCAAGGGATGCCGCGGGACTCTTCGTTTTCGGCGTGGAAAGTCAATGCGATTGAGTTGCAAGGGAGGCAGTGGAATGTGTCATACGAATCTGCATGGAAAGAAAGTTTAACGACCCAGTGGTCATTCGGGCTGCTTGCGCAGGATGTTGCGATGTCCACCGAAGCACTCGCCTTTTACTTCGATGAGTGGGGAAATTGGGGGAGCATCCCATCAGAAATGACGACGGAGCACCGCTCCTTTTATTGGTCCTTGAACGTTCGTGACTACAAGAGAAAAGCAGCAGGCGGCGCCATATACACGGCAGCGACTTTCCGACATCGTTACACCGCAGTGGAGTTACGGGAAACGTTCGAGCTGCCTGTGGAAGCAATTCTGCCCCTGTATGGTGTTTTCTCGGATGATCCGTTGAACCACACCATGCGCATGCACGAGATCGGCCTAGGCGTCGAGTTGGGTGCGCAATGGACACTGAAGAATGGCTTGTTGCTGGAGGCATTTGTCAACCCATTTGTTCGGATTTTGGCAAGGAGCCTCGAATCAACCTCCTTGGAAGGTTCAGAGGTTGACGAGCTAAATGATGCGATGCAGAAGCTGCACTGGCGTTATTCATCTCCAGTGGTACTCGAGAATGCCTATGCTGCCAAGACGGGGCCTTGGCTTCGGTTTGGGCTGGCGTTGGGTTTCCGTTTCAATCAAAACAATTAACCACCATGAATGCGATTTTATCGGGCCGAAAGCCCATCGTGTATGCGGCTTTGGCGTTGGCTGGAGCAGCACTTGTTTTTGCGGTTTACGAATACAACCGGCCGGCAAGCAACCGCACGATGGAATCGAGCACTGTTGCCATTTCTGCACAGGAACTGCACAGCGGGTTTCTCAGTGGAGACTCCCTTCAATGCTCGGAATGGTTGAATCAGATTGTCGAAGTCACAGGCAAAGTCCAATCCGTGGAAGGTGCAACGGTATTGCTCGTCCCCGGTGTGGTTTGCACATTTGAGGAGTCGCCAGATGGCTTTCCATGGCTCAAAGGGAGTGAAGTTACTCTGAAGGGGCGCGTGCTGGGATTTGATGATCTATTCAATGAGGTTCGAATGGACTTTTGTTTCGTGGTATTGAATCCATGACCGAGTCCTTTAATGGGGTGGAGATTGCATGATCTGAGCAGTACATTTGCGTCATGATTCGCGCTATTGATTGGATGAAACGAAAAGAAACGCACTTGGCATCGAAGCATGCAGTTGTTGTTTTGTTTCTTTTGACGTGGTCCAGCTGCTTGTTTGCTCAACCGGTGATCAATGAGGATACGTTGTCCGTTGAAAACCTTGTGAATGAGGTGCTGCTTGGCGGCAACTTGCAAGCAACGAACATCACCTATCAAGGATTGCCGGATCAGTTTGGACTGCTGACGGGTGGACAAAATGTCTACGGATTTGACGAGGGCATAGTCTTAAGTACCAACTCGGCTGGGGCAGGTGCGGATTGCTCGGAAATCGGAGCAAATGAGTTGAGCACTTCCCAACAATGGAATCCTCTTGTTGACCCTGAAATCTGGGGTTTGATTGAGGACTTGACGCCGGCCGGTGTTCTCCAACTTGCCCATGATGCGGCAATCCTCGAGTTCGATATTCAGCCTGTAACGGATGATTTGGAATTTCGTTTTGTCTTTGCGACCAACGAGTCTGTGCCATTTGAAGATCCGATTCGTTTTGATTTATTTGCCTTGTTTGTCAGTGGACCCGGCATTGCAGGGCCTTTTGCTAATGGAGCTGAAAATTTAGCCTTGCTACCATCGGGTGAAGTACTGTCAAATAAGGCATCGGGATTGGCCATGACGGGGAATACACCGTTTTCAGAAGAAGGCTGTTGGGATTTTTATACCGTTCCCATTGAAGCGCATTCCGATGTTATTTGCGGCGAATCGTACCATGTGAAAATGGTGGTCATTGAAGCCCAAGATCCAACAGAAAATTCCGCAGTGTTGTTTGAGCGGGGAAATATGGAATCGGATGATTTGATCGGAATTGATTGGCTCATGGATTGGCAAACGGTCGATTCACCTATTCTGTATGAAGGATGTGGGGAGGGGCAACTGGTATTCACCCGCCCGACGAATGCCGGTTTGGGGTTGTTGGAACTGCAGGTGCTTTATTCAAATGGAACCGATGGAACAGCTGATTTAACCGACGTTTCTTTTTCAACGGCATTGCCTGAACTTTTGGTTTTTCCACCCGGAGTGAATCAAGTCATTTGGAATGTACAAGGCGTCAGTGATGCCAATGCTGCCGAAGGAGTAGAGTCGTTGATCTTGGAATTCATCCACACCGATGCGTGTGCCTCGGGTTCGGCTTCGTCCTTTTTTACCATCTCGATTGCCGATTCGCCTGATCCGCTGCAATTAGCATCTGAGAATTCTGCCATTTGCGAGGGCGAAGGAATCCTCTTGGAGCCGGATGTCTCCGGTGGTGCGGGCAATTACCAATTTGAATGGTGCAATGGGTCAACAGAATCAACTTACGAATGGTTTCCGGCCACGTCGGGTGCTTGTTTGCTGACGGTCACGGATACCTGCGGTGTGGCTGATGCTCAAACCTTATTTGATGTTACAGTCTACCCGGTACCTGAAATATCAGCAGGATCAGACGAATTGCTCTGTCCAGGTCAACTGATGTTGGACGGGGCCTTTCTCAATCTTCAACCGGCATTTTGCCCGAGCGAAGCGGGGGATTACAGTCACTGTTATGAGGATTTGGTGGACTTCACGCAAACCCACTGCCCTGATGCACAAGGCACTTACATGGAGCTTACGTTCACGGATGGCGATTTTAGTTTTGGCGATTACGTTCAGGTTTTTGATGGAATCGATATCCAGGCACCCGAGCTCGATCCGTTTGCGGGTGGTTTTCTGCTTGTCCCGGGTGGCGAAAGTGTTGCCGGGACAAGTTTTCAAGCCACGAACCCGTCAGGATGCCTCACGGTGCTCTTTTCTTCAACGAACAATAGCAATAGCTGCGCGACTGGACAAAATAATCCCATTGATTACACCATTGCGTGCAACAATTTATCGGGTTGGGAACTCCAATGGTCTCCCGGAATCAGCCTGTCGGATTCCACCATTCTTCAGCCCCTGATCGATCTGCAATCAGCACTGGCATTGGAGCTCAGTGTGACGATGGCTGGCGCTCCTTTTTGTGCGAGTTCAGATTCGGTTTACATCGCTCCTTCATTTGATGCTGTGGTTGGAGGAGTGAATCCGACCTGTTTCGATCCGGACGGTGAAATCACATTGGCGATCACACCGATTGGCAGCGCAGGCCCGTGGGATGTTGCTGTGACATCCTCTGCAGGAGTGCTGTTTTCTGAAACGACAAGCGATCTCTCATTTACGTTCAACGGGTTGTACGCTGACACGTATGAGATCAGTGTGTCAGATGCGCATTGCACTTTTGAAGAAACCATCACGTTGTTGGCGCAACCGGAAGTGACCATTTCTTTGGAAGCGGATACGACCATCTGTTTGGGAGGTGCGGCAATATTGGAAGCGACACCTTCTTATAATGAACCCAATTTGCAGTGGGTTTGGAGCAATGGTTTCCCGGGAACAATCCAGTCGGTCAGTCCGATGGAAACGACGACGTATAGTGTCTATGCATCCTTGTTTCCAGGATGCAATACGGATACGTGGGAGGTTACTGTTTCCGTGCGCGATTCCCTTGCATTCGCACTGCCTTCCGATGCGAACTTGTGCATCGGAGATAGTTTGCTCTTGTTAGCATCAGGATTGACAGGAGGGCTCGAGCCGTATGTGTTGGATTGGGACTCCAATTCGCCGGCAGAGGAATTGCTTGATGACACCCTCATGCAATGGGTTGCCCCTTCGGTGCCAACTCAGTTTTGTCTGACCATGGCAGACGCTTGCGAAACTCCCAGTTTCACGGAATGCGTGGAGATTTATGTGCCCAATGATGAGACGGCAGACTTTGAGTCAAGCGTCATTAGCGGTTGCTTTCCACTCGTTGTGGAGTTCACAGGAACGGCACAGAATCCGGGCCAAATTGCATCGGAAGAATGGCTTTTTGGAGACGGCTTAAGCTCCGCGGATATTCAAATGACAAGCCACGCTTACATCGACGTTGGTTTGTACAGCGTGGAGCATACCATTACCACAATTTACGGGTGCACTTTTTCGGTGCTTATGGAGGATTTGATTCGCGTGAGCCCATGGCCCGTGGCTGAATTTGCCGCTTCACCTTGGGAGCAAACTCTTCCGGATCGTAGGGTAGAGTTCTTGAATTATAGCTTAGGTGCGTTGACCTACGAGTGGCAGTTTGACTTCTTGGATACTTCCTACGAATTTGGTCCGGAGTATTATTTCCCGGACGATGCGGGCGGCGTGTATGATATCACCCTCGTAGCGACGAATGAATGGGGCTGTTCGGATAGCATCTCTCATCCCTTGTGGATCATTGACGATTTTGTGATGTACGTTCCAAACGTCTTCACGCCTGACAACGACGGAGTCAATGACGCTTGGCAGGTGATTGGACGTGATGTAGACCCTGCTGATTATGCCCTGGTGATTCATGATCGCTGGGGAGAGGAGGTCTTCACTTCCAATAACATTGACGACGCATGGTTGGGGAATCATCAGGGAGGTACGCATTATGCGGCCAACGGGGTGTATTTCTACACCATTATCGCAAGAAGTCTGAGTACTGCGGTGCGCCATGAGTTGAATGGGCACATCAATTTGTTGCGTTAAGCAGCCTCAAGCGAGGAAGTACAACCCACTGAATCCGGTCAAAAAAGCCAAGCCAAGCCATGACAAGGCAATCATCCATTTCGGAGGCTTTGCATCCGCTGGAAATTCTTTGCGCGTGACCAGGTAGAGGTTGGCTCCAGCGACGAGTGGGGCCACAAGAAAGCTCAGAGTCGTGGCAATATCCACCAAAACACGAATGTCACTCGGGAACAAGAGAATCAAGCTGAGCGCTCCAATGGCGACCAAAACCAAACTCCACCGCTCGTGCCGAAGGTTGTTCGATGCGGGAGTGGGCTGGAGTGTCGCGAGGGAGCGGGCGAGTGATCGTGCGTAACCATCCAAGCAAGCGATGCAGGTGCCAAGCATTGCTGAAAATGCTGCCGTGGCGATGATCCACCAACTCCATGAGCCAATGGCTTCCGTATACAATTGCACCACGCCAGAAGCGAACGCAGCCGTTCCTTCTGGAAATTCAACGCGATTGGCATAAAATAATAACGCCCCCAATCCCAAGAACATCAGGGCCAACACAGCGGAGAAAATAAATCCAATATTGAACTCCCTGATTGTGTCTTTCAATGGCGGGTGGTAGCCGGTTTGCTTGATGCGTTCCAGGGTCCAAATGCTGTTCCACGTACTCAGGTCTACTGCTGTTGGCATCCAACCCATTAATGCAATGAGAAATGCCAAGCCCGCGCCGGACCACGGGGTGAAATCAGTCGGTGCTGCAGGGACAGCGGAAAGGGGAGTGTGGGCCAAAGCCGCAATGAATGCGCCTGCTGTGCTAATGAGCAGCACGGCCGCAATTACCTTGATCAAGGAATCGAGGGCGCCGTATTTGCCCAGCACCAATACCACCGTGGAAATTAGGAAAACGATCACCGCTACATAAGGCGTGGCGTTCATTCCAGTTGCATTCGAGATATTGAACAGATTATCCAAAAAGGAGGCGGTCACGATGCCGATGGCACCCATTACGAAGAAGCACGTGCTGATGGTGATGGCGAGGTACAACCAAGCGGCCCACTTGCCCATCGATCGGTATCCTTCGATGAGGGATTCGCCTGTGGCGTTGGCATAGCGGCTTCCAAATTCAAAAAAGGGATATTTCGCCACGTTGGCCGCGACAACGGCCCAAACCAAACCGAATCCCACCAGCGCTCCAGCGCGCGTCGATTGCACCAAATGACTCACACCAATGGCCGTGGATGCAAAAAGGATGCCCGGTCCAATGACCTGCATCCAGTTTCCTTTTTGTGCACTCATGATGGTCGCTCCTGTTGCTGGGCATCAAGGTAACGGTAGGTCACCCACATCTTCCACCCCACAAGTGCTTGTTCCCACTTCTTGAGTTGGGTCAAGTCTTGTCTCTTTGAGAATCGAGGCAATAACAGCCGATTCAACTGACTTAAAATGGCGAAAACAATTCGATTCATGCCCTTGGCCTTGTGGTTTGCGGGTCAAGGTAAGAAAATCAAGAGCGGCTGCGCAATCCCGTTGAGGAAGCAATCCGATTACTTCTTCTCACCAACAAACCAATCTTCCTTGTACTTGAAGAGCACATTGAAGGTGGTAAGGGAGCCGTAAATCTTCGTGATGTATTGCTGCAAATCGATCTTGTCCGAGTCGACTAATTTTTCGTGCGCATTGATTTTTGCCTCCAAAACGCGCAGCCGATCGCGGGTCATCACAATCTTGTGAAAGAAGGTGTCGACCGGAATTTCCTTGGCTTTCAATCCGTCATCTGCCGGCTGGATGATGAGGTTTCCCCCGTCCCAGCGGTCACTGATTTCAACATTCTCGGGACGTTCTTCACCACGAATGCGGTCGGTGAAATCTCCTAACACGTGTTCCATAGCCGTCATGATGTCACTGACATCGGGTTGGCTCATGTCTTCTGCGGCCTCGATCACTTCGAGTCCTTCAAATTCTTTCGCAATGGATTTTTCACCAACGTCCCGAAAGTAGATTCGCCAGAAATCGCCGTCGGTTCCAAATATAACCCCTTCCTTGTGGGTTGGATGCATCACTTTAGCGCCTATTCCTAACATGTCAATTGTTTTGCACTCTATAACGATACATGGATGCGCAAGGTTTCAGTCCGGCGCACCGCATTGCATTGTTCATTTTTCCATAGCCCATTGTGGGGATTATTGAAACCGGGGTGCGCCGAAACACCCTCAATTACTCGGATATTGCATCATGCAATTTAGGCGTAGGAAATACCGCTGGGATCGAATCACCCTTGTAGGCGGAACATTCATGCTCTTGATTTTTTCGCTCGCGGCGTGGATCTCACCGGACTCGGCTTCTGCGGATGAGGGGTTGGCCTTGCAGCATCCGCTCGCAGTGCTTCCCGTGGAAGAGAATCAGGCGCAAGTTTCTTCATCTCCGGCTCCGTCATCGGATTCAGCGATTCGGCCGGAGCCTGCTGCTGCATCAACTTCGGACAATGAAGAAGTAAAGCCTTGCAGTTGCAATCGCCATGTGCTCAAGTTGCCCAAAAACCCATATACCGACCACCAAGTGGCCGCGCGGAATCTTCCCAATAGCTTTTTTGTCAAAGACAAGGGTGAAATGGAAGCTGGGAAAAGAAGAGGGGACTTGGTGCCCGTGCACGACGGCCGAGGGTATCACATTACAGCCCTCTCGCACAGCTATCCGGTCTTGTTGCCTGAAGTACAAGCATTGCTCGCTGAAATGGGGAATGCGTTCGCAGATGAACTTGAAGGCACGGGAAGTGAAGGTACCCGGTTTCGCGTGACGAGTTTGACCCGCACAGAGCGACAACAGGCGCGATTGGGGAGACGCAATTACAACGCATTTCATGGGACATCGACCCATAGCTATGGCGCCTCATTTGACATCGCATACACCGACCGCCCAAGCAACGATTCGGATTGTTCAGCACCAACACGCGCGATGCAAAATGTCTTGCGCAGTTTTCAGAAGAAGGGGCGCATCTTGGTAATTCCAGAAAAGAGCTGCATGCACATTACATTGCGTCGATGACCTCTTCGGTCCAGCAATGACGCGATTGTAAAAGCATTGAAAAAGGCGCCCCTAAATGGAGCGCCTTTTTTGCATTGGTGCTTATGAAGCTCAGAGGTGGATCACCTCGTCATAGGCCGCAGCAGCCGCTTCCATGACGGCTTCGCTGAGCGTCGGGTGCGGGTGAATGGTCTTGATGAGTTCATGACCGGTGGTCTCAAGTTTTCGCAGAGCAACCAATTCGGCAACCATCTCTGTCACATTTGCTCCGATCATGTGCCCGCCAAGTAGTTCCCCGTATTTGGCATCGAAGATGAGCTTGACAAACCCGTCTTTGTGTCCCGAAGCACTCGCTTTTCCAGATGCCGAGAATGGGAATTTGCCTACTTTGATGTCGTGTCCGGCATCTTTGGCCTGAGCCTCTGTCATCCCCACACTGGCAACTTCAGGGAAGCAATAGGTGCAACCCGGGATGTTCCCGTAGTCAATGGGTTCAGGTGAATGGCCTGCAATCTTCTCTACACATGTGATCCCTTCTGCAGAAGCGACGTGCGCCAGGGCTGGACCTGGAACGCAATCTCCGATGGCGTAGTAACCAGGAATGTTGCTGGCATAAAAGTCGTCCACCATGATTTTGCCGCCGTCGACGGCAATGCCCACATCTTCGAGGCCGATGTTTTCAATGTTCGAAATCACCCCTGCAGCGCTCAATACCACGTCGCATTTTAGTTTCTCTTCACCTTTCTTGGTTTTGACCGTGACCGTTTGTTCGCCTCCCTTTGATTTGACATCCAAAACTTCAGAGGAGGTCATCACTTTGATCCCCGATTTTTTGAAGCTCTTTTCCAGTTGCTTGCTGACATCGGCATCTTCCACGGGTAGAATGCGATTTTGGTACTCGACAACGGTCACTTCCGTGCCGATAGCATTGTAGAAATAAGCAAACTCAGCGCCAATCGCACCGGATCCTACGACCACCAATCGTTTGGGCTGCTTCTCCAATGTCATCGCCTCGCGGTATCCGATGATGTTTTTCCCATCCTGCGGGATGGAGGGCAAGTGGCGGCTGCGCGCACCTGTCGCGATGATGATGTGACCAGCGGAAACCGTTTGGACGGTGCCATCGGCAGCGGTCACCTCCACTTGTTTGCCGGGGAGCAACTTGCCGTTGCCCATGATCACATCAATCTTATTTTTCTTCATGAGGAACTGAACGCCCTTTGACATGCCGTCGGCGACGCCTCGGCTTCGGGCCACCATTCCTTTGAAATCCGCCTTTGGACTCGCCACAGAGATTCCATAATCTTCCGCATGCTCAATGTATTCAAATACATTGGCGCTTTTGAGCAGGGCTTTCGTGGGAATGCAACCCCAGTTGAGGCAAATGCCTCCCAATGCTTCTCGCTCAATGACGGCAGTTTTCAAGCCGAGTTGACTGGCTCGAATCGCAGTAACATAGCCTCCAGGGCCGCTTCCAAGAACAATTACGTCGTACTTCATGAATTTGCTTCAATGCTCCTTACTGAGAAGGAAGTGCTAGTTGATTTTCGCCGCGAAGTTAACGCATCCAATCGTTTCATGGATGCATCGGGTGCAAGGTGTGAGGTTCTGTTTTCATGCAGTACCTTTGCCCATCTGAACCGCGGGCTTATAGCTGCGGTCGAAAGCCTATCGTTCGCGAAGAAAAAGATTATGCTAAACATTGTTTTATTTGGCCCTCCGGGCGCAGGAAAGGGAACGCAAAGTGTCCATCTCGTTCAGTCCTACGGACTGGTTCACTTAAGTACGGGAGACATTTTCAGGTCCAACATAAAGGGAAACACGGAGCTGGGACAAATGGCGAAGTCATACATGGATCAGGGGCAGCTGGTTCCCGATGACGTGACGATTAAGATGCTCGAATCTGAGGTGGACAAACACCCGGACGCCAAGGGATTTATTTTTGACGGCTTCCCAAGGACATCGGCGCAAGCCGAAGCCTTGGATGCATTTTTGGATGCGAGAAAAACGCCAGTGACCTGCATGTTGGCGTTGGAAGTAGAAGAGGAGGAGTTGAAGAAACGATTGCTAGCAAGGGCCGAAACCAGCGGTAGACCGGACGATGCGGACCCGGCGGTCATTCAAAAACGCATCGGTGTATACAAGGCCGAGACCGCTCCGGTGGCCGGTCATTATGCGTTGCAAGGCAAGTTCACAGGTGTCGACGGCATTGGAACGGTGGAGGAGATTTTGGAACGATTGAAAGCGGCCATTGCGCATTGACTCTGCTCCATGTCAGGTGAAAACTTTGTTGATTACGTAAAGATTTGCTGCCGTTCCGGCCGAGGAGGCCCAGGCTCCTCCCATTTCATGCGCAACCGAATGACGGCCAAAGGCGGACCAGATGGTGGCGATGGCGGTCGCGGAGGGCACGTTATTATTCGAGGCAATACCCAGCATTGGACATTGTTGCACTTGAAATACGCGCGGCACGTGATTGCAGGTCACGGAGATACGGGGCGCGGTCAGCACAAACACGGAGCCGATGGCGACGATGTTTATGTTGATGTTCCATTAGGGACAGTGGTGAGGGATGGGGAGACAGAAGAGGTTTTAATGGAGATTCTCGATGAAGGGCAGGAGGTAATTCTGACGAGAGGAGGCAAAGGTGGACGGGGAAATGACCATTTCAAATCCTCTGTCCGACAATCGCCGACCTACTCACAGCCGGGAGAGCCGGGATTGGAAGAGTGGAAGATTCTCGAGCTCAAACTTCTCGCTGACGTGGGACTCGTGGGATTTCCCAATGCAGGAAAGTCGACTTTGTTGTCTGTGGTAAGTGCGGCCAAACCGGAAATAGCCAATTATCCTTTTACGACACTGAAGCCGAATTTGGGCATTGTCGCCTACCGCGATGAACGTTCATTTGTGATGGCGGACATTCCGGGAATTATTGAAGGAGCAGCAGAGGGCAAAGGCCTTGGATTGCGATTCTTGCGGCACATCGAGCGCAACCCGGTTTTGCTTTTTATTGTGCCTGCAGACAGCAATGACATTGCGGCAGAGTATCAAACCTTGCTGGGAGAATTGGAAAAGTTCAATCCCGACTTGCTCAAGAAGAATCGTTTGTTGGCCATTTCGAAAAGCGATATGTTGGATGAGGAGCTGAAACAAGCAATCCACGATGAAATCAGGGACTTGAATCCGCTGTTTTTTTCCAGCGTCGCACAGATGGGATTGGTGGAATTGAAAGATGCGCTTTGGAAGTCCATGGACGAAGCAACCGTCTGGTAATGATGAGTGATTTCCTGCACATCCTCCCGGAAGTTCAAGAAGCGTTGAAGAGTGGCCAGGCGGTCGTCGCGTTGGAATCCACCATTGTTGCCCACGGAATGCCGTATCCGCAAAACCTAGAAACGGCTCAGCGATTGGAGTCAATCGTGCGCGCGGGCGGTGCAGTTCCTGCCACAGTGGCAGTAGTCGATGGGAAACTGCAAGTGGGATGTACCATTGAAGACCTGACCGCTTTGGCGACATCGCCTGATGTACTGAAAGTGTCGCGGCGTGATTTGCCGCTGGCGTTGGCCCGCAAAAAGCTCGGTGCCACGACCGTCAGCGGCACTTTGATTGGTTGCGAGCTTGCAGGGATCCGAGTGTTTGCGACGGGAGGGATTGGAGGAGTTCATCGAGGAGTGGAGCGTACTTGGGACATCTCAGCAGACATACCAGAACTGGCAAAGTCCTCCGTGGCAGTAGTAAGCGCGGGTGCGAAATCGATTTTGGACTTGCCAAAAACGTTGGAAGCACTGGAAACGGCTGGCGTGACCGTAGTGGGTTATGCGACCGATGAGTTCCCCGCTTTTTTCACCCCGACGAGTGGGATTGTTGCTCCGCATCGAGTGGATTCCGCGCAAGAAATGGCGGCGGCGATGGACGCCAAATGGTCGTTGGGTTTGAAAGGAGGTTTCCTCATTGCCAACCCCATTCCCGTGGAATTTTCAGCAGACCCTCTGCTGGTGCAGCATGCGATTGATTTGGGGTTGAAGGAGGCGGCTTCAAAAGGGGTTACGGGCAAGGATCTGACACCATTTTTATTGCGTTACGTCAATGAAGCCACCGAGGGAAAAAGCCTCGCCGCCAACCGCGCTTTGGTCGAACACAACGTGTCTGTTGGTACCGCAGTAGCTGTGGCCTACGCGTCCAGATAACCCAGTACGTTCGAGTGAAGTTTGCGCACGGTTGTTGACGCAAAATCCCGTTGTACGCCTCTTGAATTCTTTGCTTGGTCTGAGTTGCACTATTTTCGCGACATGAATCCAACAGATGTCAAGAAAGATGCAGCCAACGACTCTGCTTCCGTTCAAGATTTTCGGCAAGCCTTGTTGGATGATTATCGCTTGATGTGCATGAGCCGGGAGGCTTCATTGCTGGGCAGAAAGGAGGTGCTGGGCGGAAAGGCGAAATTTGGAATTTTTGGGGATGGAAAAGAATTGGCTCAACTTGCATTGTCCAAAATCATTCGGCCAGGGGATTGGCGATCAGGTTACTATCGCGATCAGACGTTGATGATGGCCCAAGGCCTGTTAACAGTTCGTCAGTTTTTTGCGGCGCTATATGCGGACACAGATGTTGAGCGTGAGCCAAGTTCGGCTGGAAGGCAAATGGGCGGACACTTCGCAACGCGCATTCTGGATGGTCAAGGCAATTGGCTGGACGCTACCCAAGGCTTCAATAGTTCCGCCGATATCAGTCCCACAGGCGGTCAAATGCCACGGCTTTTGGGTTTGGCTCAAGCCTCAAAATTGTATCGTGCTTTGCCCGAAGTGGCTGCGTTGAAGCCGTATTTTACGAAGGCTGGAAACGAAATTGCGATTGGTACGATTGGAGATTCGAGCACGTCTGAAGGTCCTTTTTGGGAAACCATGAATGCGGCAGGAGTGCTTCAAGTGCCCATGCTCATGAGTGTTTGGGATGACGGGTACGGCATCAGCGTTCCCAAAAAGTATCAAACAACCAAAGCCTCTATTTCCACCGCGCTCAGCGGAATGCAAATGGAAGAGGGAACCAATGGAATTGTGATATACCGTGTCAAAGGTTGGGACTATCCGGCATTGGTAAAGACCTATGAAGAGGCGGCGAAGCGTTGCCGGGAACATCATGTTCCTGTATTGGTCCATGTTGAGGAGGTGACGCAGCCACAGGGCCATAGCACTTCGGGCTCGCACGAGCGTTACAAATCCGAGGAACGGATGGCGTGGGCCAAGGAGTACGACTGCATTGGTCAATTTGAAAAATTCTTGCTGCTAGAAGGTGCGGCCCAGCAAGAAGAATTGGATGGCATTCGCAAGGCGGTAAAAAAAGAAGTACGCCAGGAGCAAAAGGCAGCTTGGGCAGAGCTCCGCGCGTCATTTGACAAGGAGCAGCAGGAGGTCATAGCCCTCATTGCCGAGGTAAGCGGTGCAGATTCTGCCGAAATAGCATCCTTGCAAAATGGCATTTTTCCGGGAAGGGCCGAATTTCACGCGGCCGCTCGGCGAACGATACAAGGCGCGGGTCGAAAACGAACCCCTGCCGTTGAGGCGCTGATCCGCTGGTCGGAATCGTATGGCCGTGAAAACCAAGATCGTTATGGCCGGCATTTGTACAGCGAAGATGCGGATTCGGCCTTGGATGTACCGGTTGTTCGCCCGGCATACTCGGATAGCGGAGAGCAAGCTGATGGCCGGCAAATTTTGCAGCAGAATTTTGAAGCATTGTTTGAAAAATATCCAGAATTGGTCACTTTTGGAGAAGATACAGGTGGGATTGGAGGTGTGAATCAGTCCATGGAGGGCATGCAGGAAAAGTTTGGTGAGGTGCGGGTAGCTGACACCGGGATTCGGGAGTGCACGATCGCTGGGCAGGGAATCGGACTCGCCCTGCGGGGATTCCGCCCCATTGCAGAGATTCAATATTTGGATTACTTGTATTATGCGCTGCAAATTCTGCGCGATGATGCAGCGACGGTTCGCTATCGAACAGCGGGAGGCCAAAAAGCCCCGGTCATCATTCGAACAAGAGGCCATCGATTGGAAGGCATTTGGCACAGCGGTTCGCCAATGGGCGCGATCATTCATTCCCTCCGGGGCATGCATGTTTGTGTCCCACGCAATATGACTGAGGCTGCGGGCATGTACAATACGCTTTTGCAAGCTGAGGAACCCGCGCTTGTAGTGGAATGCTTGAACGGGTATCGCACAAAGGAGCAAGTTCCTACGAACATGGGGAAATTTACCGTGCCACTGGGGATTCCAG
>Ga0206125_10002278_pt1 | contig 20612 bp, 10 predicted proteins | sample Helgoland_Spring_4_FD_148598 | JGI IMG/M metagenome (GOLD analysis project Ga0206125, IMG submission 148598) | Pelagic subsurface seawater microbial communities from Kabeltonne, Helgoland, North Sea - Helgoland_Spring_Bloom_20160331_1 | ecosystem: Environmental > Aquatic > Marine > Epipelagic ... | reverse complement strand
AAATAATTTATAAACATTTTAAAATTGTCAAAATTATTTTCTTTTAAAGTTACTGATATATATTCTGCTTTAATTTCTAATTCTTCCGCGAGCCAATTTAACTTTAAATGATCACTTAAGTATAATTCGTGTTCTTCAATCTGATTTATTACAAATTTATAAATCTCGTCTACTTTAATTTCCTCTTTAATTTTTTCTCTCTTGAGACTGTCTTCATTCATGAAAGAGGGTAAATTGTAAAGAATTGTTTTATTTTTATTTAGAAAAACGAGGAGAACAATAGAAAGTATTGCTAAAAAACTTGATGCAAGATGTTGACCATTATACACAACCGCACCTGATATTATTATTTTTATGCTAAAGTAAAACGTAACAAGTGACATTATAGTTTTAAAATGTGTGAAATTATATAGCCATATTTTAACAAGCTCAATCTGTTTTGAAGAAGATTTTATGTGTCTAATTCTATTTAAATACCTTTTTATTACGCCATCCTCTTCCAAAGATGTTCTAGTTTTAAAAGTATTAAGAAGTAATTTATAGGTTAATATAGAATAAACAATATTCAAAAGATTTCTAAGTACTAGTAACCAATCTGGTATATTTTTTGCTCTAAAATAATTAGACCAATATATATCGTCCTGACTTAAATTTAAAAAATCAGAGGTATCAGGTTTGAACGGCAATTCAAAAAGAATATAAAAAATAATAAATACAACAAAATGAATAGTATCTGTAGAATTGATGGTATTATCATTAGAGATTGTTTTTTTGACGTATAAATAAAATAAAATAGGAGCTAAACAAACAAGAGGAGTGTTAAATATCAATCCAATTGTAAAATTAATTTCATATACTTTTTGGAGTATGTCCATTGAAATATGTCTAATAATTCCAATTGTAAAAAGCCCTAATATGGTTAAAAGTATCTTATTAGAAATTAGATGAATATTTCCATATTTGAGAAAAAGCCTTACCATTATTATTAGCGCAAATGACCACACTATAATTAATAATATATCAAATAAAAACATTTTGTTGGATTAGGGTTTTGATATAAACTAAGATAATTATCTTTTTTCACATAACTCTCTAAATAAAAAAATATCTCATTTTGTTTTTGAGATAAGTTTTCAAGTAAAACAAATGATTATTAGTAACTAATAGTGTAATTTCGAAAAAAATACTTTTACCCCCTGAGTAAAAAGTCTTTTTATTTTACAAATTAAATTATGCAGCATTAACTATTTTTTAATGCTGTTTTTTTTTATATGTATGATGGAATTAATTTAATTTTTTTTTACTTTTGTTAAAGTACTCATTTATAACCCCTAAAAAATGATCACCACATTACTGTTTGCATTTCCAGCAACTTTACTTACAGTTATACTTTTTTTTATTTCATGTAGTTTTTTACAAAGAAAAATCAGTTACTCGCTTCTGTCGGGTGCATTACATAAAAATTCTAAAAGACTTAATAATCTTTACGGAATTGGCTTTTATATTTTTATTTTGTCCTCATTATTACCTTCACTTTTTTTCATCAAATTTTTTAATATTGAAATCGATATGATGGTGTTGGGTGCCTTTTTGATTTTAATTCCAATTTTAAAAAAAATAAATGAAAATGGTAGTCTTTTATTTTCATTGCTAGTTCATGTAATGCTCTCCTATACAATTGTTCGATTGCTCAAGTTTGAAACTGAAACTATAGTTGATTTTTCAACCATTGGGTTTATTTTAGTGCTAATGTTATTACTAAATTATCTATTAACAAAAATTTATATAAGCGAATTTAAGCTACTATTTCTTAATGCTATATTTACCTTTTTAGTCTGTACTTTAGCCATTGTTATTAGAGATGAAACACTTTTTTTCATCAATTTATCTGTTTTTACAGCTTCATCATGTTTTTTGTTACACAATAAATTAAATAAAAAACATAAGATCTTAATTACTCAAAGTGGACAAGTAGTTATTGGGTTTTTCTTTATTTCTTCTTTAATATATATGTTAAAATCCTTTTTATACATTTAGAATTATCTAAATTTCTTATAAAAATAAACAACTTATTATTTATCTTTAATTTTCTTTGACTAATAAGGTTTTATTTTGACTAAACATGTTTGTATTATAGGAGCCGGGCCCTCCGGACTTCCTGCCATCAAAAACTTAATTGATGCAGGAATATCAGTAGTAGCTTATGATTACAATAGTGATGTAGGTGGTAATTGGATTTACAACGAAAACGAAAGCCATTCTAGTGTTTTTGAAACCACCCACATTATAAGCTCAAAAACTTTATCTCAATATGAAGATTTTCCTTTCAGTTCAGAGGTTTCTGATTATCCTTCCCATGAAGAACTTAGGAGCTATTTTCAATCCTATGCCAAATACTTTGGTCTTTACCAACATATTGAGTTCAATACGCTTGTTAAAAGCTGTGTAAGACAAGATAATGGTTATTGGGAAGTCACCACCCTAAAAGATAAAAAAAAGCAAGTAGAAATCTTTACAGACTTGGTTGTTTGTAATGGCCACCATTGGGAACCTAAATATCCTAACTATCCGGGTAAGTTTTCAGGTAAATTTTTACATTCCCATCACTATAAAAAAGCAGCTCCTTTTGCTGGCCAAAAAGTCTTAGTTATTGGTGGTGGAAATTCTGCTTGTGATGTAGCTGTAGAGTCAAGTCGAGTTAGTTCTAAAACAGCCCTAAGTTGGAGAAGAGGATATCGAATTATCCCTAAATTTTTAATGGGCAAACCAACTGATGTTTTTGCTACAAAGATGAGTTTTTTACCAATTTTTCTAAGAAATATTGTAGCGGGTTTAATTGCTAATATCAATAACGGGTCAAATAAAATCTATGGATTACAAAAACCAGAGCACAAATTTGGAGCAACACATCCAACAATCAATAGCGAATTGCTATATAAAATCAGACATGGTAAAATAAAACCCAGGGTAGAAATTGACCGATTTGATGGGAGAAAAGTATTTTTTAAAGACAATACTAATGAGGAGTTTGATGTAATAATTGCTTGTACTGGTTTCGCATTAGCACATCCTTTTTTTGATGAAAAATTTTTAAACTACAGAGAGGGCCCAGTTCCACTTTATTTAAAAATGTTTCATCCGAAATACGATAATCTTTTTTTTATAGGGATGTTTCAACCTCTAGGATGTATTTGGCCAGGTGCAGAACAGCAAAGTAAATTACTAGCTTTGGCATTAAAAAAAATATGGAAACGACCTTCAAATATTAAATTTTTGTGCGAACGAGAGGTTAGTCATCCTCATATGAAACAAATCAATACCAATAGACATAGAATTACTGTAGACTTCCATCGTTTTATGAAGGATTTAAGAAGCCAAATTAAAAAAGCAGTTTAAAAAAATAATATTATTTTTATCTACCATAAATAGTTTGAATAGTATAATATTAAAGTTCAAACCCAGATAAATATATGCTTAAATTAAATATAAAGTTTCTTTATTATCCTTTAGTGAAAAGGCTTCCTGCTGCCTTAATTTTCTTATTCACATATAGCAACTTAATTTCTGGCCAAACTATTAATGAGTTGGGGAGCCCTTTTGTAAAAAATTTTTCAAAAAAGGAATTTAAAAATGGGTTCAAGGTATTTGATATATCTCAGGATGATAATGGTGAAATCTATTTTGCTAAACCAGGATCTTTGATGCAGTATGATGGTTTTTCTTGGCATAATTACACTACCAAGGATCAATCTGATTTAAGAGCCGTTCTTTATGACAATCAACGTATTTACACTGCCGGTATAGGTGGTTTTGGATTTTGGTTTAAAAATGATAAAGGAATTTTAGAATATTCAAGTTTATACTTTAAATACCCTACAAAAAATGCACCATTACTTCCTGTATTTTTAAATATTGAGTCAATAAATGATATTGTTTATTTTCAGTCTTTTCAACAAATTTATAGTTATAATCCAAAAAGCGGTCAGTTGAATACACTTCCCGCAATTAAGGGCTTTAGCAAACTTTTTTCCTCTAATGATAGAGTTTTTGTTCAAGACGTTTCTATTGGCTTATTTGAAATTATAGATAATCAAAAAAAAATAATTAAAGGTTCAGAAAATATATCTTTTGATATTATTGATGTATTTGAAGTTTCAAAGAAAAGCTTAATTATTGTCACAAAAAATAATGGTTTTTGGCTTTTAGAAGATGGTTTGTTGCAAAAGAAAAAATGGAAGGTAAACATCGAAATTGAAAAATCTATAGTTACAGATGTAGAAACTTATATAAACGACGTATTTGTAGTAGGAACCCTTAGAGATGGGTTTTATGTTATTTCTAAAGCTGGATTAAAATTAGCACATTTTAATAAGAATAATGGAATATCAAATAATGCCATTCGTAAAATTTTTGTAGATAACAATCACAACATTTGGTTAGGAACAGAATCTGGTATTAGTTATTTAGAATTAAATAGCAATACTAAATATTTACTTGACAATAAAAGTGGTTTTGGAACAGTATATACAAGTTTTTTAAAAGGAACATCATTATATCTTGGAACATACCAAGGTCTTTTTGTAAAAGACATAACAAATTCTTTTTCAGAGCCAAAACTTGTTAATAACAGTACAGAGCAAATTTGGAATATAGATGAAGTTGATGGGGACTTAATCGTTGGTAGCGATAAAGGGCTTTCAGTTGTTCGTGATAATTCATTAGAAACCATTCATTTGGAGGGTGGAGCGTGGACTTTTATTAAACATCCTAAAATTGAAAATCTAATGTATGTAGGTTTTTATTCTGGAGTAGCTGTTTTTAAAAAAATAAATAATCAATGGAATTTTATAAGAAAATTTGAGAATTTTGGAGAATCTTCAAGGTTTTTAGAATTTGATCAATATAATCAATTATGGGTTGCTCACCCCTCAAAGGGATACTATAGATTAAAATTATCGGATAGTGCCACAGAATTGACAGATGTTGAATTTTATGGTGTTGAAAATAAAAATATATCAACTTATGCTTATTTCTGTAAAATTGATGGAAATTTGGTTTTTTACAATCCAGAGGGTTTTTTCTATTACGATGCCATAGCTAATGAATTTATAAAAGCTAAATATCCATCAGAAATATTTAATGGTCTTCTTAATATTAATTTTATTTTTCAAGATGAAAATATTTTTTGGTACTCTACACCAAATTATATAGGGTACGTTATTAGAAGTGGTAATGATTTTAATAAAATCCAAGAGCCTTTTTATGCAATTTGGGATCGTCATTTAAAAGATTTTAATAATGTCAAAAAAATTAATAACTCTATTTATGCATTGGGTGTAGATAATGGTATGATATTTCATGACATTGATAAAATTTTAAATAAAACCCCTCCAGTATCTCCCATAATTAAATCATTACAATTTATCAGTTCAAAGGATACGATTAATGCTCCTTTAAATTTGAAAAATGATTTAAACATTCCCTACAGCAATAATTTTTTAAAAATTAAAGTTGCATTACCTAAGTCTCCAATAAGTAATTCAAGACAATTTCAATATAAATTAAGTGGGTTAGAAAATAAATGGTCTAATTGGGTTAATCAATCCGAAATTAAATTGCCTTCACTTAATTCAGGGAATTATGTGCTAGAAGTAAGAGCAAAAATTGAGGTTAATCGTGTAACTGAAAGTATTAAAATACCTTTTTATATTTCTTATCCATGGTATATTTCAAGAACTGCAAAACTAGTTTATTTGTTGTTGTTTTTTATAATATTTATTGGTTATAGAGCATTCTTGAAAACAAAGAATAATAATTATGTAAAAAAGTTAAAACAATTAGAAAAACAAAAAAGAGAACGTCAAAAAGAAAAGTTTGAGTTGGAAAAACTCGCTACAGATAAGGAACTATTGTTATTAAAAGAGAAAAATTTGAATTTAGAAATTAAAAAGAAAGACTTTGCACTAGCCTCTTCAACTTTAAATAATATAAAAAAGAAAGAACTTCTTATAGACTTAATTAAGGATATCAAAAATATAGATGAAGCTATAGAAGATAGTTCTCTTCATTATTCTCTAAAAAAATTAATAAAAAAAATAGACAATCATATTGTTGATAAAGAAGATTGGTTGGCTTTTGAACTTCATTTTAGAAACTCACATTCTCAGTTTTTCGATAACCTAAGAAAAAAGCATCCAGACTTGTCTTCAAATGAAATTAAATTAAGTGCTTATCTTAAATTAAATCTTTCTTCCAAAGAAATTGCATCACTTATGAATGTTGCGATTACAAGTATAGAACAAAGTAGATACCGATTAAGAAAAAAATTTAATCTATCTAAAGAGGTGAACTTGTCAATATACATACAAAGTTTTTAATTTTTTTAAAAAACTGTTTTTCAGCTATTTATAATTTTTAACAAAGTTTTTGTAGAGGTTAAATTTCTTTTCTTATAGCTTTTGTAAAGGTTTCTTTATTGTCGTTTGTTGGTTTTACAATTACCTTTGTGATATTAATGTCAACTATATTTTATCAACTATTTGTTTTTAACAGGTATCTTAAATTATTAATTTATAATTCTTTTACAATGAAATCAAAATTACTATTCATTCTATTATTAAGTTCATTTATTATAAATGCTCAAGAGGTTACTCATATAGATTTTGATGATTACAACGCTAATATTGTTTTTAATAGTTGGAATACTTCTTCAACTTTTTCTAAAGTTGCCAACCCAGTTTCTGATGCTACAAACCCCTCTGCTTTTGTTGGTCAGTTTACTGCAGGTGATAATAATGATATTGGTATTGGAGTGATTGATCCTACAACTGTTTTTACATCGCCTTTTAATTTAGTGTCAAATTCTATTTTTAAGATGAAAGTCTTTTCTACGGAAGAGATAGAGGTCACTTTTCATTTAGAAAACTCACCAGATTGGGGTAATTTCATTGAAGTATCTGACTCTGTTGAGTCATCTGATGTAAATCAATGGGTTGAATTAACGTTTGATTTTAGTAGTTATTCTAATATTTTTATGAATAATATAGTTATTAAAATTGGTGGATCTAATACAACCCAAGGTGATATTTACTTTTTTGATGATATTAAAGGTCCAGAATTATACACTTCTCCTGCTCAAGAATTTTCTCCAGCAGATGGTGAGGTAGACACCACAATATCTACAAATTTAGAAATTACTACTAATGATTTTTTCAGAAATTTAGATGATTCGGAAATCACAGATTTAACAAATAATGTTGCTGTTAAAATAGGTGATGAAAATGGTGTTGATGTTCCTTTTTCCGCAAGCATAAATCAAGATAAAAATAAAATTACAATAAACCCATCTATAGATTTAGAGAATTCTACAATTTATTGGTATGGTATCATTGATGGCTCTATTGAATATTCAGATGATACGCCTGTTACAGGAGTGTCTGCAAGTTTTACAACAAAAGAGGCCGTAACTGGAGATATTAATGAGATGCTTTTTGATTTTGATACCACAAATACAAATATTGGATTTGAATCTTGGGGTGGAGTTGGTTTTGCTGTTATTGAAAATCCTGATCAGTCTGGAATCAACATTTCAGATAATGTTGGTGAATATACATACAATGGAGGAAGTGCAGGTTTAGAAAACTCTTTAGTAAATGGTGTTACTCCATTATTGCCGCTTGATTTTGCTGAAACTCCATTTATAAAGGTAAAAGTATGGGTAAATAAGCCCGTCGGTGTATCAATTAGATTACAAAACTATCCAGATTATGGTCAGGGTGAAGAACAAACAATAGAAGTAACAGAAATTAATACTTGGGTAGAATTGGTCTTTAATTATGGAGCTGTGACTGCAACTAATTATGATAGAGCACAAATTTATTTTGATAAAGACGGTACTGGAGGGTCCTCTATTGGTGATACTTATTATTTTGATGACTATCTCAAAAGTAATGTAGCACCAGTTGTTCAAAATACGCTAAATCCAGAAAATAACGCATCAGATGTTGCATTAACAACAAAGCCAGTAATTTCATCTAATTTTCAATTCAGAAATATTGACAATACTTCTATTGAAGATGCTTCTAATGTTGTAGAATTGAGAGAAAATGATGCAAACGGTGCTTTAGTAGCTATGACAGCCTCTCTAAGTTCAAATAATTCCAATATTACAATTAGACCAGATGTATTACTTACTGCAAATACAACCTATTGGTATGGGATTAAAGAAAATACTATTGAATACGCTGAAAATGAAGAACTTGTAACAGCAGTTTCAGCAACTTTTACAACTACTTCAACAGCTATTAACTTAGTTACTTATGATGACTTTGATGGAAATTCATTAACAACTATTATTGAGTCTATGGGAGATCCAGCAGCTCCTTTTACTACTGTTTCTGATCCAGCTGGAGGAGCTAATATGGTAAAGAAATGGGAAAAAGGTAACTCATGGGGTGGCTGGGAAAGAATTCACCTACAACTTAACGCCCCATATGATGCTACTCAGGATGATATATTTTCTTTTAGAGTGTATTCACCAGTAACAACAGGAATTAGATTTAAAGTTGCTGATGCCAGAGATGATAGTGAAATAAGTGCTCAATATGAAACGGATGAAGAAATTATATTTCAAAATCAATGGCAAACGGTATATTTAAATACTTCTGAACTTGCAGACGGTGTTGAGTTTGATCATGTATTTATTTTTCTAGGACGAGGAGATACCACAAATACAACTTTTTATATAGATGACATAAAAGGACCTCAATTACAAGGCACTGCTTCAGTGAATGAATATACTAAAGTAGGTGTAGAATTTTTTCCAAATCCAACAACCGATATGATTTATTTTTCAAATTTAGATGGGGAAAAAGATATTCGTATTTTTGATATTAATTCTAAACAAATTTTTGAAAAAACAATAAATTCAAATGAGTTGTCAATTAGAAACTTAAAACCTGGTTTGTATTTCATACAAGTTAATGGTCAGTTTAAGAAACTAATAAAAAAATAACATTTAAAGTATATATATTAAAAGTTTACAGCAGGAAGAATTATCCTGCTGTGCTACTTTTTTTTAAACACATTGTATGAATAAATTAACCGTTTTATTTTTTAAAATTATTCCATTTTTATGCTTGTTTTTTCCAAGTATTTTACTTTCTCAAACTGTTATAGTTTCAGGTGAAGTTGTAGATGAAAAAGGTGAAGCACTTCCCGGTGTATCAATAATTGTTGAAGGAACTACAAATGGAGCTGAAACAGATTTTGATGGAAATTATGTTATTAATATTACTACTCCAAATGCAGTATTACAATTTTCTTATTTAGGCTTTGAAACTCAAAAAATTAAAGTTCTAGATCAAAAAAAAATTAATGTAATTTTAAAAGAGAGTGCAGATCAACTAGACGAAATTAGGATTGTTGCTTTTTCAAAGCAGAAGAAGAATAGTGTTATAGGTTCAATGACATCCATTAAAGCCTCAGAATTAAAACAACCAACCTCAAACATTACGAATACTTTAGCGGGTAAAATTTCTGGTTTAATATCTTATCAAAGATCTGGTGAGCCAGGTCAAGACAATGCTGCATTTTTTATTCGAGGAGTTACAACATTTGGATTTAACAATAGTCCTTTAATTCTATTGGACGGTTTACAAATCACTACTTCAGATTTGGCTAGAATAGAACCCGATAACATTGCAACTTTTTCAATTATGAAAGATGCAACAGCAACATCTTTATATGGTGCTAGAGGAGCAAATGGTGTGGTATTGGTTACTACTAAGGAAGGTAAAAAAGGAAAAGCTAAGGTTTCTGTTCGCTTTGAAAGTGCGTTTTCAAGCCCTTCCAAAATCAATAGTTTTTTAGGTGCTGTTGATTATATGGAGCTTTATAACAGAGCGCAAAGAATGAGAGATCAATCAGCAATTTTATTGTATTCAAAACCCAAAATTGAAGGAACATTAAATGGATTAAATCCTAATTTGTATCCAGATGTAGATTGGTATAATGAATTATTTAATGATGTTGCACTTAATAAAAGAGTAAATGTTAATATAAATGGAGGTGGAGAGGTAGCCCAATATTACTTATCTGTGTCTAATTCTAATGAGAAAGGATTGCTTAAAATAGATCCTTTAAATAATTTCAATAATAATATAGATATTAATCGATCAAACTTGAGAGCAAATATTAATATTAATTTGACAAAAACTACTAAAGTTGCTGCTAAATTTTATTCATTGTTTGAACGCTATAATGGCCCAATCGTAAGTGCCTCAGATATCTTTAGACAAGTTGCGCAAGCTAATCCTGCAAATTTCCCAAAAGTTTTTGAGGCTGACGAAGCCTCGGCTAATTTTAATCACACTCTTTTTGGAAATAAAGGTAATGGTGGCTTTGCTAATCCATATGCAGAAAGTGTTAGGGGGTTTAAAGATAGATTTTCAAACACTACATTAGCTCAATTTCAGATTAACCAAGATCTTGGTTTTATAACAGACGGATTAAAGCTTCGAGCACTAGCTTCTGTAAGAACATATTCAGAAAACCAAAATGAGAGAAGTTTTACTCCCTTTTATTACGGAATATCTGAAGTTGAAACCTCAGAGGGAATTATAAATTCATTGTATCAAATTCAAGAAGGAACTGAGTTTTTAAATAATCCAACAGTTAATAATTATGGGAATAGTAATTTTTACTACGAAGCAGTCTTAGAGTATAATAAAACACTTAACGAAAAACATGATTTTAGTGGGTTATTAGTTTCCTATTTTCAAGAATCACTAAATACAATTTCTGGAAATACTGCATTTTCTACATTACCATCGAGAAATATGGGTATTTCTGGAAGAGCTTCTTATAATTATGATGCAAGATATTTTAGCGAGTTTAATTTTGGGTATAATGGTTCAGAGAAATTTGCTGAAAAGAATCGTTTTGGTTTTTTCCCTTCTGTTGGTTTTGGATGGATTGCTTCAAATGAAACTTTTTTCAAAGAAAATATGCCATCAGTTAATTTATTGAAACTTAAATATACTTATGGACTGGTTGGTAATGATGGAATATCTGGTCCAAGTGATCGATTCTTTTATTTGTCGGAGGTAAATCTTAACAATGGAGGAACAGGATATTCATTTGGAACCAATTATAATAATTACTATAACGGGTATATTATTAATCGATATGCTAATGAAAATGTAACCTGGGAAGTCGCTACAAAATCTAACATTGGTTTAGAGCTCGGTCTCTTTAATAAAGTAAGTATTCAAGCTGATTATTTTACGGAACATCGTAGAAACATATATATGGAACGAGAATATATCCCTGAAACTTCTGGACTTACAGCTGTAATTAGTAGTAATATTGGTGAAGTTAAAGCAAAAGGGATTGATTTCTCAATCGATTACAACCATGCTTTTAGTGGAGATTTTTATATTACCGGTAGAGGAAATTTCACATATGCAACCAACAAAATATTAGTCAATGGAGAGCCACAATTTCAAAATCAAAATTTAAGTAGAATCGGCTACCCCGTAAATCAACAATGGGGTTATGTTGCTGAACGATTATTTATTGATCAAGAAGATATTGATAATTCACCAGAGCAGTTTAATGGATTTTCAACAGTTAATTCGTATTTGCCTGGAGATATTAAATATACAGATATCAATAATGATGGTGTCATAAATGAAAATGATCAAGTTCCCATTGGAAAACCCACAGTACCAGAAATTGTCTATGGTTTTGGTGTCTCCGCTGTGTATAAAAATTTTGACTTTTCTGTGTTTATGCAAGGTTCAGCACGATCATCTTTTTTTATTAACCCGAATGATATTTCACCATTTGTAAATGAACGAAATGCACTAAGTATTATAGCAAATAATCATTGGTCTGAAGATAACCCAGATCCAAATGCTTTTTGGCCTAGATTATCAACTTATGAGATACAAAATAATCAAAAAACTTCTACTTGGTGGTTAAGAGACGGAGATTTTTTACGTTTAAAAAGTTTAGAGATAGGATATACGATTCCTGAAAATTGGGGGAGTGTTTTTTCTACAGCTAATGTAAGACTGTATTTAACAGGATTAAATTTATTTCATTTTTCAAAATTTGATTTATGGGATCCAGAATTAGCAGGTAATGGTCTTGGTTATCCATTACAAAGAGTTGTAAACATTGGTGCTCAAGTAAAATTTTAATAAGTAACAAATGAAAATTAAAAACAAACACATCGCAATTTTATTAGGTAGTATTTTTATTTTTACTAGTTGTGAAGATTATTTAGATATAGTACCAGATGGTACACAAGAATTGAGTCTACTCTTTAATAGAAAAGAAACAGCATATAATGCTTTAGCCAATAGTTATAGTTATTTACCTCAAAGTGATGGAACATATGCTAGTTATGTTTTAGCTAGTGATGAAGTAGCTGTTCCTATTTCCAAAGAACCGAATTCAATTAAGATGATGAAAGGTCAGCAAAGTATTTCTTCACCATTAATGGGGTATTGGTCTGGTTTTTATGCTAATGGAAGAGGTCAAGGTTCATTGTGGGAAGGAATTCGGAGTTGCAATACCCTCATAGATAACATTGATTTGGTGGTAGATATGACTCAAGAAGAAAAAAATCAATGGAAAGCTGAAGCTAGCTTTTTAAAGGCATATTATCATTTTTTATTAGTAAGTAATTATGGGCCAATCCCTATAGTAGATGTTAATTTACCAATTAGTGCCTCTGATGAAGAAGTAAGACTAGATAGAAAATTAGTAGATGAATGTTTTACTTACATAGTTGAAACCATCGATAATGCAATTAATGATTTGCCTGAAAGAGTTATTGGTAATAATGATTTGGGAAGAATTGATCAAGTAATTGCAAAATCTATTAAATCAAAAGTTTTATTATTTAGTGCAAGTCCCTTATTTAATGGCAATACTCAATTTTATGCAGGATTTGTAAATGCGAATGGTCAAAATTTTTTCAATCAGAGTTATGATGAATCTAAGTGGGAATTGGCTGCCATTGCTGCCAAGGAAGCATTTGAAGCAGCGATTGCCCAGGGAACATCTATGTATTATTTTACTGATACTCCCCCTAGTTTTGATACTAATAATTTTCAGTACCAATTAATAAGAGATCAGTATAATAGCAGATATGTTGTTACAGATCCATGGAATTCAGAACTTATATGGGGAAATTCTAGTCCGGTATCAAACGGTCAATATTGGCAGATACAATCACCAGCGATGATGAAAAGCCCTGCATCTTCGTCTGTAGAAGCTGCTTGGCAATGGTTAGCTCCAAGTGTTCGAATGGCTGAAACCTATTACACCAAAAATGGTCTTCCTATTGATGAAGATTTATCTTTTGATTTTACAAATAGATTGGAACCAACAACAATTGCCTTTAATCAAAGATTTTATGCTCAATTTGCACAAAGAACAGCCAAGCTAAATCTAAATAGAGAGCCTCGTTTTTATGCATCTATTGGTTTTGATAGAGGAGTAAACAGAACTTGGGGAAGTATTTGGAATTTGAAAATGCGAAAAGGAGAAATTCATGGTAGAATTGCGAATACATCTGATTATCTAGTAACTGGCTACGCACTTAAGAAATTAGTTCACCAAGATTCTGAGGGAGATGCTTACAATAAAGCTATTACTTATCCATGGCCAATAATCAGATTAAGTGAGTTGTATTTGAACTATGCTGAGGCATTAAATGAATTTAGTGGTCCATCACCTGAGGTTTATGAGGCTCTTAATATCATTAGAGATAGAGCGGGTATTCCATCGGTTCAAGAATCTTGGACTAACACAGCCTATGCTGCAACACCAAATAAACATACAACAAAAGATGGGTTGAGAGAAATCATTCGTCAAGAAAGAATGATTGAATTAGCATTTGAAGGTCATCGATATTATGATATTAGAAGATGGAAATTAGCCGAAGAGTATTTTTCTACACCAATAAAAGGTTGGTCTGTAGATGAAGAATCAGAGAACAACTACTATCAAATTATGGATGTTAGTTTACGTTCTTTTTCTTCTCCCAGAGATTATCTTCAACCAATTAGTTTTGATGAAATCTCTAGAAATCCTAATTTAATTCAAAATCCAGGTTGGTAAAAAATATATGATTATGAAAACTCAAATAAAAAAAATAATTTTTTTGATCTTTCTTATAACATTAACTTTTTCATGTTCTAAGAATGAGGATGTAGATAGTACACCTCCGGGTATATTGTCAAATATTTCTGTTGTTCCAACAAACGGAGGTGGTATAATTTCTTATTCACTTCCCTCAGATAACGATATTTCTTATGTTAGAGCTGAATATACTAATTCTCAAGGAGAAGAGGTGTTTAGAGTATCTAGTAGTTACAATACCTCTGTTGAAATCAATGGATTAAATCAGACAACTCCTATTAAAGTAAGGTTGTACGTAATTGACGAAAATGAAAATATTTCTGATGAAGTAGAGGTAGAATTTACACCGTTAGAATCATTTATTTATCTAGTTCAACAAAGTATTGAAATATCTCCAGATTTAGGAGGTGTTAAAATTACTTGGGAAAATATTGCTACAAAAACAGTTTTTGTTTATGTCCATATTTTAAACGGAACTGATGAAACAATTAGAATCCTTTCCTCTGATAATGCCGAAGAAAGTCTTTTTATTAGAGGTTTAGATGCCGTAGAAATGACATTTTCAACAAAGGTTGAGGATTTTGATGGCAATATAACTGACCTTCAGGTGGTAGGAAATTACACCCCTTTATTTGAAGAAAAAATTGAAAAAAATACATGGACTTTAATAACCTCTCAATCTATAAATGGAAATGCTTATGAGGGTAGAACTGTTAATTTTTGGGATGATATTGTAGACACTGTAGAAACAGATTCTGATAATAGTTATTTTATTGCTACTAGAGAAAATAATGGTGGAAGTTTAAATTTTCCATTAGATATAGTTATTGATTTAAACAAAAATGTAAAAATTAAAAGATTCAAAGTATGGCAAAGAGCTTATTGGTATCAGGGTGGCGGTGTTACCTATCATTATCAAGAAGAAAATATCAAGTCTTTTAATTTATACGCCAGTAATGATGCCCAATCATGGGATTTATTGGGAGAATTTGACATTGGAGATCCAAGAGATAGTGCAGGTAATATTCCTGCATCTGCATTTCAAGAAGCTATCGATGGTCATGATTTCACTTTAGCTAATACTTCAGAGCAATTTAGATATTTAAAAATCTCAATTACTTCAAATTATGGAAGTACAATAATAACTGTTGGATCTGAGATTACTCTTTATGGTTTAGATAATTTATAATAACTAAGAAACAAATGAATTTAATAAAAAAACACCTTGTTTTTCTTTTTATTTTATTTTCAATTTTATCACATTCTCAGGGCCTGAGAACTTTGGGTAAAAATATTATTAATTTAAATGGTGATGAAGTTCTCCTGAGGGGAGTTGGCCTTGGAGGTTGGATGCTTCAGGAAGGATACATGATGAATTCTTCTGGAGCAGCGGACACACAACACGAATTTATAGAGAAATTAACTCTTTTAATTGGTGAAGAGGAAACCGAGATTTTCTATAATAATTGGCGTCAAAATTTTATAACAGAGCAAGATGTTAACAGTATAGCAAATCACGGTTACAATAGCATTCGATTACCAATGCATTATAATTTATTTACGTTACCAATAGAGGAAGAACCTGTAGAAGGAGAAAATACATGGTTAGATACAGGTTTTGATATGGTAGATGAACTTTTGACTTGGTGTGAAGCTAATCAATTATACCTCATTTTAGATTTACATGCTGCGCCTGGTGGACAGGGTATGGATGCTGCAATTAGCGATTATGATGATTCAAAACCCTCTTTGTGGGAAAGTTCATTAAATCAAGATAAAACAGTTGCTTTGTGGGGAAAACTTGCAGATAGATATAAAGACAAAGAATGGATTGGGGGATATGATTTACTAAATGAAGTTAACTGGCCTCTTGGAACTAATGTTCTACGAAATTTTTATATAAGAGTTACTAATGAAATTAGGGCTGTAGATTCTGATCATATCATTTTTATTGAAGGGAATGGTTTTGCAAATGATTTTAGTGGCTTAACTCCTCCATGGGATTCTAACATGGTTTACAGTCCTCACAAATATTGGACCTACAATGATACAGCATCCATTCAATGGGTTTTAGACATTAGAGAACAGCATAATACTCCTCTTTGGTTAGGAGAATCTGGTGAAAATTCTAATGTATGGTTTACAGAAGCAATTAATTTAGTTGAGGATAATAATATAGGATGGGCCTGGTGGCCTTGGAAAAGAATTTCAACTATTGTATGTCCTTACTCCATAAACTCTAATGCAAATTATGAGTCTATTATAAATTATTGGAAAAATGAAGGCCCTCAACCTTCAGTAGAAAATGCTATTCAAGGATTAAGTCAACTAACCAATGATATCCTTATAGAAAATAATGTTTTTTATAAAGATGTTATTGATGCGGTTCTCAGACAACCTCAAGATGAAACTCATATTCCTTATGCAAACCATACCATACCCGGGGTAGTTTACCTGTCTGACTATGATCTTGGATCTAATGGTATTGCTTATTATGATGTAGATTATGCAAATTATACATTATCTACAGGTGAAGATTTTCAACCCTGGAATTCTGGATGGACCTATAGAAATGATGGCGTAGATATTCAAACAAATTCCGATACTTCAAATAGTAACGGCTATCATGTGGGGTATACTAACAATAATGAATGGATGAAATATACCGTAGAAGTTTCTGAAACGGGTTTTTATAATCTAAAACTCAGATATGCTACACCGCAAAATGGGGCAAAAATTAAATTTTATATAGATGATGTTGATATCTCAGGTACTATTTCTCTTGGAAATACAGGAGGTTGGACTAATTTTGTCTACCATTCTGTCAATAATTCATATATCGATGCCGGAACACATGTTTTAAAAGTTAAAGTGGATGGAAATACTGAGTTCAATATGAGTAGTATTGAATTCACAAATTCTACAGATCAAATCCCTCCATTTGACGTCTTAAGTGCCACTACAAACGACGATGAGCAATCGTTAAACATTGTTTTAAATCACCCCATCACAAATCAATCATTATCTAATGATTTATTTGAAGTTACAGTTAATAATAATCTAAGAACAATAGAATCTGCTGAAATTAACGCTGTGAATAGCAGGCAAATTACTTTAAATTTATCAGAATATTTATTTTATCAGGACCAAATAGAAGTAAGTTATAATGGTACTATTATCACTTCAGTTTATAACAATACTCTTGATTCTTTTGAGAATCTATTAGTTGATAATAATCTTCAAGCTAGATTTTTAATACCTGGTAAAATTCAAGCTGAAGATTTTAACAATCAATTTGGGTTGCAAACCGAAAATACCTCAGATACTGGAGGTGGTCTTAATATAGGTTATACTGATGTTGGAGACTATGCAGATTACTTAGTCTATATATCCAATAGTGGTACTTATAATTTAAATCTTAGAACAGCTGCTGCTTATGATACTGGTAAAGTTCAGTTTTTATTATTAAATAACAACTCAACAGCAAGTATTTCCACTGTAGATTTACCGGTTACTGGCGGTTGGCAATCCTGGCAAACAACGTCAACAGAAACAAATTTAAATTCAGGAGTCTATACCTTAAAAATGAAAGTTTTAGAGCCTGGTTTTAACATTAATTGGTTTGAATTTGAGTTTTTAGGCTCTCTGAGTACTGATAGTCAAATTAATACTGTTAGCTCAATTTATCCTAATCCTGTAAATCAAATTTTTAAAATTCAGTTTAGTGATTATCAAGAGGTAAAAGTTTTAAAAATAAATGATGTTAACGGGCGATTGGTTAAGAAGTTAACTCCAAATTCGTCAAACGAATATGATATATCAAATCTAAAACCGGGTATTTATTTTTTAACTATTATTTCAGATGAATTGCAATATCAAAAGAAATTAATTAAAAACTAAATTGAAATACTCTTAAAATTAAAGGCACTTAGATCAATATCCAATATCCGTCAAGTTTGAAGTCTAAATTTAAAATTTTTAAACATTTAAAAACTAATCTTACGTCAAAAAAACAAATTATGAAAAAACCAACCCTACTTTTTTTATTAGGTTTTCTATCAATAATTATCCTTTCAACTGCATTTAAAAATAAGAATCAGGAAGGGTACAAAAAAATGATATCTACGAATGCTTGGAAGGTAGATTTTATTGATAATTTTGATAATTTTAATTCAGCGAATTGGCAAGATCAACGTATTTGGGTTAATAATGAAACCCATTGCTATGTTCCAGACAATGAGTTTGGTACAAGAGAGGTAAGTAATGGCTCATTAAAACTAAAAGTTGTTAGAATTGATGAAAAAAGACCATGTGATAATTTTGATAAATATGGGAAACAACATCCTGAAACGCAATATGTTTCTGGAAGAATTGCATCCAAGAATAGGAAAGAATTTGTTAAAGGAAAATGGACTGCTAGATTACGACTTGGTAGTAATGGAGAGCCAAGTATGTTTCCAGCATGGTGGATTTTAGGTGCCCAAAATAATGAACCCCCTGTGCAAGAACCTGATGAAAACATTTGTTGGCCTCTAGCAGGTTCTGGTGAGATAGATATTTTCGAACATCATGGAGACCATCATAAAAACCACTTCACTACGGGTGCTATCAAGAGTTTAGAGAATTGTGATAAAGGAGACTGGTGGAGTTTACGTAAAGGATTTGATGCTACTCTTAATGATTACCATGAATATTCTGTTGAATGGGAAGGATCTGATCTTGTGTACCGTATTGATCAAAAAGAAATCTATCGAAATATTGGAGAAGGTGATAGATATTCTGAGCCAATGTTTGCGATTTTAAATTATGCTAAAATTACAGATTCACCAATGGAAGGTGAATGGGTTATGGAAGTAGATTGGGTAAAACACGAATATAGATTACAATAAAAAATTATATATGATACTTAAGAATTTTAAATTAGTATATCTTTTATTGCTCATAGTAGCATGTACAAATTCAAAAGTTGGTGAATCTATATTACCATCAAATTCTTCTAATTCAAACTCAAAAGATTACAATAACAAAACTCTTCAAGTTTTTGCAACTGCAAAAGATACAGACTTGAGATTAACAAAAATCAGCGAACAAACTTTTAAAAACAAGGTACAACCTCTCGAGACTGAAATCGCTGTTTTTGTTAACCCTAATAAAACTTTTCAAGAATACTTAGGAATTGGTGGTGCTATTACAGATGCTTCTTCTGAGGTTTTTTCTGCGCTTAATAAAACACAACAAAATAAATTATTAAACTCTTTATATGGTAAAGATGGTATTGGGTATAATATCATAAGAACAAGCATTCATAGCAGTGACTTTGGATTAGGGAGCCATACCTATATTGAAGAAGGCGATGCAGATTTAAAAACTTTTTCAATAGAAAAAGACATGAAAAAAAGAATTCCTTTTATAAAAAGAGCTATAAACTTAATAAAAGATGATTTAGTTTTTTATGCCAGCCCTTGGAGTCCACCTGCTTTTATGAAAACTAATAATAACATGTTGTATGGTGGAAAATTACGCCCAGAGTTTAGACAATCTTGGGCAGATTATTACGTCAAATTTATCAAAGCTTATGAAAATGAGGGTATTCCTGTATGGGGTTTAACAATTCAAAACGAACCAATGGCTGTTCAAAGATGGGAGTCTTGTATATACACGGCTAGTGAAGAGCGAGATTTTTTGAAAAATTATTTAGGGCCAACCTTAGAAAAAGCTGGATTAGGTGATAAGAAAATTGTTGTTTGGGATCACAATAGAGATTTAATTTCTGATAGGGCTAATACGATCTTTGAAGACTTAGAAGCTTCTAAATATGCCTGGGGGATTGGTTTCCATTGGTATGAAACTTGGACAGGAGGTTTACCAAAATATGACAATTTAAAAAACATTAATGAATCTTTTCCTTCAAAAAATATGTTATTTACCGAGGGATGTCAAGAAGGGTTTGATTCGGAAAGGATGCATTTTTGGCCCAATGCAGAACGATATGGGAATTCTATGATAAATGATTTTAATAGCGGTGTAGTTGGTTGGACAGATTGGAATATTTTATTGGATGAAAGAGGAGGTCCAAATCATGTGCAAAATTTTTGTTTTGCACCAATTCATGCAGATACAAAGACAGGAGAATTAACTTTCACGCCAACATATTATTATATTGGTCACTTTTCGAAATTTATAAAACCTGGCGCATTTCGGGTAAGTACTACTTCTAGTCGATCATCTTTGGAAAGTACATCTTTTAAAAATAAAGATGGAAAAATGATAACAGTAGTTATGAATAAAACTGATAATACTATTGGCTATAAGCTCATTGTTGGTTCTAGTGAAACCTTTTTAAATATTAGACCACATGCTATGCAAACTATAATTTATTAAATTTACTTTTTTAAAAAAATCAAAATAAATGAGCAACAAGACATACACTATTTTTATAAGCTTCATAGTAGCAT
>Ga0206125_10002266_pt1 | contig 20681 bp, 16 predicted proteins | sample Helgoland_Spring_4_FD_148598 | JGI IMG/M metagenome (GOLD analysis project Ga0206125, IMG submission 148598) | Pelagic subsurface seawater microbial communities from Kabeltonne, Helgoland, North Sea - Helgoland_Spring_Bloom_20160331_1 | ecosystem: Environmental > Aquatic > Marine > Epipelagic ... | reverse complement strand
AACCACTTTTCCGTTCAGTGTTTCAAAATAGGAAATGCTCTTTTGGGTAGTTGCTCGGCTAATATTGTATCTGAGGATTAAAAGGTGTAATTTGTGTGACTGAGTATCGCTCCAGAACAGGGTCGAGGTAGACACATTTATCTTAAACGTTTGCCCCCTTTTTGCTCCCTCGTGCTAAGGCTTAATAATTCGCTAACTTGCTGGTGTAAAATTAATCGGCAATGGACGATGTGATTCATTCGGGGTGGGGTGCTCTTGCTTGTCACAGGCATGGTAAGCGTTCAGGTTTTTTTAATTCTATGAAGATTGAAACATTCAGGGGGCTCGTGCGTGAGATCGGCTATGGTAAAAAAGTGGTCGACTCGTTGTATGTGTTACCTTCAGACGCTCAGCCCTTTTCTTCAGAGCTGAGAGCTGAGATTCGACGCGCTGAATTGGCGGCGAATCCCCAGGATTCGTGGAATTTACTCAAGTTTCATTTGAAGGAATACAGCATCACTTTTCTTTCATATCCTGATTTTGATTCAGATCCACATCCCGTGCTGGCGCATTCAACTAAGATAAACCTCAATTCTGGACGGGTTGTTCGAACGGATTATACGCAACGTGCGAATCCACCTATCCTGCATCGCAAAGAAACATTCCTGCCGCCGGGGGATGCTCGGATAGGTACCTATGCAGCGCTGACGAAGCAGGAGGAGGCCGCAGATCTCTATCGTGATCCGTCACGGATCGGTCTTCGCCTCTTTTGGGAGAGCCTATTACGTAAAAAGAAGCTTCGGTATGATGGCCACACATTGGTGGCAGATCAGAGCCACGCTGTGGAAGTTCTCACGGAGGAGGAATTGGACGCGCCGATTGAACGGCATCGCACTGCAATCAAGCGCTACGATCTGTCTCGTCCCGTGAAGCTGCTGATGAAGCATGGCCTACTGCAGGAGAGTCAGACTTTTTTTGACTATGGCTGTGGGCGCGGTATGGATGTCGAAGGCCTTCAGTCGCTGGGGTTGGAAGCGAACGGATGGGATCCTGCATTTCAGCCAGATGCTCAGAAATTGAAGGCTCAAGTCGTGAACTTGGGCTACGTGCTGAATGTCATTGAGAAGCCACCCGAGAGGGAGGATGCATTGAAGCAAGCATTTGGGTTGGCTGAGCATGTTCTGTGCGTGTCCACATTGGTGGCGGGGGAGGAGACCTCGGCTCATTCGCGGGCCTACGGAGATGGCTACGTAACCAAGAGCGGGACCTTTCAGAAGTTTTTCGAGCCTGGTGAATTGGAAGGTTTGATTGAGCGCTGTTTAGAGTGTGAGCCTGTGACACTCTCGTTCGGGATCTGTTTAGCTTTTAAATCTGTCGAAGAGCGTGAGGTGTTTCTCTCCAACCGAACGCGGCGTCATGTTGATTGGACTGAGATTAGCACGCAGCTGCGATTTACACAGTCGAGTTCACGAGAAGAGCAACTGGTTGGACGCTATGAGTTGAACCGTGAACTGCTCGATTCATACTGGTCAGCAATGCTGGACTTTGGTCGTGTACCAGACGCAGACGAATTTGCGGCATCTGCAGAAATTCGCAAGGCATGTGGTGGCCGCGGCCGTGCCGCAGACCTGGTGATCAAGTATCATGGTGCTGAGTTGCTGGCGGAGGCAAGGCGCGTGCGCGAAGAGGATGTGCTCTCCTATTTGGCGATGAAGCACTTCGAGCGGAAATTCTTGCAGAAGCATCTGCCTCCACGGATTAAGCGAGACATCAAGGCTTTCTGGGGGGATTATGCCCGAGCGATGAAGAAGGCCGCTGAGCTGCTGTTTGCTGCTGGGGACCCGGGCGAGCTGCACATAGCGATCGAGAGTTTGGATTGTGGTTGGTATGATGCTGAGGAGCAGCACCTAACCTTCCATCGTAGCTTGCTAGATCAGTTACCGGGGATTCTCCGAGTCTACGTCTTTTGTGGTCTACGGCGATTTGGCGATTTAGATGAAGTCGATGTTATCAAAATCCATCTAGCCTCCCGGAAGTTAACGCTTCAGCGCTACGACGACTTTGAGCGGAAACCTCTACCTGAGCTGCAGCTTCGGATCAAAATCGATCTCAGGAAAGACTTCGTCACCGTGTTTGATCATACCTCAGGCGAGGATCGGCAGCTCCTATTCTTTAAGGAACGTTTAGTGGGGCCGGATTTTGAGTTCGGTAATGATGTCGTCGGGTTCACCAAGCGTCTTAACAAATTTGGCATCACAGCTGAAATGATTGGACACGGGCCTAGCTTAGCGCGATTTGATGCATTTCGTGCAGAGCGCGGTTTGACAGCATCGTTGTTGAAAAAACGCTAGATCCTGAATACACCCACTTCGATGTCGGCTATTGTTAGAATTAATGAATTCCTTTTGCCGAGTCTGGTCCACTTTGTCTCAGTATTTTGAATGATTCAATCCATTGTTCTTATTCGTTCAGTAATTGCATTCCAGTTTATATCTGATGTCATATGTGACCAGCTGATGCGTATGCATGAGTTCGCTTGATCATTAGTCATACCCATTGCCTTGAGTACATGACTCGGGGAGTAGCTGGCCGATGTGCAGGCAGATCCGTTAGAGATAGCGATCAGGTCCTTGAGGCTTAGTATCAGAGCCTCTGAGTCTATATCGCTGATTGCAAGGTTTAGAACGTGGGGCATCACAAAGTCTTGTTCGCCAGTGAATTGAGGCTGTAGCGCGGCAAACGCATCAATTGCTTGCTTCCTGATTTGAAGGCAACGTTGGCGGCGTTGCTCTGCATTTTTCTCGGCGAGCCTAGCTGCCTCTCCGAGTGCGGCGATGAGAGCGACTGGAAGTGTGCCTGGGCGGATGCCTCGTTCTTGCCCTCCGCCAGCGACTAGTGCAGTGAGGGGGCATTTTCTAAATCCACGGCGCCGTGCAATAAGTGCTCCGATCCCTTTTGGGCCATAAATCTTGTGTGCACTAACGCTGATTAGATCTATCCGCTCATTTTTAAGAGCTGTTAGCTCTTTGCCGTATGCTTGAGCGGCATCAGTGTGGAAGTAGGCTGAGTGGTCTTTGAGTAACTCGCAAATCTCATCGAGAGGCTGAGTAATACCAGTCTCATTGTTGGCCTGCATGATCGAGACGAGTAATGTGTCGTCCCTCAAGGCATTGGCCACTTCCTTGGGATCCACGCGGCCGCTTGGACTTACTTCGATCCGGGAGACTTCGAAGCCTTGTCTTTCCAGGTGTTCGAAAGGTTCAAGCACCGCCTTATGTTCGATACGTGTCGTGATTAAGTGCTTTTTATTCTTTTTTAGGCCTTCTTCAGCTAGGCCGAGTATTGCGATGTTGTTAGATTCGGTCGCACCGCTCGTAAATAGCACCTCATCTCTTTTCGCTCCAACCACAGCTCCAACTTGGTCACGGGCTTTCTGCACGGCCTGCTTAGCGCGTGAGCCGTATTCATGTGTGCGGCTGCCTTCATTGCCGTAGTCTACTGTTAAGTAGTGGAGTAGTGTTTCGAGGACAGAGGCCTCTAGCGGAGTCGTTGCATTACAATCGAGATATGTCGGTATATCCATTTTAATTAACATATGTATGTTTTATTTTTGACATACATGTAGCTGGTTGTCTGATTGGAAAAACAAACTGCCCATTCTGCAATTCAAAAGCGCGCGGATCGGCAAATATATATAAATAAATCTCTAAATTTTCTTCATATGAATACAGAACCAGTCATCAGTTTCCCTGTGATCCGTGGCCTTCAGGCTGGGCGAGAGTATTATGTGGCGATGTGGACCTTGCGAATGTTGAGGCAGATATCGATATTTGACGAAGATGAACTATCGCCAGAGCTTCGAGCTCAGCGAACGATTAATAAATTAAGAATCCCCGAAATCGCAGGATATGTGTTAGATAATCCCGAGAGTTATACTTTTTCTGCACTGACAGTCTCGATTGACTCCGAGGTGAACTTTACTGCGATGGCAGGTCAGGATAAGTTGGGCATGCTGGAAGTTCCGATGGAATCGCGGTTCATTATTAATGACGGGCAACACCGCCGAGCTTCGATTATCGAAGCCTTGGAGCAGCGTCCTGAGCTGGCATATGAGACAATCGCAGTTGTGTTCTTTTTGGATATTGGATTAGATCGGTGCCAGCAAATGTTTGCGGATTTAAATCGTTATGCGATACGTCCCAGTCGTTCATTAGGCTTACTATATGATCATCGTAATGAGAAGGCGAAGCTGGCTAAATTAGTTGTGATGCAGTCGGATGTCTTCCGGGAGATTGTCGATATGGAAAAGTCATCTCTAGCGAAGCGTTCTCGTAAGCTATTCACGCTCTCTGCTTTTTATAATGCCTGTGCAGACCTTGTTGATGGTTTGGCGACTGGTGACCTGACTCACGATGCGGATCTCGCACGTGAATATTGGGAAGCAGTTGCGCTACAGTTCCCTTCGTGGATACAAGTCCGCGACGGGCGTATGCCTGCGAGTGAAGTGCGCGAGGGGTATATACATTCGCATGGTATTGCTCTTCAGGCATTCGCGAAGGTGGGAAATGCGTTGTTGAAGAAATCACATAAAGGCTGGAAGAAACGCTTAGCTCCACTTGGTAAGATCGACTGGTCGAAGAGCAATGCTAGACTGTGGGAAGGTCGAGCGATGGTAGGTGGTAAGATGACTAAAATATCTAACAATGTAATTTTGACGACAAATGCAATAAAGTCTGCCCTTCGGATTCCTCTTTCCGAGGAAGAACAGCGAGTTGAGGATGCATCACTTCGAGGGCGCGAGTAGCGCAAAGGGTCAATCAACTAAGTTTAACAAATGATAATTAAATGAGTGCTCAGAAAAAAAGTTTAAAAACAAAGAAAACAGCGAAACCCAAGGTTGCAGCTAAACCTCCAGTAAAACCATATTCAACCTTTGATGCTCAAGGTTTTTCGGCGACTATCGCTGGCTTAGGCGAGGAAATTAGAGAGCTATACTTAGCCGACGAGGTCCCATGGATTATCGGCTATTCTGGGGGGAAGGATTCAACTGCAGTGCTTCAGCTCATTTGGAACGCAGTCTCTGAACTCCCAGTCAATCAGCGCAAGAAAGAGATACATGTGATCTCAACGGATACGATGGTTGAAAATCCTGTGGTATCTACGTGGGTCGAGCGCTCGCATTCTTCTATGCGTGACCTTGCTGAGGAAATTACAATGCCGTTTTCTCCTAGGATATTACGTCCTGCGACAGATGAGTCGTTCTGGGTGAATCTTATTGGTCGTGGTTACCCTGCGCCGCGTCATAAATTCCGTTGGTGCACAGAGCGATTGAAGATTAAGCCTTCGAATCGATATATTTCAGAGGTCGTGACTCAAAATGGTGAAGCTATTTTGTGCCTTGGAGTTCGTAAGTCAGAGAGTAGTGCCCGAGCCAAAGTCATGGAGCGCAATCGTCGTTATCGTGTCCGGGATAATCTAAGTCCGAGTGCGACACTTGCGGGCTGCTTAATATACTCTCCTGTAGAAGATTGGACCAATGACGATATCTGGTATTATCTGAATCGGGAGAAAAATCCTTGGGGTGTGACAAATAAAGATTTGCTCGGTATGTATGCTGGAGCGTCTGCCGACGGTGAGTGTCCTTTAGTTGTGGATACTTCAACACCCAGTTGTGGTTCTTCAAGGTTTGGTTGCTGGGTTTGCACACTGGTTGAAAAAGACAAGTCGATGACTGCGATGATTCAGAATGACGCTGAAAAAGACTGGATGATGCCTTTGCTTGAGTTGCGTAATGCTTTGGATTTTAGGCAGAATACAACCAAGGATGAGAATGGCTCTGATCACCATTTGCGTGATTTCAGACGAATGACTGGCTCTGTTCAAGTGATGACGACAGGGAGACCTATTCCCGGACCCTATACGCAATCGTCCCGCGAGCAGTGGTTACGGAAGTTACTGGAGGCTCAGACGTATATACGCGAAGAGGGTCCTGAGAATGTGAGAGACCTTCAATTAATTACACTGGATGAACTTCGAGAGATTCGACGTATGTGGGTTGTCGATAAGCACGAGCTTGAGGATACCCTTCCTGGGATTTACTTGGAAGTTACCGGTGAAGAATATCCTGGAGAGTCTCTTGATGATGATATGGTTCTTGGCGCGGCTGAAATGAGTGAGCTGAAAGAGCTATGCGGCGAAGACCGATTGCATTATGAATTGTCTCGTGAGCTCTTAAGCACGACACGACAGCAGCAGAGTTCTGCGCGTCGCTCAGGTTTATATCAACAATTAGAGAAAACATTTAAGAAGCATTTCTTCGATGATGAGGCGGATGCAGTGAAGCGAGCGAATCAGGTCGCGGATGAGCGACGGGAGCGCGAGGAGAAAGCCAAGGAGCTAAGTTTCTCTATAGAAGCGAGTGCTGAAGGAGAGGAGCAGATATGATCTTTGATTTAATACGTTTAGAAAACTTTGGCGCCTATGGCGGAGTGAATGAGGCAGAGTTGACGCCTACCGCTCGTAAACCTGTTGTTTTATTTGGCGGCATGAATGGTGGTGGTAAAACCACTCTATTAGATGCTTTGTTGCTCGTTTTATACGGCTCGAAAGCAAAAGTATCGAATCGTGGGCGTTTGGCTTATCATGCATACTTAAGTGAGTGTATTCATCGAAGTGGCGATGCTGGCGATGGAGCGGCTATCACACTTCGTTTTCGCCGCATGATGGAGGGAACTATGCATTCCTTCGAGTTGCGCCGCTATTGGCGTGAGGGAGTCCGAGGTATTGAAGAGACCGTGACCGTGAGCCGAAATGGAGAGCACGATGAGATTCTAACAGAGCATTGGGACGAAGTCGTTGAAGCCTATCTGCCGGTATCGATTTCCAACCTGTTCTTCTTTGATGGAGAGCAGATCAAAGAGTTGGCCGAAGGCAGCAATGCGGCCAACATATTAGGGACGGCGATACGTTCGTTGCTCGGGCTCGATTTGGTGGATCGCCTTGAAGGTGACCTCAAGACGTTCGAACGTCGTAAGAAAACTGAAGAGCTTGATGCGGAGGCAACTAAACAACTTAAGTTGGCACAGCAGGAGTTACTTGAGATTGATCAGAAATTAGAAGATCTTGCCCTTGAGCGTGGGGGGTTAACGAATGAAGCTGGTCGTTTAGCTAAGGATGCCAAGAAGAAGGAAAATCGCTTTAAAGCTGAAGGAGGAGACTTGTTTCTGAAGCGCAAAGAATACGAGCGTGATCTGAGTCAGTTGGCCGCTAGCAAAGCTCGGGCTGAAATCGAACTACGTGAGTTGGCAGCAGCTGTCTTGCCGCTTGGACTGGTCAACGAGTTACTCGTGGATGCAGAAGAGCTGGTGCGTGAAGAGACTAAAATTCGCCAAAATCGATTATTGGTCGACGCGCTCGATGAGCGAGACACTGCGATATTGAAACATCTTAAAAAGTCTAAATTAGAGGGAGGTTCGTTGAAGCTAATTCGACAGGCTTTTAATGATGACAGGCGAGACCGTCAGGTTTGTGCGAATCAAGATCTAATTCTCGATGCTGATGAACATTTGGCTCCGCACCTAGCTCATTTGTCGAATCGAGTTTTGCCCAAAGTCGTCGAAGATGCGAATGCCGTCGTCAGAGTCATTCGTGGTTTAGAGGAAAAGATGATTCGGGTTGAAACGGAGCTAGGGCGTGTTCCAGAGGCAGATAGTATTGCGAAGTTTCAAAAGGAAGTCGATGTCGCTCGAAAATGTCATGCTGAAAAAATGGCAGAGCTGGATGCGATGACTGCCCGGCTAGAGGCATTGACACGCAGGCGCGAGGAGGCGTTGCGATCGGTGGATCGTTTTGGTGAGCAAGACCATTCTGCTCGTGTCTCCGAGGATGACCGATTGCGGATGTTGAAGCATTCTGTTCGTGTTCGTGCCACACTGGATCGCTTTCGGACGAAGGTGATTGCCCGTCATGTGGCGAACATGGAAGCACTCATGTTAGAGTCCTTTCAGAAACTATTGCGCAAGACAGATTTGGTGCATGGACTTCGAATTGATCCAGAAAGCTTTGAAGTGACTCTGCAAGACCGTCATGGGCAGATCCTTCCGTTTGATCGCTTATCTGCTGGTGAGCGTCAGCTCTTAGCGACGGCCATGCTCTGGGGGCTTGCGCGTGCTTCTGGTCGCCCTATACCGACTGTTATCGACACACCACTTGGGCGTCTCGATTCTGCGCACCGAGCACACCTTGTTCAGCGTTATTTCCCTCAGGCCTCCCATCAAGTGCTGCTGTTGTCTACGGACGAAGAGATCGTCAATGGCTACCACAAGAAGCTGAAGCCATCGGTGGTGCGTCATTATCGACTCGACCACAATGAGAAGCAGGGGAGCACCGCAATTAATTCAGGATACTTTGAAAGCAAATGAAACCACCCGTAGAAAACATTCGTATCAGTAAGCAAGGTCGCGACCAGCTCATGAAGGTGCGCCGACAGACTGGCATTGAAAATTGGAACATTCTATGTCGTTGGGCGCTATGTCTTTCATTGCGCGAGGACACGCCACCGCCGATCCCGCGTCAGAAGTTTGATGGTGGAGTCGAGATGACCTGGAAGGTCTTTGCTGGGGATGAGGCCGAGGCTTATGCCGCGCTCGTCCATATGCGGACTAAGGTCGATGGGCTAGATGTAGAAGAGGATGGGGCAGCAACTTGCTTGAAGTCCCACCTACATCGAGGTTTGTCCTATCTCGCCTCGGGGCAGAAAACGCGATCTATCGCGGATTTTGTTGAGCGTTGGCAGAGCTAGTCGCGAAACACCCATTTCATGTGCCAATTGAGTGCATCTTTATTTGGGGACAGTGCCGTATCCAGCGGCAGATTAATCCGTTTTCCTTGAAGCTTTTCTAGTGAAAACTGGCTCGAATTTAGTTCAGATACCTGTTCTGTTATTTGTATAGAATATGAGCTTGGGTCGATTCCAATAATGCCGAGGTGGAACAGCTTACGATGTAGGGTGGTCATAGCGATACCGTTGGTTATGAGGTCATTGCCACCCGATTGAGGCCAGCAGACGTGAGCGGCTTCAAGCCCTGGAAAGGATCCACGGAAATGGATTGAGAATCCAGTGATTGCACAGCGATTCTGATATGCGGTTAAGACTTTGTCTCGGAACTCATTGTCAGTGTTATCGTCACGACTTCTGGCATTATTAAGTTGGAGGTTAAAAAAGCTTAAGATGTCTTCATGGATACTCTTGGGGAAGTGGGCATCAAGCAGTTCATGTATGCACTGAGTTTGCAGTGCTACGCTATTTGTTAGCAGCGCATGATCTCCTTCGAGAAAACCACCTTTGGCATTTAAACTTAAAAGTGAACTCTTTTTCGGATCATTGCTGCCCTGCCTTAACCCGTAGCCTGATGCCGGAGAGACTTCGGCCAATTTGTCATTCTGCAGGCGCCAAAATGGATAATGAGGGTTTTGGTTTTTGTTGGCCTAACCAAATCTGCAAAGTGCTTCATTGAGTGTGGGCTGAATGTCTTCAAATAACTGTAAGCGTGGAAGACCTTTCTGTAATGACGCGATATTGTAGAGCAAATAAAGCGGTTTGTGAGGAGCGCGCTGATTGCCCTTTCGGTAGAAGTTGATACTTCTTAGGCGCTCAAATAAATCTACTTCTGCAGTCATCACAGTTGCCCGTCATCTCCACCTAGATCACTAACGTCTGGGGCTGTTAGTTCCTCTTTAGTGTTTTCTTCAATTAGTGCAGCAACGTCTCCCAGTGGATCTTTTGACGAAGTGACCGCTTCTTTCATTATGTAGAGACCGGCGTTCGCATACTCTTCGAATGAAATCACTAACTTCTCCTGCTCCTTTTCATCATTTCTGAGATGATCGCTGGATTCGCTATCACAGAAGCCGAGGAGATATAGGAAGCCTTTCCAGCCCGGGCTATTAAAATAACTTTCAGGGAAAGCTTTGCCCGAATCAACTTCCTTGAGTGGGGTTCGTTGTCCTTTTTTCACGCCTAGGGCAGCAGCAAATAACAGGACTCGCCAAATTTCGCGGAACACCGCTTGGTCTCCTGAAGTTAAGGTCTTTATAAACTCTTCGTGTGCGGAATCTCTCTGAATTCTTCTTATTTTCATAGCTCCTTAATTTCGGTGAATTCTTCATCAGCGGTGAAGTATTGTTGATATTCCTTACCCTCGACGACGAGGTGTGTGTTGGCACCTTGCCGCAGGGTATTTTCAGGTCCGTGGTAGGCTAGGTAGTAGCGTTTCGCTACCTTGCCGGTTTCGCGCAGGGCCTTTTCCACATCTCCATCGTATTGGCTTGGCGTGAGGAGGATCGTGACCTGTGGAGCCAAGTTGGGCACCCAACGGCTGATCCCTTCACGGAAGACGCTGATATTACCGAAGGGGGCATCAGTGACGAGTGGATACTCACTTCCGGCCAGACCCCGCAGGATGGTGGGTATTTTCGAGCGGCGCTTTGCCAATGCCAAAAGACTGGCAATGAAAACGAGCAGCTTAACTTGGCGTTGGCCGGTGCTGAGCGCGACATCCTGCTCGACACGTTCGTCGCCTTCTCCGCCGATCCAACTGCGGATGCGTAAGTCGAAATCTTCCGATAATTCGGCACGGTAGTCGCGGTCGATGATCTTACTAAAGTGCTCGGAAATCTCCTTGTTCAGCAAGGGGCGCAGTTCGTCGGTCTCCGCTCGGAGTAGTTCGTTGACCACCCGGCTGCATTCTTCAACTGCATCCACGCGGCGTTGAGCTTGGGCCGCCTGATCCTCAAGGTCTTCCATTTTTTGGATCTTCTTTTGTAAGCGGTCGATTTCGTCTGCAGCGATCTCGATCTCTTTCTTCAGTGAGCCGCAGCGTGAAGTGAGCTCATCCCGCTTGAGCGCTTTCGCGCGGCGACTTTCTTCGAGTTCCTTGACCTTTTCGTCGTCCTTATTGCCGACCTTTTGGTGAATGTCATCCAGTTCGCCGTCAATTGCACGGATACGGGTAGTCAATTCAACGCGCTCTTTGGTGAGTTGCTTCAAGCCTTCCTGTGTGGTTGCAGCGACAGCTTCTAGGATACCAATCGAGTGATCCAGTGCGCTGACGGCGTTGTTGAAATCCTGGTCCGGGGCGTCGGAAAGTCGCTTTTTGACCGCCTCGTATTCCGGACTTCCTGGCTCCAAGCAGCGCTCACAAATGCAATTCCCTTCGTCTAAAAGCTGCTGCAAGAAAGTATCGATCACTGGGGCGGGTATCCGGTCCTGGGATCGCAGATCCTTCATGATGGCTTTGCCTTTGGCCACTAACTCGGGGGTAAAGAGGGTGTAGCCATCCTCGGCGATCAGCTTAGCTAAGCGCTTGTTGACATCGTCTAATCGAGTCCCGAGTTCTTCTTTCTGTCTTTGCAGCTGAGCGCGCTTGGCTTGCAGCTCATGGGTTTCCTTATTGGCAGCAAGTTTGGCTTCGATCGTCACGATCTCATTGTCGATCGCTTCGATTTCCTCCTTTGCTGTCGTTAGCTTGGTTTGAGCCTGAGATTGCTTGTTCTCGATAACGGCTTGTTGATCCAGAAGGTCGCGTTTTTCGTCGCTGGTCTTGTCCGACAATTCTTTGCGGAATTTGCCCCGGACATTAACGTGGTTGAGATCCTCTATGGTGCTCTTGAGTAAGTTTAGACCCAGCATTTGGTGAATGGCCGTCGTCACTTGCCCGCGGTTCTTATCGAGGCCAAGCTCATCAATGCGCTCCCCGTTGAAAAAGAGGAATTTTGAAATGCCATCGGGTATGATCGCCTGAACCCGATGCTGCGCTCGATCATTCAATGGAATGGTCTGCCCATCACGCAGCGTTTCAAGTGACATACGATCCTTGCGTGGATCGACTTTTTGCTCAGCTAGATTGAGTGCCCGAGATAGCATATAACGTGCACCATCATGAGTGAAGGTGAGGTGCACCAAGGCTTCGAGCTCATTGGGCTTATCTCGGTAGCTGTGAGAGAGCCCGTTATGGATGAGCTGGTCTTTGCCTTCAAAGTCGGGCGTCAGACCCTTGTGTCCGTAAAGAGCCCAAAGGATCGCATTCAGAAGGGTGGTTTTCCCGAAGCCATTCTCCGCATGCACAAGGGTGACATTCTGCTTCTTGTTGTCTGAAAAGATGATCTCTTGTTCGCCTTTGAACTGGCGAAAATTTCTGATGACTAGTCGTTCCAGTATCATTTGATTAAGCGACGCACATGGTCGTAAATTTTAGTGTGAATGTCAGACCGGCGAGTCATATGCTGCACATCCCGTTCTTCCTTGAGGATTTCTCGGATCAGTTTTTGGTGATCTTCGCTGGCACTTTGGAAGATCGCTTTGACGCGATCACTCGGTCCGGGGGCTTGGTTGGTTTCTGGCATGGTTAATCGGTTATTTTTAGCGAATTAATAAATTGGTCGAGGCTTTCTCTCTTAACAAATCCAAGTTTCTTGTTTGCAGCAAGCTCTCTTGCCTCCTCAAAATACTCCTGAATAACTGGATGGTTCCAGTCAGGGATGTCTTTATCCATATATGTAGATTGGATGCGCTCCCAATTTGCATCAAAATCTTTCGAAGGGGGAATCGGTTTCCACCATGGTCGTTTGGTTGAATCCAGAAGGCCGAGTGCGAGGCCACAGATTAACACACTGACTCCTGATTCTTCTGCGAGCTGCCAGACGCATGTAATATGATTCGCTCGAATCCAGGAGAGTGGAGCGACTTCATTCGCATAACGAAGTGCAGTGAGTGTTGTTGCCAAGTCCGGAACGTTGTATGAGCGATTCTTTATCCAGCTAGGCTCTAAAAGGAACTTAGCGCTCACGGTGTGTTCCATCAGCTTAAGCGTCTCGGCTTCGAGTTGTTCCGGCCACTCCTTCTGTTGAGCAACTGAAATGAAGCTGCGAAGCAAAGGGTTGTCTTCATTTTTCTTTTGAAGCTTGCGGAACCAAATCTGTTCTTGACGAGGATTCCAAAGAGGAAATATTTCTTCACACTTTTCCCCAGATCTGCGTGCAAAACAATAAGCTCGGATGTTTCCTTCGTTCATGGTTAGCTTACGAGCTTTTTTTAACTTTGCTGGATGGTTTATATAATCCATCGGTCCGTATATGCCAGGTGCTAGTCGCGTGCAGCCAGCAAGAGAGCAAAGTGATACAATAAGTGAATTGTCGGCTAAATCAGTTTGATAGGGTTCTTGGCTCGTATATTCGCGAATATTTTTGCCTGTGATTGGCCACTCTTTCTCCAGAAGTTGCCCCAAAATGAGTAAATTCAGGTTATCGTTTTCACTTTCATTGACCACCTCCTCCTCTTCCTCATCACCCTCGTCCCGAAGAGTTTCAGGGCTATCTATCGCTGTTTCGATCTGAATCGAGTGGTCTATTAGTGTAGTGTAGGCAGGCGTTGATAAAAATAGCCGTTGGCATCTAGAAATCGAGATCTGGTAAAGCCTTTGGCTTTGAGACGAAGATTCTTTCGATGCCTGATAGATTAGATCATTGATCGACCAAAAACGTTGATTATTTATGATAGCTGCATCGAAGCATTGGGCGGCACGATTTGCGTCAGCTCTTCCTGATCTGCGCGGTAGCAATAGTGGTCCTCGTAGGACCGCGACCTTACTTAATAGGCAAATTGCAATTAGGTCGGCCTTTTCAATTTCGAATTTCTGAGCAAGGCTTTCAATTGGGGCAGGGAGGAAATCTTCAAGTTCCTTGTCCAACCTTCTTGTCATTTTGTTAAACTCAGAGCGCTTGCCGAAATACCACCCGGTCGGAGCTTCTTTGGCTTTAGCTGAAAGTAGCTGATATATACTTTTATAGTTCAGAGCAATTGCAAGAACGAGCTCTGGACTGAGAGTGGATACGATTTCGGGCACTTCCCTCGTCAATAGATAACGGCGACCTGTGTATTCAGGGTGAAGTTTATTCTTAATGTAATTATCCAGGATTTTCTTCAGATGTGCTTTCAGTCCTGAGGCAGCGATTTGTTTTTTAATTCCACTTTCAATTTGTCTGATGCGCTCACGCGTTACTTTGTATTGTGAACCTAATTCTTGCAAGGTCGGTTTCTCGTAAACTGTGAGTAGGCGCTTTTCGAAAATTTCGCGTTTTTGATCACTTAGGTTAATGATGACGGGATGACTCCAGATGTCTTGTGGTTCTGAGTCGGAGTCTTGAGGAATTCTAAAATCAGGGTCAGTTAAACGTATAAAAACCTTCGTAATAGTCTCCAGCTTCTTTCTTCCAACACCTTTGATCTCCGTCAGGTCTTCAAAAGATTCAGTAAAAAAATCATAAACAGTCCAAGAGCCCCAGTTTCTTTCAGGCCATACAAGACCCATGTCATTGGCTAATGCCTGAATTGTCTTGTTGTAATATCTCTTAGGTATTAATTGGCAGATTTCCTCCCAATGTTGGTTGGAGATCGATCTCCAATCAGCCGGAGTTTGATCAATAAGCTCATGTGGGCTTAATCTTTTTACTCCAGATGTGCTCTGTCTCTCGTCGGGGTTTTCATGTAGGTATGTTAATATCCGCATGATCGTGAGGGCTTTTTTATTACCCATTGATTTCATGCCCAACAGCCTGCTGAGAGTCGAAAGTAGACAGTCTGATACGGTCAGCGTGGTGAAAGAACCGCTCTTTGGCCAATATAGATCGAGTCTATTAGCTGTATCAGAAATGAGAAACTCATGTTGCTCTTCTTTAATCCCTTCCTTTAGCTCTTGCCATCTTTCATCCGGAAAGTTGTCGAGGTCTGGCTGCGAAGCCAGAAGTGCACTGTAAGAATAGAGTTCTTTATGATTCTCCATGTAGTTATAAAAAGTTATTGCTAAACATTACTAAATCATATCGTCATCTTCCTCTTCTGTCATTGTCGAAGTGCTGCCATATGGGAGCCAGCACTTCGACAGAAGCGCGATCAATCGATCACGGCTAACTTCTTTCTTTTTCTTCTCAAGAGCGGTTCCGGCCAATGTTCCGTCTTGCTCCTTTTCTCCGAGGCCAAGATCAATTATGTGCGCGTTCTTAGTCATTAGTTCAGTGAGCTGTTTACACGCGTCGTGTGCTCTCCACTCAAGATGTGAGCTTTGAGTGCTAATGTCGTTCAGGATTTTTCTGGGCGTGAGGGTGTCATCACTTGTTGTTTTAGAAATATCTTTATTGGCGTAAGCAGCGTATCTAAATCCGGTGTATGCAATTTGAAGGAAACTCTCGATTCTACTCTCACTCGCAGATGAAACGTTGATCTTTTCATTTCCATAATTGAGGGTAATGAATGTCCATAACTTATAACTTTCATTTTCGACCGGGCATAGGACGCGAAGAATATTTCGATCATATAAATCATCCAGAAAGCTTATATAATCATCTACGTTGCCCATGCGTTCGATCTCTTCATCGGTCTGAAGAGAGATCTGTTTGGCTAGCCTAAGAATTGCTTTTTGGAATATGGTTTTGAAGGCCCATTGATCACCAAGGTTTGTGCGATCATCTCCCTTGATGCGCATGATTTCTTTTTCATGTGGGAAAATTAGAATATTTTTCCAGTTATCACCATGCTCAGATTCGAGGGATTTAATGAGTTCTATTTGTGCGGATTTTGGTTGGGCATGAAATTGTGAAAATTGTCCTTCGATCAGATTTTGCTCACGAGCATAAACTAGAAGCTGTTTATATGGCTTGAAGTCCCTTAAAATAGAGAGGAGCCACGGGGCATAGTGCTTCTTGAACCCCTCAACTGCAGCAGGTAAGAATGCCGGTGGAATGCCAATAAATGGTCGTATAGGCGAGCTTGGATCATCAGAGTCTATATCGAAAAAGTCTGAAGCATAGGCGTCAGAGAGGCTCTTACCTTCACTTAATAGCGATTTTTTCCCGTCAACTATGTCGCCTAGGCTTTCTTCCAACGCTGTAATATACTTACGCACGTCATTCGCGTGCATGGGATCTCTAGCCAATTGCAGTCCAAGGAGGTCCTTAACTACGAGGTGTAGGTTGACCAATGAATTAAGGTAGTAACGTTGATCAAAACGGTTGTTAGCCTCTCTCCATCTTAACAAGGATAATGGTAGTAAGGTATCACTGTCCTCGCAGGTAGCCGGGGTGATTAAAGCGCGAACGCAACGCGATTCAAGGCTGCGATCGTCTAGAACTATTTGCGTCGCTTCATCTACTTCCTTTGCGTTTTTGTTAAGATCTGTAAAAATCTCGCGAGCTATACCTTTAATGCTATCCGTATTGTCATCAATGGATCGCTGAAAGCCTGCCTTCTCATGAAGCAATAAAAAGATGACAGAAATTCGGGTCGGTTTCTCAATGTCTGTGAGCTCCTTGTTTTTTTGTTCAAACCATACTTTTAGAGCTTTTAGTCGATGTTGTCCGTCAACTGCCATTGCATCAACTCGTCTACGGTCCCAGCGTAGACGGGCAAGATTAGCAACTTGAGTTTTTACAAACTGCACACCTCCAAAGATGGTTCGTTTACATGTTTCTTCCTTGGCGAAACTCTGATCGAAACCACCAGCTCCTTCTGCCGGTATGGTGGGGTTATTATTCGGGTAGTCAGTGAAGCTCGGGCATATTTTCCCGGAATTGTCTTTGGGAAATAAGGCGACAGTTATACTGTTGAAGAATTTGAGTTTGTTGTGCGCTTTGAGATAGCCTTCGACAATTTCAGCAGTAACACGCGTTGTGTCTATTTGCCTCTGAAAAAGTTCTTCGAGGGTATATTTATTGTCCAGAGAAGGGGTAACTTCTTCATGGGTTTTTAGTTCTGATGTAAGCCGATCAATCGACATTAGCGACGCAAAGTAGGGAACGGTGACACCAGGCGTGAGCGTGAATTGACCTTGGACGCCATACAAAGGCATATTGTATTCTCTTACTTCGTCTTCCGTATTTCCTTCGAGCGAGAAAGCTGTTTCTTGGGGTGGAGTGGTTTCTTCTGATGGCATAATGTTATCCTATTCTAAGGTTAAATAAGGGGTTAAAGAGTCTGGAAAAAATTTCCTCGTAGAGTAGTTCCTCGTCCATGTTATCGAGCTCTAGATCTATGTCTTCTTCCATGGGCATGACTAAAAGCGCTGTGTCTTTTATTTTAAGATGGCATTGAGACAGTCTTTCTTGCAGTGGGCTACCTTCAGCTAGGTGGGTCTCAATACGCCGTCGAACGTCTTTTGACTTCCCGATATACAGTGGCGCCTGAAACATAATAGAAAGATCGAGCAGTTTTTGTAGGTGTTCGCGGAAATTAGATTTATCGATAGCTCGGTCGAGTTCTCTCAGCTTTCCTTTACTGATAGTAGAGGAAGAGCCCACGGAGACTTCATAGTAGGGTTTTACAAATCCAGTTCTTGTTGGAAACTTTGGCGCAACAAGATCTGCCTTAAGTGATTCTGAAAACCCTTCTTTTGAAGTTGGATAATTAAAAGCACGATACCAGAAGTAAATGCCCGGCTGTTCATTCGCTATACGGTTGATGGCATCGTTGGCGCCTCCTGGAAATCTTGAGAAATGTAAAATAAAAGCACTGATTGGCTCTTCGAAGCGAGTAATTGGTCCACGAGTATCCATGAAATGAGTTAGATCTGCTCGTTAGTTATGGCGGTCGAATGTTTGTTTAAAAACGCTTCCACCTGCTCCCAGCTCTCCTGTATCGCTTCCAGCTTCTTCAAGCCCATGCTGAAGGGGCGAGCATTGCCCCGGCGGAATTCGAGCATGGGGTGCCCCTTGTATTCGGTTTCGACCACAACGAGCTGCGCAGGGCTTTGGATGGTGACATCTTTGAGCTTTGCGTTTTCAGCTTCGAGGGCTTGGAGGCGCTCAAGTAGCGCTTTGGGGGCTAGTTCGGAATTGTCGGTCATGGTAACTAACGTTCTTTATGAGGAGATGGAGCCGTATTTCAAGCGCAGAGGTTTTAGCGAATTAAGGGCGGCTTGGCCATTTTCAGCGGTATTACAGAAGTCCAGTATGCGATTGAGCTCACGTTTGAAGAAACGGCGTTCAAGATTGTAAGCATCGTCACTGAGAGATCCGCCGAAGTCGGGAGGTTCGATGATGAAGTCATGGATGATCGCATAGTCTTTACCTTCGGCGTGGCGCAGTAGGCGTCCACGCCGCTGGATGAACTGTCGTGGATTTGTCGAGCTGGCCAATAAAAAGCCGATTCGGAGATCCGGGAGATCAATTCCCTCGTCGAGACAGCGGATAGCCACCACGCCATCGAGAAAGCCGCTGCCCAAGTCGCGGAGGATTTCTTCGCGCTCATTCGATTTCTCCCGGTAGGTGAAATTGCGCACTCGTAGCTGATGGGAATCTCCAAGTAGCCTGGAGACGGCTTCGATCTGGCGCACCTCTTCGTCTGCAATCTTATCGGTTGTCCGACCATCCCCGCAGTAGAATAGGGCCTTCTTGGGTTTTTCTGGCAGTGCCTTCAGGACCTTATCGAGCACATCGATTTTGTTTTCGGCCCCAGCCAGTAAGCGAGAGCGGCGAATCAGAAGGTTCATGGCGACCTGTCCAATTTCACTATCTTCATCGCAACCGAACAAGCGTCCGAGTTTTTCAGTGATTTCCTGATATTCAATCGCCTCATCGTCAGTCAGCTGGACGATATGCGGAAAGTAGTGATACGGACAGAGTCGACCTTCAGCGATGGCTCGCTCGATGGGGTATTCGTAAACGATATTACCAAAGTAATCAAAGATCGCCTGTGTGCCTTCGGGATCCATGTGGCGTTCGGGTGTGGCCGAAAGCCCGACCCGTAGTTTGATCTCTTCCGGTAGGTATTTTTGGATTTTGGCCGCGCCCAGGTTATGGACTTCGTCCGCGATAAGGAGGTGGTGTTGGGAGCCGACTCGAGCGCGCAGTTGCGCTTGAAACGCAGGAGATTGAAAGGTTCGTGTCGTCGTGACGATGGCCACGGCTGATTCCAGGCCTGCCGAAATCGTTTGATAGGCCTCTGTGAGTAAGCTTTCCCAGCGATGCCTTCCTTCATAGCATGGGATTGATTTCAGGTTAAAAGCTGCGATTTCCTCGATCCACTGATTGCATAAATTGATGAAGGGGCAGACCACAACAATGATGAGCGGAGAGTTTTTCTTTGCGACGCGGCAGCTCAGTGAAAGAGCGGTTAGCGTCTTTCCGGATCCGGTGGCCATCGCAAGTATGCCTCTGCCTCCATTTTTCGCCCAGGCTTGGATGGCTTCTTCCTGGTAGTCATGCAGGGTTAGCCAAGCCGGTGGCTTGAAGCCTGCACCCCGGCGAGGCTCACTGACCTGGCTTAGGGAGATCCCATCGGGTGGGTTACTTGGATCTCGAAAGCGTTCCAGTAGCTCAGCTGCTGAGTCTGAGAATTCTAGGACATGTAAGCCGCGGGTTTCATTCTCCCATAGTGCCTCAAAGTCCTTGGACTTGTTTTTTATGCGTTCGGCATCACCTTTCCAGGAGCAAAAGGCTTCGATGCTCTCGAAGTTTTCAAGGAGTCCTCCGGCGGTTTCGTTGGAAGATCCGGAGAACGCGACTGCGTTGCCTGTGTCATCAGTGAAAATACCGACTTTTTCGTGGTAGAGGCCGCGACTGATCCGATTTTCAGAATTTATGCGAATGGCAATGCGGATTTCAAGCAGACCGCTAGCAGCCAGCCACGCTAGCGCATTCAGACGATCCCGATCTAGCTCATTTTCAATGTCCGTGAGGCTTTTGGCCACCAAAGACTTCAGAACCTCCTTTGGTTGGTTGATCGCTTTTTGAAGAGCAGCGACATCGTTTGCTTCCAGATGTGGTGAGACGACAAGTTGCATACGTCCACCTCTTGAAGCTAGGTCAGCGACGCCCCGTGCCGCGAGCGCAAGGCCCATGCTCGTGAAATACCCAGCTGCCCGCCGATAGAGAACCGACTCCCGTAAACAGGGGGTAAGGAACTCGTTGATCAGGTCATTCTCTCCACTGCGGTAGGAGAGTTTGAGATCTAGCGTATTAAGAGGCATTTGATGATTGATGCGCTGTATTTGTCAGTGCGATCGATCTGATGAGGTTGAATTTAGAAAATGATGATTGTAGCCGATAGGCTAGGGGGGTGGCTGTCTTTGAGGTATATCCTTTAGATCGAATGCTCATGCGAGGGGGCGTGCAAAGTAAAAATCAGTGAGGAAGCGTATATTTTGTGGAAAAATTTGTGACCACTCAGGCTGGTTGGTTATGATGCATGTATTTTTTCGGATAGGAGTGTCGTTTTTTTAGTCCCATTGATGACTTCGAGGGCACTTAATTCTTGTCATTCAACTCGTCGAACTTGGCTTTCATGGTGGGGTTACCGCGGGTGAGTTTTTTAATGGTGACGTCCTGAGCCTTGTCGTTGGCGAGGCGGAGGTTGCGGTCGGTGCCGAGGAGGGCGTCTTTGGTCTTTTGCAAATGGTTGATCGACTTGTCGATTTCGTCGATCGCGGTCTGGGGGTCAGAAATGGGGTCATGTCGTTATGTTTACAATCGATGTCGGGGCATCGATGGGGATTAAGGGTTGCCGTTCAGCTCGTCGAACTTGGCTTTCATGGTGGGGTTACCGCGGGTGAGTTTTTTAATGGTGACGTCCTGAGCCTTGTCGTTGGCAAGTCGTAGCTGTCGGTCGGTTCCGATGAGGGCGTCCTTTGTCTTCTGGAGGTGGTCGATGGATTTGT
>Ga0206125_10002265_pt1 | contig 20682 bp, 10 predicted proteins | sample Helgoland_Spring_4_FD_148598 | JGI IMG/M metagenome (GOLD analysis project Ga0206125, IMG submission 148598) | Pelagic subsurface seawater microbial communities from Kabeltonne, Helgoland, North Sea - Helgoland_Spring_Bloom_20160331_1 | ecosystem: Environmental > Aquatic > Marine > Epipelagic ... | reverse complement strand
TGCAGGCCGTTGATTTAACTCCGTGGAAACCCGCACCAATTGTTGGCGCGATGCTTTGTGTGTGTGCCATTTCCATTTACGCCTACTTTGCTATGTAGGGCAGAACACCAGCCTGTGGTCTGCCTTTTACAATCAATAACCCCAAAACGCACTCTTAAAGGATACAGTGATATGCAACCTAATCGTCATACTACGAGTCTACTCGCTCTTATTTGTAGGCTGGCAGCTTGCACAACGCTTTTGGTCTCGACTACGTCGGCGCAGGTGAGGGACTTCGACTCGATCAAGCTCTACACGTTGGAGAACGAATCCGGTATGACGGTTCGCGTCACCAACTATGGTGCGATTATCACATCAATTATCGTTCCCGACCGAAACGGGAAGCGAGCCGATGTGGCACTTGGCTACGACCGTGTGGAAGACTATATCAACGCTGTCGATAAACCGTACTTCGGAGCCGTCGTTGGCCGCTACGGTAATCGTATTGCGAAGGGTGAATTTACGTTGGACGGCGAGACCTATTCGCTCCTGCAAAACAACGGCGAGAACCATTTGCACGGTGGAGCAATCGGGTTCGACAAAGTTGTCTGGGCCGTTGACGAATATGTCGAAGGCAAATCATTAACTCTGTCGTACCTCGCTAAAGACAAGGAGGAAGGCTACCCAGGCAACCTGGAATTAATAATTGTCTACACGTTGGCTGATGATAATTCACTTGTTGTTGATTACCACGCGACGACCGATAAGGCAACGCCGATAAACGTGACTCAGCACACCTATTTCAACTTGAAGGGTGAGGGCCAGGGCACAATTCTTGATCACAAATTGATGCTCAACGCGAAGACGTTCACTCCGGTTGACGAGAGTCTGATTCCGACAGGTGAGATGCCCGCTGTTGCTGGAACTCCGTTCGACTTTACGACGGCTAAAGCCATCGGTCGCGATATTGACCAGCAAAACGAGCAACTCGTCTTTGGGCTTGGTTATGACCACAACTGGATTCTTAACAAAGACGGCAAAGAAGGTGAACTCTCGCTCGCTGCGCAAGTCCACGAACCCTCATCTGGTCGCGTAATGGAAATCTATACGACCGAACCAGGTATTCAGTTTTATTGTGGTAACTTTCTCGATGGTCGACTGAAGGGTAAGTCTGGTAAGCCGTACGTTCATCGTGGTGGATTCTGTCTCGAGACGCAGCACTTCCCCGACAGCCCAAATCAACCGAACTTCCCATCAACAATTCTGAAACCGGGTGAAACGTATGAGTCGAAGACGGTATTCAAGTTTTCAGCAAAATAGCCATCACAAGAATGACCATATGAAAACAATGCAAAGGCAAACATTTCGGTGTTGTCTTGCATTGGTAGCATTTCTTTCGATCCTGCTGTCAAAGAACAGTCTCGTTTTTGGTGATGACCGCCCTAATGTGTTGCTGATTCTTGTCGATGACTTGAAGCCAGCCCTTGGATGCTACGGCGACCCAATCGCTCAAACACCCAATATTGACGCGTTGGCCGCACGCGGGATGCGGTTTGATATGGCGTATTGCAATCAAGCGGTTTGCGCGCCGTCGAGGTTCACGTTGATGCTAGGCTCGCATTCGACATCAACGGGTCTCTATGGACTCGGCAGTCAATTGCGACAAGCCCTCCCCGAAGCCATCACATTGCCACAGTATTTTGCTCAGCACGGTGGTTATCGCACAGAGTCGCTCGGCAAAGTTTTTCATGTTGGGCACGGAAATCAAGGTGATCCAGAATCGTTCAGCGTGCCTCATTATCACGATAAGGTGATTGAGTATCTCGATCCGGCCAGCTCGAATGGGGGCGAGTTGACTCGTGAGGAAGCATTTTTCACGAATCAGAAGCTTGATCAAGTCAACTCATTACCGCGGGGCGCTGCCTTTGAATCTCCGGATGTCGCTGACGTGGCGTATGCTGACGGTCGGGTTGCAGCCGAAACGATGAAACGATTGCGGCGTGCGAAAGAGCGGCGTATCAAAGATGGCACACCGTTCTTGATCGTGGCCGGGTTTGCTCGTCCTCACTTGCCGCTGTGCGTGCCAAAGAAGTACTGGGACCGGTTCGATCCAGCCAAGTTGCCAATGCCTGAATTCGAGGAACTGCCCACTGATGCTCCCTCGGTCGCAGGCAAACGTGGAGGTGAGATTCGAAACTACTTTCCTGTGCCTGACAAGGGAGATCCGGCATCGATCCCGGAAGAAGTAAAACGTAAATTGATTCACGGCTATTACGCCAGCACAAGTTTCGTCGATGCACAGATTGGCAAAGTAGTTGATGAATTGGACCGGTCGGGCTTGGCTGATAACACGATCATTGTTTTGTGGAGTGACCATGGTTTTCATCTTGGTGATCTTGGTATCTGGACCAAGCACACCAATTACGAGCAGGCTAACCGTATACCAATTCTTATCACCGCTCCCGGCATCACAACACCAGGATCATCCACGCAACAGCTTGCTGAAAGCGTTGACATTTTTCCAACGCTGGCGGAATTGGCGGGCCTGCCTCCCCCAAACGTGCCGCAGCCGATAGACGGTGTAAGTCTTGTGCCGGTGTTGAAAAACCCGGACGTGCGGGTAAGAGGCCACGCATACCATGCATACCCGAAGAAAAAGCTCGGGCGAGCCATTCGGACGGAACGATACCGCCTCGTCGAGTGGCGACAAGTGGGTAAATCAGTCGAGTCCGCCGAGTACGAACTCTATGATTACAAGACCGACCCACAAGAGACTCGCAACCTTGCTGCAGACAATCCGGACATTGTTGTGGCGTTACGAAAGATACTGGCAAAGTGCCCGCAACCGATTGGGCGAAAAGGCAAATCCAAACCAGCAACGACAGCGGTACCAGCCAAAACACCTCAGCCAGTGGCCACGATCGAACAATCAAGGAAAGAAGCCCTTGTTGAAGTTCCAACCGACAGAAAACCTGCCCCAGTGATGGATGCCAAGACAATCCGTGCAGGGCTTAAGTCTCATGACAAGGCGCTGTATATCAAATCGGGTTGGATCCGCGATCCGTATATCTCGATCGGTCCCGAGAGGAAGTATTACTACCTGACGGGCACGCAGCCAAACGAAAATGACCCTCGTGAAGCCAAGAATCCATACAACATCGGATTGGGTGAAGAGAGCATCGTTGGTCACCAAGTCCGGTTATGGCGTAGCAAGGACTTGATTCAGTGGGAATCACTCGGACCGATCTATACAGTTGACGATACGATGAAGGCGAAGAGCGGCAAAAAAATTGCAAAGCGTCTGATCTGGGCGCCAGAAGTTCATTGGTTGGCAGACAAAGGCTGCTGGGCATTAGTGCACTGTCCGAAGAAGCACTCCAGCCTGGCACTGACCAGCGGTGCGGAGTTGCAAGGTCCTTGGACGCACCCGATGGCTGGCAACATGGGGCAGCGGCACGACCCTTCGATTTTCACGGACGATGATGGCACGCGATATCTGTTGTGGGACAACACATTCATTGCTCCGCTCAATGATAGCCTTACAGGCTATACCGCCGAGCCGGTGCGAATTGATCCTGCTGGTTCTCGTCCGGGGCCAGATGACAAACCCATCAGTCACATCGGTCATGAAGGAGCGACCATGCTCAAAGTCGGTGGCAAGTACGTTCACATGGGCACGGCATGGTCAACTGATCAAGGGCGAAAGGGTTCGTACAACCTTTATTACTGCGTCGCTGACAAGATCACTGGCCCCTACGGCCCTCGCAAATTTGCCGGTCGCTTCCTTGGTCACGGGACACCTTTCAAGGATATGGACGGCCAGTGGTGGTGCACTGCCTTCTTTAATGGGAACGCGCCACCTGAATCACGGGACGATATTGTGTCGCGGAACATCGGCGACAACGCCAGGACAATCAACGAACAAGGTGTGACTATCGTACCGCTTGATGTTCGGGTGCTCGACAATGGTGAAGTCTCTATCCGCGCGAAAGATTCGGCGTACGCAACCCCCGGGCCGGATGAAATCCAACAGTTTGCTACAGAATCAATAAACTAGCCCAGGGAGAAGAGATTGCAGTGTGAGCTCAAACATGCGGTTCACTGTTGGAAATAAAATGCCACGAGATCAACGCCTGAAATCGAACCCAGCATTACCGTCAAAAACTTGAACGAACGTTGTGAGAGGGTAGTCAGCCAGAGATAAAGCAAAATCATACTGAGAGAATAGTAAGGAGCATCCATGAACCGTCTCACCTGCTCCACTCAAGCGAAAACCCTCAGGCTCTTCGTACGTTGTCTTGTCCCACACGTCGGAAGCCTATGTCACGCCTGACAATATGTCTCAATACGCTTACGGATCGTCTCATTCTGTTTCTTGCTTAGCCGGGTAGAATGACGTCGGGTTTTATTTTTAAATTCAGAATCGGACGATTTTTATGTGTTCTACATTGCGGTTGTTCGTGGCAGCGATTCTTCTTTTCGCGACGTTCTACTCGGATGCTATAGCTCAGGAACAGCCAAATATCATTGTGATTCTGGCAGACGATCTGGGATATTCCGACCTGGGCTGCTTCGGCGGAGAGATTACAACTCCAACACTCGATTCACTTGCCGAAAATGGGCTTCGATGCACCCAGATGTATAGCACTGCTCGCTGCTGTCCCTCGCGTGCGAGTTTGCTGACCGGTCTCTACCAGCATCAAGCGGGCGTAGGCCACATGGTCTATAGAGATTGGGGCGAAGGGTATCAGGGTTCACTGAATGAAAAGTGTCTTACGCTTGGTGAATCGCTTAAAAGTGCTGGATACGCAACATTTGTGAGTGGAAAGTGGCATGTTGCTGCCCACAATGACCCACCTGCACATTCCCTTCCAGAGAATCGCGGCTTTGATCGGTCGACTGTTGTGCGAACGCATATCGATAGTTACTGGAAGGTTTTGGCGGGCTGTGACATCTACCGCGATGGCGAAATTTTTATCAAAGGAGATAACGAAAAAAACAATCTCAGAAATCCTTACCAGCCAGATCAGGATTTCTATACGACAGACTTCTTTACAGACGTTGCCATTGAGTACATAGAAGATGCATTACGGGCAGATGAAAAACCTTTTTTTCTTTACCTGGCATATAACGCCCCACACTTTCCCCTTGAAGCCCCTGATGAAATCATTGCCGAGTATGAAGCTAATTTCGAGGATGCCGAGTGGCTCACAACATGGGGTAGCGGATGGGATGATATGCGACAGGAAAAACTTGTCAAGCAAAAGGAACTTGGTGTTGTTCCTCAGCAACAGCAGCTTCCCATTGTGGACTCATTTCATAATCAGTCAGTCATGCCTGGCCTGCAGACCGGAACAAAACTCGTTCATTTGCCAGCGTGGAATGATCTTCCGGACGATGTGAAAAAAGAGACTCTGTTCCGCCGTAGCATTTACAACGCCCAAATTACCTCGATGGACGACAACATTGGGCGAATCGTACATATGCTCAAAGCCGAGGGTGCATATGAAAACACACTGATTCTCTTCGTTTCCGATAACGGCTGCTCCGGTGAAATGGGTGTCTTTGGAACCCATTTCAAGGGAGGAATGTATGACTATACGGCAGGAAAATTCGAAAAGGGGAAATTTATTCCTGGTGGGGAAAAAGAAACGGACGCATGGGCCGTCAAGGACAGGCTCGGAGGGGTCGGCTATCAAAAAGACAACTACGACTTGTGGAAGAAGTTCAGTGGCTGGGCAACCTCTCAGGGCCAAGGATGGGCAGCCTATTCAAATACCCCATTTCGGAAATTCAAAAAGTTTGTTCATGAAGGGGGAATAGCTTCACCGTTCATTGCACACTGGCCCAGAGGCCTGAAGTCAAAGAACAAAATTGTAAGTCGCCCGTACTTCCACTTTATTGACATCATGCCCACTCTTTTAGACGTGGCAGGCATTCAGTACCCGGATCATTATCAAGACAAGGCGCGCGTACCCTTGGAGGGAATCAGCATGCTTCCCTATCTTGTTGACCCTGAAAAATCGATGCCTGATCGGTCACTGTTTTGGCAACATGAAACACATTCCGCGGCACGGAAAGGGAACTGGAAAATTGTCACCGATAATGACCGTGCATCTCCAATTGACTGGGAATTATATAACCTCTCGAATGATCGGAGTGAGACGCATGATATTGCTGATCAGCATCCAGAAATTGTCTCAGCAATGGACGATGCGTGGCAGAACTTTGCCAATCGGGTGCATGCGAAACCCTTTCCGGAAGACCGGGGTTTTCCGACTGTGCGAAGTTCGGTGAAAGGAGCCAATGGTAGATCTCTCATTGATAGTTGGGAGCCAAAGACTTCTTCTGATATCAGAATTTCTCGTCTCAGTTTCCATCCGAACAAGGGCAGCACAGAGTGGTTCGAGTATGAGTTTGAGACACCACAGGAAATAACAACCGTAGGAGTGTATTGGTTTGATGAAGCTCAGGCTGCTGCGTCGTTTAGAAACGAACGGAAGGAGATTCTTCCGCAGTCATGGCGAGTTCTGGCCTGGGTTGATAATAAATGGAGCGAAGTGGATGTGCGGGAAAGAGAGCCGGGTGTTGAAAGAGACCAATACAACTACGTGACGTTCAAGCGTCCAATTCATACCCAGAAAACCCGTATTGAAGTTCAGCTCCATGACGAGCTTTCTGGGGGGGTGTTGGGGTGTCGGTTTCATGCACCAGCCCAAAAGGTTGTAGAACCTGAAAGTGATGATCCTGACAATGAGCTTCAACGCATCAAAGCATTAGCGAAGGCTACCCTCAATGACGATGTCGATGAGTTCAATGGCTATTCGCACCTCAACGGAAATCGTCCCGAATTTGATGGCTGGCTTAATAAGCAAAACAATAAGCCTTTTCTTCAGGAGTCGATTCCAAAATTTCTCTGCTCCCATGAAGATTACACCGAGGTCTTCAACTATCGCTGGTGGATGATCACAAAGCATCTCAAGGAATGGGAAGAGGACAACAAAAACTATTTTGTCTTCACGGAGTTTCCAGGATTCCCTGGCTGGGCATCGAACAGTGGTGCCATCCCTGCTCCTGCTGGACACCAGTTCTATGATCTTCGGTGGATGCGAGATCCTCAGTATCTGAAGTCGTATGCTGAATATTGGCTCAGTGGTCCACCCTCTCACGAAATGCAGTATCAAAATAATTGTTGGCTCTCAACATTGCCGCGTCCGCAAAGCCATCATTACACAAGTTGGATGATTGATGCTTCTGAAGCGATGCTGAAAATACACCCCGATGCTCGATGGCGAGACCGATTGCTTCCATCCATGGAACGTCATCAGGAAGTCTGGGATCTCATTTTCGGAGTCAATGCTCCTCAGACCACGACGCACGGTCTCTACAAGTGCCTTGATATGTACGATGCCAATGAGTTTACGATCTCAACCACGCTCGGTTTAATTGCTTCCGAAGGAAGTTTTTCTGACTACACAGCAGAGTTGAACAAGGAAGATCCCTATAAGGGCGAAGAACGCTGGCGGCGTTACTTTACAGATGGCAAAGGGTGGCAGGCGGCTTTCAAGGAAGGCTTAAAAAGCAAGCCGCTGGTCTATCCGCAAGCCTTTGACCTCGATGATTATCAAACGCAGCCGCAGCCTTTTGGTGGAAATCATGACTGGTATATCGATAAAGACGGTGAAAGAAAAATAAAAAATCCGAACAGCTATCCAAACTGTTTTACGGTCCGCCCGTCACTGAATTGTTATATGTACGGAAATCTTCATTCGCTTGCCAACCTCTACTCCCTTCAGGCGGCAGAAGACGGTAACCACTCTTCCAAGCAAAAGGCTAATGTGTACTCGAAGCGTGCATCTGAACTTCAGAAGAGCATTCTTGATTCACTGTGGCACCAGCCGTCACCTGAGGATGCCTTTGTTTTTTACAAAAAACGTGGGTCGATAGATGACCCCTTTTTCTATTCTCGCCTTGCCGGAGACAACCTGCACACGGGAGGCGTTGTCGATCAGTTAAGCCTTGTTCGAGAAACAGTAGGCTACACGCCATGGTATTTCTCAATGCTCCCTCATGACGACAGTCAATACGATGTTGCATGGAAGCAGTTCGGTGATGAAATGGGATTCCGGCAACCTTTTGGCATGTCCACCACCGAATATCGGCATGATTTTTTTAATGAGATGTCATATGGCTGGAATGGCCGCGGATGGCCCTTCCAAAACTCTGTTGTCTATAAAGCGTACGCCAAGTACCTCCGGGACTATAAAGCAACTCGAAGTGCCATCAGTGAAGAAGATCGTCAGCTTCTGTATGACCATGTAACCCAATATGTCGAACTTCATGGGCGCCGCCGCAGTATTGGCGAGTGGTATCTACCCCGTACTGGAGGATACCGAATGCCTGGTGGCGGTGATGTTGTGCAAAGTTTGCCTGCCATGGGAAAAGGGTTTGGTGATGTTCAAGACTATTTTCACTCAACATTTCCTGATGTGCTTATTGAAGATCTCATTGGGTTCCAGGGCAGTCATGACGATAGCTTTGAGATTCACCCTCTGCTACCAAAAAAACAATGGAAATTCTTCTACCTGGGGGACCTTCGATATCATGGCCACGACGTCGATATCCTTTGGAAAGAAGATTGGTCTTCAACGACTCCCGGCATGCAAAGCAAACTGTTTGTATGGGTTGATGGAAAACGCGTTGCTCAAAGCAATGATCTGAATAGTCCCCTGCAAGTATCCCTAGATTAATTGGTCATCCATATTTACTTCCTCAAGCTCTAGACTTATGCCCATTCTGAAATTCTCCAAGCTCTTCTTTTCGGTAGCCCTCTTTTTTGTCATGTGCTGCGTCGGTCACCCATCGGTCACCACGCAACTCATGGCGAGTGAACGGCCAGCATTCACAGATTATTGCGGCCGTCTTGAACACGACATCCAAGGTCGTAAGCACGGTTTTCTTGCAGGTAACGTGACTTACTACGTTGGTGGATTTCACGCGAGTTGGAGGACCATTGAGGATGAAACCATAGGCCTGACTCATCCCTTCTATCATGACCTCCGAGCTCGTGGTGCCGCACGTGTGCGAAGTGAGATTACTGGCACAGAGAATACCGGTACTGGTAATGATTATATGAGTTGGGAATTCTACAAAGACACCCGTGTGTTGTATGGAAGTGTCATTGTGGATGGAAAGACCTATGAGACGCCTAAGCCACGCATCATGCGATGGCGCCCCGATCAAGTCATTTGTGAATATGACCTTGATGGCATCACGATTCGAGAGCGGAAGTTTATCGGAAGCAGCGATGCAGCGGCTTCAATTATCACTGCGTCAAAGCCGGTCACTCTTCAGTTCACCGGTCAGAGTTTGTTTACGAGGAATAGCGTCTCATCTCAGGCTGCTGCCAGGCTTGATGATACAAAGCGATCGATTCTGATTACTGAGGCTGGCACGATAAAATCTCGTCCAGACCCCGGCGGCCCCGAACGCATTGGCCCATCGGTTTATTCAGGCATGACCACGGTCCTGAGTGCCTCAACGAAACTCGCAACAAGCCTTGTTCTTGAGAAAGATGCCAAGGGTGTCATGCACTACACGTTTTCAATTCCGTGTGATTCCAAAGGCGCTGTTGTCTCTTGGGCAATGCACGATGATGAAGCCACGGCAATACAGGCTGGCCATGACATGATTGAGCGTCATGCGGATGCCCTTGCCGAGAAAACAACGGCTATGAACCAGCTCCTGAATGATGAGATTCCTTGGTTTCGTTGTCCCGATGAAAAGTTTGTAGACATCTACTACTACCTTTGGTCGCTTTACCTGTTGTATTCGATTGATGTAGGCAGCGGGTGGGAGATGGAGAGCCACACCCAGACGGCAGTGAACAATTTTCTTGGCCTTCATCGTTATGACGCGATGTTTCAAATAAAAGTTGGGGCGTGGGCCGCTGATAAGGCTCACTACGGCTACGGAAATGTTCTGACATGGAAGCACCTCACTGAAAACAACCGATTTCGTGAACTGCCCAATGGCATTCGGATGCTTTCCGACAACAAGGGGACCTCCTGGCATAGTGGTGCCTACGGTGGAGAAATGTCTGAGCATGTTCTTGGTGCGTGGCAGATTTATGAGCACACGGGTGACGTAGAGTTTCTACGAGCAAGTTATGAAGATCATTTTGAAAAGCTCTTTCGTAAGAGGCTCACCAATTTTGCGATGAATGAGTTCGAAGTGGCGGAAACACTTGCTCGCATGGCGTCAGTTCTTGGCAAAGAAGCAGATGTGCGTCACTGGCAATCACTGGTGCGTACTGATCCTGACCATGTTCGACTCATGTTTGATCAGCGGTGGGAGATGAACGGTATAGAAAAGTATTTCGCAGGTCCAAAGAGTGGGTTGATTGGGACAAATTCATTTTGGGCGATGCGTTCACCGTATTTCCCGAAAGAATATGCTGAGGAAATGGTGCAGCACTGGGCAGTTGATCGCGAGAAAGGTTTTTTCGGTGAGTTTTTTCCACTTGCGATGTCGAAACAATCCATGCAGGAGTTCGACACGAAAGTGGATGATTCCTTTGGGTATACGCCAGACACGGCCTATTTCATGCTCGACGGAATGTTCTGCCAAGGGCTTTCCGTTGCCCCGGAATTAACACTCAACCACATTGGCAATTACAACTGGCACGACGAATGGAACATTCCTGTTGCACCAGAAGCGTACCGCCGTGACCGCACGCTTTTTGGAGACCAATATTCAAACTTCAATGCTGGAAAAATCCTGCTGTATCTTGAAGGTCTAGGTGGGCTTAAGTATTCCATTCCTGAGAATAAACTGCTTGTGCGTCCAGCCCTGCCAGACGCCTGGGAATGGATGGAAATCCGACTGCCACTCAAGGGTGAATGGACCACGATTCGCTACGAGAAGGATAAGGTAGACGTCTCGGGGTCACCATTGCCGTGGGAACGAATATCAGAGGATAGTCTCAATTGACAGATCACGATCGTTCGAGACGTTTTGCTTTGTGCATGCCCAATACGTAACGAGATACCACAAACATCAAGAGATTTTTTTGTTGTATTGCAGAATCTCGTGATGCCGACTTGATTTCTTCTGAATCAGTTTCGCCCAATTGTGATTTTTCAAAACCAAAGGTCGGAATTTCGATCCAGATTGAGTTTTTCAAGATTTTCTTTAAAGTGCTTTATTTTTGCCGTGCTTTCTTTCAGCTTTTTGCTGAGTTCAAGACGATCTTCTTGTGACAAGCCTGTTTCACTCAACTGCTGATTCAGCTGATCAACTTTGGCTTGATATGTTGCCGTCCACTTTTCCAGCTCTTCCGTCCGGGTCGCGTAGACCTCATCCATTGTCCATGCGCCTACCTTCTGAAGATACGCATCCAACTGCCGTACCATTTCTGCCGTTTTCTCCGGCATCTGTTTCGTCAAGTCATTTGTCTCGCCCATATCTTTTACGACATTAAACAACTTGATTTCACCCGAATTGAGATGTCGCATCAGTTTAAAATCACCGCTTCTGAATGCGGTAATTGGTACCGTGTAGTGTGCCGGGAAGTGAAAAACAAAGCCGGTGTCACGTGTGGCAAGCTTGCCATCGTTGCCGTTCTCAAAAACGGGTCGCAAACTAATTCCATCCAAATCACTTGGTAACGCGGCCGTACTGCCAGCAAGATCGTGCATTGTTGTTAAATAGTCCCACTGTGCTACCGGTTGATCGCATTGCGAATTCGCTGCAATTGCAGGCCCGGCCACAATCATTGGAATGCGTAAGCCACCCTCCCACATTTTGGCTTTTCCGCCTTGGAGAGGAGCGTTGCTCTGGCCTCCGCCGTTATCTGAAGAAAATATGACGTAGGTGTTGTCCTCGAGTCCCTGTGCCTTGAGTTCGTCGAGAACCATTCCAATCGATGTGTCCATGTTTTCCATCATGGCCGCGTAGTTGGCTTTTTCCCAGAGTGCCTGTAGTTTCTTTGGCATCTCACGGGCATTCGTATCAAATTTTGAGATATCCGGAATACCACCTTCAATGCCATTCTCTGCGGCAAGGATACGAAGATATTTGTCTCGCGTGCTCTTGAGTGATGTATTGCGCACATGCACTGCATAATGGGAGATCGTCATGAAAAATGGTTTTCGATCCTTGCCGCGTTCTTTTAGAAATTCTTGAGCGGTCTTTGCCAGACTGAAGACACGCTTGGGATCGTTCTCCGGTATTGGGGTTTTATCGGCAGGTTCCCACCAATCACCATGTCCATTCCCATTGGGATGTTTATGATGAAAATCGGTCACGTTATAACCGTGATCCTTGAACCAGCCCATTGGTGTACAGCCTTTGCCATAAAAAGCTGTGACATACTCTTCGTTGGCTTCCTTGAGCATCTCTGCGATGGAGAGGTTCTTGGTCATATCAATCTGTTTTTTGTTCATCACAACGTCATGGATTGATATACAACCCACACGTGCCGTCGTTTTGCCAAACTGGATGCTCGCGCGTGATGGCGTGCATACAGGTGAGGGACAATACGCACTAGAAAATCGCATACCCCTTTTGGCTAACTTCTCAAGGCTCGGAGTCTGATGAAGTGCATGGGCTAATTCAGGACGATCTTTCATCATCGGGACGCTTGTCTGCGTGTACCCGAGATCATCTGCATAGATAATGACAAAGTTTGGTGGTTCAACTGCATATGCCGTGATTGCTGTGATCGCGAGCATCATACCGATCATTATTCTCATCTACCGTCTCCGTTTGTGTTTCAATACACCGAGTACAAATCGGTTCCTTGTGGTGTCAATCACCCACATATTCAGCCCAACGTGATCTCACGTATTCTTCAGCCCCTTCTTTGGGTACACCCTCACGCCATGAAGCGTTTGTAGCTTGGCGTCGACATTTTTCCTTATTCAGTTCATTCCTAAATAGTGTCGCGTTCAGTTGTTTCAATAATTGTGCTTGTTGTGTGTCGAGATCGGCAGGGTTCTGCTCCCGGAGCAACGTGAATTTTTTTCTGTAGGACTCTTTCGCTCGTTTTCCAAAGGTGTCCATGAGATTATAGAGCGCATCACGCACCTGGGCGGTTGTGCCGCCATCAACATCTTTGACATAAACGGCTCGGATTGTGTCCATCGACTCAACCCTCTCCGGCATAGTCGCTGCAAGATTTTCCTGCTCGGAATAATCTGTTTTGATGTTGAAGAGTTTCATTTCACCGGTATTGAGATGTCTCATCAACTTATAGTCACCGATGATGATGGAACTGATCGGTGGATGATAATGGCACGTGTAATGATGGATGATGCCTGGAGCCAGTCGCTTGACGGCGCCCGCGTTTCCGCGCAGAAACACATCACGCAGACTGCCACCGTCCACCTCATCAGGTAGATTTTTTTCACTACCACTCAAGTCATGAAAGGTTGGCAGAAAATCCCACTGCACAATGGGCACATCGCATTGTGCCCCGGCTTGTATCTGTGGGCCGGCAATGACTGTAGGAACCCGAATCCCACCCTCAAACATGGAACGTTTCCCTTCCTGCAAGGGGCCATTAAACCGCCGGTTCTGCCCGCTGACTTTTCGGCGCTGCGAATGCCCTCCTCCATTGTCCGAAGTGAAAATAATGTAGGTGTTTGCGAGTTCTCCTTTTTCCTTCAGTGCGTCGATCAACGCCCCGACATTCATGTCCAGTTCCTCGGTCATTGCCGCATAGACAATGTCACGGTAGACGCTCGAAGTTTCATTATCAATTCTTTCAACATCCCTGCCCTCTGCTATCCAGCGTTGTTTAGTTCGGAGAAAAGCCTCATCAGTTGCCATGTGAGGAATATGAACGGCGTAATGAGAAACCATCAAGAAGAACGGTTGTTTACCTGCGTGTTGATTGACAAAATCAACAGAGTCCTTGCTCAGTGAATGCATCCGCTTCGGGTTATTTGTTGGAAATGGTGTTTTCTTTTTCACGTCCCAGTAGGATCCATGCCCGTTGCCGTTGCCTCCGGGTTCACCAGGTACTTCATCCGTGACGTCGTAGCCGGCTTCATCGAATCGTCCCATGGTGCTACAGCCTTTTCCGAACATCGCTGTCGCATAGTTTTTCCCCGATGCTTTCAGCATCTCTGCAAGAGTCACTTCGTCGTCGTATCCATTGGGCCTCTGGACCGCAGTTAGCACATCAAAGACGTTGCGGCATTGGAGTCGGGCTGGTGTTTTTCCAAATTGAAGACTCAATCGTGATGCCGTGCAGGTTGGGGTCGGTGCGTAGGCAGTCGAGTAGCGTGTACCAAGTGCTGCAAGACGATCGAGCCCCGGTGTTCTGATGAAGCTGTGCTTTGTTGTTGGGTCAACATCCATCATCTGGACGGACGTGTCGGCATACCCCAAATCGTCTGCATAAATCAGGATGAAATTTGGGGCCTCTGCTGACACATGCTGCACGATGCATATAAAAACAACGAATGCGATACAAGGATTCAATTTCATAGACGTTTTTTTCTGCCGGGAGTCGTGAAGATTTGTTGTTTTTATTCTGATCTCGCAATACTAATTGCGGTTGGCGGTGCCACGTAATTCATGCATTTCAATAAGCCCACGAGATCGAGACAGTTGTCGATCCTGAAACTCCACATGATTTCTAGAGATGTCTACCTGAAACGCTTTTTGTTTATTGGTAGGGTCCGCGTGAAGATCCGCTTTCAATTTTTCAAATCGCTTTCTGCCATTGGTGATCCAACTGTCTTCGAGAAGCTCTACATAGTTACGACGAATGAGGGTTACGGTCTCGGCATTCACTGAGTCCAAATAGTTGGAACGTTGATGATCAAGTTTCTTCACCAATTCAGGCATGCTCGCTGACAGGTCATGCCGTTCAGATATATCGCTGGCGACATCGTACAACTCAACATCTAGCGTATCGAGATTTTTTATTACCTTGTAGTCGCCCATGCGAACCGCAGACTCCGGATCACCTGTGTGCCAGGGGAAGTGAAAGACGAGCGGCTTTGTATTGCGCGTTATCTTCCCCTTATTACCTCTCATGAAAACATCGCGAAGGCTTCCTCCGTCCAGTTCCGAGGGTAGCGGTTGTGTCCCACCTGCCAAATCATAAAACGTTTGCAGAAAATCCCACTGCACGATTGGTACATCGCAATACGTTCCTGGGCTGATCCCCGGCCCACGAACCATGCTGGGCATACGGATTCCACCCTCGTAGAGGCTTCCTTTTCCACCTCGCAGTGGTGCATTGCCGCGGAAACCACCACCGTTGTCAGACGTGAAAATGACAAACGTATTCTCGGCAATCCCCAGGTCGTCGATTGCGTCAAGCAATGTCCCGGTTGCACGATCCATATCATCGAGCATTGCAGCGTAGTTGATGATCCAACCATGGTTGTACATGGAGATGGAAACTGATTCTTCAGGGGTGTCGTCCTTTTTCTGGTACGTGCTTCCATGTGGCAGTGTCTTGTACTTCTCTCGAGTTTCTTTCAGAGAGTCATGCCAGATATGCATGGCATAGTGCGAAAGTTGCAAGTAGAACGGCCGATTCCGTTCAACTTGTTGCTCCATGAACTGAATGCTTTTTTTAGTCAGCGAAAATATTCGCTTTGGGTCTTCGTCGGAAAGAGGAGTTTTTCCATCATCAGCAAAGTCTCCCGGCCCATTCCCATTTGGCCCATCGGTCACATCGTAACCCGCCTCTGTGGGCTTGATACTCTCGTTGTGCCACTTACCAAAATGTGCAGTTTGATAATTGGGGTTCGCTTTCTTCAGTGCCTGTGGAATGGTTGTCTTGCCCATGTACTGTTTTTTGGCCTCAATCGAAGACAGTACGGTATAACGAAGCCGGCTGGGTGTCATTCCGTGCAGCAGGCTGTTTCGTGAGGGTGCGCATAAGGTTGATGGGGAGTAACACGACGAGAGCACCATTCCTTCTTGAGCAATTCGTGCGATGTGCGGCGTTTGGAAATAATCGCTGCGTGTATCTTCTCGATCCTTGATCATCTCAACCGACGTCTCTGCCCATCCCAGGTCGTCAACGTACACGAGCACAAAGTTTGGAGAAGAGTTTGGGGGTGGGGCAGCATGTGCTGTGATTGCGGTAATTGCAAACACGGTGCTGATAATGCTTCTCATCTAACGGTTCCGTTGAGTGTCTCATACTTCGATAACAGATTGGCATGTCCATGGTACGACAGCATCGATGCCCCAATTCTTTACCAAGTAATAAACGCTATCGACTAGCTTGACCGTTGGTCAATGAGATAACCCGTCAGGATCATGAGTTATATTGCCATTAATCCTGATGGAAGCCCACTGCAAACACCGGCTATTTATCTTTTGAAGAGACGTCGAATGTGAATGTATTACTTCCCGATTCAACTTTTGCGGTGAATGGACTTGTCTCAGAGTTATTATATTTCTCGGGAACGATCACTTTTGGTTTTGCATTTGCTGCCTCTTGCTCAAGCCGGTCCTGCTCAGGTGTTCCGTACCGAGGGTCATCTTCACTGATGTCAGGAAACTCTGGCATCTCAATTTTGCTGACGGTCACGCTGTAGTCGCCAACTGCAGTACCAGCGCCAGGTTTTGCTCCTTGCATATTCAAGGTGAATGAGCCATCGGATTGGGTCTTTCCTGCTGCACCCTTTCCCGCACTCCCTTTGGGTGAAAAGAAAACAGTGGCACCATCAAGTGGAGCTCCATCAAGTGTCACAACACCTTGCACGTATTCAACAGCGGGGCCAGACTGACCGCATCCAACAGAAAAGACGGCGAGTGCAGACAAAAGTGGTAGGAAGTAATATTTTTGATGGCAGAAATGATATCGCATAGGAATCCTTACGTTTAAAAAACAGCAATGATGGAGGCAATCTGGCGAGAAGATGCAGGAAAAGGCATCCGGTGCCCCGTGGGGGCATCTTCGTAGAACAAAGATGCCCCACAGGACGTTGGATGGTCGAGAGTTATTACGGTGCGGAAGCTACTTCACCACCGCTAACTGTACCAAGCGCACCTAAGATACCGCGTTGGCTGGCGCCCTTGTATCCATGGCCACCTGTCTGCTTATGTGTTGGATCACCAGCATCGATGTTGTCGGTAACAAACATCACGGATCCATCAATCTTTGTCATCACCGCGCCACCTGGATGGTAACTACTTGCTGGAAGGCATGCCCATTGTTCGTTGCCAGTTCCACAACGAGGAGAATTTGGGGCCGCGTGGGTAAAAAACGCAGTAAAGCCCTCTTCCGAGTCACCCCAGCGAACTCCCGGTCGCTGGGTCTGATTGGTCGCACTGCTTGAGTACTTGCCACCAGCGCCGACGATAGCTGCGCATGCTGCAGGACCTTCCATGCCACCGTTCATAGACGCATCGATTCCGTAGCCACCTGCTCTTGAATCTCCACTCATGTCACAGATACGAGCTTCGCCTAACATGATTGTATTTGATGTGCCATCTGTGATGTCTTTCAATTCAACACCCGCCATTTGATTTTTATTATTCCAACTTTGGACCCCAGCCGATCCAGGCCCTCTCACTTGTGCGTGCCATCGTTCCTTTCGGATATCTCCTCGATTGATACGGTAGTTCGTACGACCTCGAGAAGTCCAGCCGTTGCTATTCGAACTGAATCGCGAGCCGTTCGGATCCGATGGGCATAGCAAGTCTGTGAGCTCTGTGTTTGTTGTAGCGTGACCTGACCATGGTCTGAAGCCAGGTGTTGAAGTAATCCGTGCTATTAAATCTTGGTGAAGTTGCAACTGTTCCATGAAGGGAAGAATATGAACGATAAAACTCCAACGGTCAGAAGCATTTGCAGTTCCATGAATCGCAAACATTTCTTGTGATCTCATTGCGGCAGGAAGCCTCTTCGTCGTGCTTTCATAATTCATGCAGGCGAGTCCCATCTGCTTGAGCTTATTGGTACACGATGATCGACGAGCTGCTTCTCGAGCTTGCTGAACAGCAGGCAGCAGTAGGCCGACAAGAACGCCAATAATCGCTATCACGACAAGCAGTTCGATAAGCGTAAAGCCGCTTCGGCCTGTCTTCTTGCATTGAGAAATGAACATGATTGTCCTCCACGAAATTAAAAATGAAGAAATAGGTGTCTTAAGAATTTAAAAATAACATTGAAGAATGAACAAACTACGTCTTTCTTCAGCATCTAATTCTTAAAATTCCCCAACCACCAATGCTTAAACGATAAGGTTAGTCGGGTCATGAGTCAATGAGACAACCCGTCTAAATCTTGAGTTATATTGTCACTATGTTTGATGGAAGACGTCTCCACGTCCTATGCTGAAAAACACCATCAGGCAGCCGATATGAACCCTGTTCGACAAGTTTTTTGCGGAAGGACGGAGACTGTGGTTGCTTCGTGAATAAGGTTAAATAGGACGCGCTACATACTATAAGTCTAAATTATAAGGCTTAAATATTCATTTCATAAACCAAGCCATCAACTTCCACCTTCCGGCGGTTTGGCTTGCTGGGCCATGCTGGTTCTGACATCTGAGATCGCCACTCGTGATAGAGCGTTTCCAACTGTTCAACAATTTCAGGTTTTGATTGCGCAAGGTTCTTGGATTCGACAATGTCACTCGCAAGATGAAACAGCCAGGTGCTGTCGTACGATTTGACAAGCTGCTTTGGCCATTTCGTCTGAACTCTGTCTTCTGGAATACCGTCGCCATAAAAGATCACGTGCCTTTGGAGCTAGCTTCCCAAGACATTTTTCGAGGGCGTCTTCTCTTTCGGTCAGCGATTCTGCAGCAGGAGCGTCAGCGGCCAAAGCACTGATGGCAGCTTCACTCAGCAGGTTGGACCGTTTTTTTTGACGAAAATTTTCCAGCACTTTTAAGCGAGCGATACTGCAGGCCCACGCCACAAAGTTTGTTCCCAGCTCAAAGGTCGAAGCTTTCCGAGAAACTGTCAAAAAAGTCTCTTGCAGCACATCGTCTGCATCCGCCAACGAAGGCTGCAAGGCTCTGACGAATGTCCGAATCGAATTCTCATGCCGCACAAACAGCAACTGTACCTCTTCGGTAGCACTGGGAGATCCGCGTTGGTCTTCTGGGGTACTCATTACAAGTAATGTCAGCGGGGGCGTAATTGTTTCCGAAAAAATAAGAAAACATCACGGGAATGCTCAGACCAAGAAGCAGCGTGCTCTTGGCGGGCAACTACGCGACTATTTCTTTCACTACATGCCCGTGGACATCGGTCAAACGCATGTCTCTGCCGCTAAAACGAAACGTGCTGCGTGTGTGGTCGACGCCCAATAGATGAAGCATTGTTGCGTGCAGGTCATGCATTTCAAGACGATTTTCAACGGCGCGATACCCAAACTCATCTGTTGCTCCGTATATGATTCCTGGCTTCACACCACCGCCTGCCATCCAGACAGTAAATCCGTACTGATTATGGTCTCTGCCGTTGGCTCCTTGGGCAAATGGAGTTCGACCAAATTCGCCAGCCCAGACGACAAGAGTTTCATCAAGCATGCCACGTTGGCGAAGGTCTTGTAGCAGGGCGGCAATTGGCTGATCGACAGCTCGTGCATTATCTTCATGACCTTTCTTCAGGTTTTTGTGCTGATCCCAACGGTCATGGCCAACATGCGGACAGGTTAGTTCAATGAAGCGAACCCCCTGCTCTACCATCCGACGCGCAATAAGGCACTGTGCCGCATAGATCCGAGTTTGTTCATACTCGGACTCGATCCCATAGAGTTTTTGTATGTGCTGAGGTTCATCGCTGATTGACATGACCTGTGGAACTGCCATTTGCATTGAATACGCCAATTCATAGTTTCTAATTGCAGATTCAATGCTGTCGTGCTTTCCAAACTGAGCTCCAGCGAAGCTGTCTAGCTTGTTGATGAGGTCGATTTTTGCTCGTTGGTCCTGTGATGTTGTCTTATGAGGCGTGATGTTTGCAACGCCTGTACCTGATGGCTTAAAGACTGAGCCCTGATAACTGGCTGGAAGAAAGCCGCTGCCAAAGCAATCGAGGCCACCTGGAGGAATGAGGCCGCCATTGAGCACAACAAATCCTGGCAGATTCTGGCACTCACTGCCCAGTCCATAGTTGACCCACGCCCCCATGCTCGGGCGGCCTTGAAGTGCACTCCCCGTGTGGAGGAAGTAGTTGGCGAATGTGTGCTCTGGAAATCCCGACGTCATTGATCGAATGACAGCGAGTTCATCAACGCATTGGGCTACATGCGGAAAGAGTTCACTAACGGGAATGCCAGAGTCGCCGTGCTGCTTGAATTTCCACGGACTTGCAAGCACATTTCCAATGTTATTGAACTGAGTCGGCTCTACTTTGAAGTGGTCGCCAGGATCTTTGCCGTTGTATTTGTCGAGCAGTGGTTTCGGGTCAAACGTGTCAACTTGCGAGGGACCGCCGTCCATATATAGGAAGATGATGTTTTTCGCTCGAACCGTATGGTGCGGCCCATGACCGGCCTGCACTGGTGTGTTTTGCGGTCCTGCTTCATTCGTAAACGCTGGGTCGGCATGAAGTGCTGCAAGTGCCACTGCACCAAACCCATTTGCGCATTGTGCAAGCATCCCGCGGCGACTCATGGGACTAGGCCTGTGTTGGTGACACGGAAATGGATCGTGGTGAATCATCGTAGGAAGATGAACTCCTTCGTGTTCACGAGGGCATGAGCTA
>Ga0206125_10002262_pt1 | contig 20690 bp, 18 predicted proteins | sample Helgoland_Spring_4_FD_148598 | JGI IMG/M metagenome (GOLD analysis project Ga0206125, IMG submission 148598) | Pelagic subsurface seawater microbial communities from Kabeltonne, Helgoland, North Sea - Helgoland_Spring_Bloom_20160331_1 | ecosystem: Environmental > Aquatic > Marine > Epipelagic ... | reverse complement strand
CAGAATCACATCTTACTAAACAAGAAGCATCATTAATCAAATCAACATACAGAGACTCACTTGAAGATGGTGAGATTGTTGCAAAAAATCTTTCTTTAAAACCCAATGACTCTCTTTGGTTTGACTGGAATGAGTATTTAGATGTTTTGTGGTGGCCAAAAGTAGATACATCTTTTGATAAAAACCATTTCAAAAAGCTTGGATCTGAAATTTGTGATGTGCCTTCTTCTTTTACGATAGGAAAGCAAGCATCAAAAATATTTGATGACAGAAGAAAAATGAGCGGTGGAGGGTTAGAAATTAATTGGGGTTTTGCAGAAACAATGGCATACGCAACTCTTTTATCAGAGAAGTTCCCAATTAGAATAACAGGTCAAGATGTCAGAAGAGGTACTTTTTCTCACAGGCATGCATGTGTATTCGATGCTAACAATGGCAAAGGGCACATACCCTTATCTACAATTGCTAATAATCATAATACAAGATTTGATATTTATGATTCTCTATTATCAGAAGAGGCTGTGCTTGCCTTTGAATATGGTTACTCAGCAACTTGGCCAACAGGACTAACAATTTGGGAAGCTCAATTTGGTGATTTTGTTAATGGTGCTCAGGTTGTAATTGATCAATTTATAGTCTCAGCTCAACATAAATGGGAAAGGTTGTCAGGATTAGTCATGCTATTACCTCATGGCTACGAAGGTCAAGGTCCGGAGCATAGTAGTGCTCGAATCGAACGATTTCTCCAGTTATGTGCATCAGAAAATATCCAGGTATGCGTCCCTAGTTCCCCATCTCAAATCTATCATTTGTTAAGAAGACAGGCTATAAGAAAGATGAGAACGCCTCTAATTGTGATTTCGCCAAAAAGTTTATTAAGAAATCCAAGTGCTGTTTCTACTATTGATGAGTTAACTGATGGTTCATTTAAATGTGTAATCGATGACGACGTGAAAAATAAGACAGCAGTTACCAAGGTAGTTCTTTGTTCAGGAAAAGTTTTTTATGATCTCAAAGAAAAAAGAGATAACGAAAATAAAGGTAATATTGCACTAGTTAGGATTGAACAATTGTACCCATTTCCATATGATGACCTTCAAGAAATATTATCATATTATGAAAATCTAATAGATGTTGTTTGGTGTCAAGAAGAGCCTGCGAATCAAGGTGCATGGTTTAGTCACAGACATAGAATTCAAAGAGTATTAGACAGGTTTGATACTAAAAGAGAAATAACTTTAGTCAGTAGGCCTGCAGCAGCAGCACCAGCAGTAGGTATGATGAAGTTACATTTAAAACAGCAGAGCAATCTCGTCGAAGAGGCTTTAAAATAGGTAAAATTATGGCAATTGAAATTAAATCTCCAACTTTTCCTGAATCTATTGCAGATGGAACGGTTGCGAACTGGTTAAAGCAAGAAGGAGAAAGTGTTAATCAGGATGAGGTTATAGCTGAAATCGAAACTGATAAAGTTGTTTTAGAAGTTATTGCTCCATCTGATGGATTTGTTTCAAAAATTTTAAAAGTTGAAGGAGATATAGTAAATAGCTCTGAAGTTATTGGTGAGTTTTCTGAATCAGATGCAACGAATTCATCCCAACCTAAAGTAGAAAATTTAGTTGAAAAAAATGACAAGACTTCAACAACATCAGAGCAAGAACCTCAAAAAACTACCAACAAGAATGGGCCAGCCGCAAACAAGCTTATCTCAGAAAATAATCTAGATGCTTCATCTATCAAGGCATCAGGTAAAGATAATAGAATAACTAAGGCAGATGTAGTAAATCATTTAGATGCCAAGGATCAAGCTCCTAAAATAGATCATAATTTATCTCAATCTGTATCAAATAGACCCGAAAAAAGAGTTTCCATGACTCGCTTAAGAAGCACTATTGCAAAGAGGTTGGTCAGTGTTCAACAAGAAACAGCAATGCTAACAACATTTAATGAAGTTGATATGCTGCCTATAAAAGAATTAAGAGCAAAGTATGGTCAAGAATTTGAGAAGCAGCATGATGTAAAGCTTGGCTTCATGGGCTTCTTTGTTATAGCTGCAGTTCAGGCTTTAAAAAAATCTCCAATTGTTAATGCATCTATTGATGGCGGTGATGTTGTCTATCATGGTTATCAAGATATAGGAGTTGCTGTCTCTACTGAAAGAGGCTTGGTGGTACCAATTATCAAAGATGCAGATACAAAATCATTACCTGAGTTAGAAAAATCAATACTAGAGTATTCAGAAAAAGCCAGAGACGGCAAACTTTCAATCGATGAAATGCAAGGTGGAACATTTACCATATCAAATGGGGGAGTTTTTGGCTCTTTGCTATCCACACCAATATTAAATGCTCCGCAAACGGCTATATTAGGAATGCATACCATTCAAGAAAGGCCAGTTGCAAGAAATGGTGAAGTTGTTATTAGACCAATGATGTATTTGGCTATGAGTTATGATCACAGGCTTTTGGATGGAAAAGAGGCTGTAAGATTTTTGGTTTCAATTAAAGAGCAATTAGAATCTCCTGAAAGATTGCTTTTAAATTTATAAGTAAGGAAGTTTTATGTATGACGTAATTGTAATAGGTGGCGGACCTGCTGGGTATGTTGCTGCTATAAGATCATCGCAGCTTGGCCTCTCAACCGCTTGCGTAGAGGAGTTTGTTGATGACTCTGGAAATGCAGTTTTTGGTGGAACTTGTTTGAATGTTGGTTGTATACCATCAAAAGCTTTATTAGATTCATCTCATAGGTTTTATGAAGCTGCTGGACATCTAGATACTCACGGCATAAAAATTGAAAAAGTTAAACTAGATTTAAACGTCATGATGGATAGAAAAGACAGTATTGTTAAGAAACTTACTGGAGGAATAGGCGGGCTTTTTGCAGCAAACAAAGTTACTCCAATCACTGGAAGAGGAAAAGTTATCGCTGGAAACAATGTTGAGATAACTAAATCTGATGGAACTACTGAAACCATTGCTGCTAAAAATATTATTATTGCTACCGGATCATCTCCTATAGAAATTGCTTCAGCTGAGTTTAAATAATAATGTTTAGATAGCACAGGAGCCTTAGAATTTACTGAAGTGCCAAAAACTTTAGGAGTCATAGGGGCTGGCGTAATTGGTCTAGAACTTGGAAGTGTATGGGCGAGACTTGGTTCAAAAGTAACAGTAATAGAAGCTATGGATGATTTCCTATTTATGGCTGATAAAGAAATAGCTAAAGACTGTTTAAAAGATTTTAAAAAACAAGGCCTAGATATAAAACTTGGAAGCAGATTGATTGCTTCTAAAAATCTAAAAAAATCAGTAAAAATTTCATATGAAAACTCTACAGGAACAGAGGAAATGGAATTCGATAAATTGGTCGTTGCTGTTGGTCGAAGACCAAATGTTCAGAATGTTTTTTCTGAAGATTCCGGCGTGCATCTTGATGAAAGAGGCTTTATAAGTGTTGATGATCATTGTCAGACAAGCGCTTCAAATGTTTGGGCAATTGGAGATGTTGTTAGGGGACCAATGTTGGCTCATAAAGGCAGTGAGGAGGGAGTAATGGTTGCTGAAAGGATTGCTGGTAAGCATGCTGAAATGAATTATGATTTAGTACCTTCAGTTATTTACACTCATCCAGAGATTGCATGGGTTGGGAAAAATGAAGAAGAATTAAAATCAGAAAACAGAAGTTATAAAGTAGGTAAATTTCCATTTGCTGCAAGTGGCAGAGCCTTGGCAGTTGATCAATCTACAGGTTTTGTAAAGGTAATATCTGATGCATCTACAGATACAATTCTTGGAGTGCATGTTTTTGGGCCTTCTGCGGCAGAGATTGTTCAGCAAGCATTAATTTCAATGGAGTTTGGTGCAAGCTCTGAGGACTTAGGTCTAACAATATTCAGTCATCCAACAGTTTCTGAGGCTCTGCATGAAGCAGCCTTGGCAGTAAATAACCAAGCTATTCATATAGGAAATAAAAGAAAATGAATTTACACGAATTTCAGGGCAAGGCGCTGTTTGCAGAATACAATCTGCCAGTTTCAAATGGAAAAGTTATCTATGACGCTAATGATGCATTAAAAGCCTGCAGAGATATAGGTGGTTCTAAGTGGGTCGTAAAAGCTCAAGTTCATGCTGGTGGAAGAGGAAAGTCTGGAGGCGTTAAGCTTGTTGATACTCCAGATGATGCAATTGAGTTTGCAAAAAAATGGTTAGGTAAAAGGCTAGTTACATATCAAACAGATAGTAAAGGTCAGTTAGTTAATTCTATACTTATCGAAGAATGTACTGATATTGATAAAGAGCTTTATCTTAGTGCTGTTATTGATAGAGATTCTCAGCGAGTAGTGTTTATTGGATCTAGTGAAGGTGGAGTAAACATCGAAGAAGTTGCAAAAAATACGCCAGAAAAAATAATATATGAACCTATTGATCCATTATGTGGAGCACAAGGATTTCAAGCTAGAAAAATAGCAAAAGTCCTTAACTTAGATGCGGCTCAAACCAAACAATTTACACCAATGCTTAAAAACCTGATGAAGCTTTTTGTTGAAAAAGATTTAAGTCTTTTAGAGATAAACCCTCTTGTTATTACTAGCGGCGGGAGTCTGCATTGTTTAGATGCAAAAATTAATATCGATGCAAATGCTATTTATAGACAGCCTGAAATTGCAGATATGCATGATCCTTCTCAGGAAGATCCAAGAGAAGCAGAAGCTGCTAAAAATGATTTAAGTTACGTATCTCTTGATGGCAATATTGGATGCATGGTAAATGGTGCTGGATTGGCCATGGGCACGATGGACACTATCAAATACTTTGGTGGAAACCCTGCAAATTTTCTTGATGTTGGTGGAACAGCTACACAAGAAAGAGTATCTAGGGCATTTAAAATTATATTAGATGATCCAGAGGTAAAAGTTGTGTTAGTGAATATCTTTGGAGGCATAGTTAGATGCGATCTTATTGCCGAAGGAGTTATAGCAGCAATTGAAGAAGTTGGTGTTGAAATTCCAGTAGTCGTTAGATTAGAAGGAAATAATGCAGACTTAGGATCAGAAATTTTATCTCAAGCTGGTATAAAAATTCAAAGTATAAATAATCTTGGCGATGCTGCCAAAAAAGCTGTGGAACTTGCAAAATGAGTATTTTAATTAATAAAGACACGAGAGTTATTGTTCAGGGCTTCACTGGTTCGCAGGCAACTCTCCATTCAGAGCAAGCTATTGAATATGGAACTAATATTGTTGGAGGAATTACTCCAGGCAAAGGTGGGCAAACTCATTTAGGACAGCCTGTTTTTGACACAATGGAAGAAGCAAAGAAAGCAGTCAATCCAAATGCATCATTGATATTTGTCCCAGCACCTTTTTGTAAAGACTCTATCTTAGAAGCTGCTGAATCTGGAATAGAGTTAATCATATGCATAACTGAGGGAGTTCCTACTTTAGATATGTTGGATGTTAAAAAAAGGGTTGATGAGCTTGGAATTACGCTTATTGGTCCAAATTGCCCAGGTGTAATTACTCCCGGTGAAGCGAAGCTCGGTATTATGCCTGCAAGTATTCACATGCCAGGGTCTGTTGGAATTATCTCAAGGTCCGGGACGTTAACTTATGAAGCTGTTAAACAGACTACTGATCTAGGATTAGGTCAAAGCAGCTGTGTTGGAATTGGCGGAGATCCTATCCCAGGCTCTTCATTTATTGATATCTTAAAATTATTTGAAGAAGATGATCAAACGGAAGCCATAGTAATGGTTGGTGAGATTGGCGGAACTGCTGAAGAGGATGCAGCAGAATATATCAAAAATAATGTTTCTAAGCCTGTAATTTCCTATATAGCAGGTCAGACTGCTCCAGCCGGAAAAAGGATGGGCCACGCAGGAGCAATCATTGCCGGCGGAAAAGGTACTGCTGCTGATAAAATAGCCAAGCTAAAAGAGTGTGGTGTTCATATTGCTGAAAATTTAGTGGAGATTGGTGCCAAGGTAGCTGAGGTTCTAAATAAATAAATCATATTAGTAATGGAAGGCAAGGTAATAGAGGGTAAGGCTTTTTGGTGCTTCTTATATCATCCAGACATTACATCTAATCCTCAATGGTCTCTTAGATTAGTTCCATCAGAAATCGAACAACAGAGATTTAAAAAATCTGGTCATCAAATGAATATGGAAGTCCTTAATAATAAGGATTTTGGTATGTCTGTTCTTTTCAGAAGAAAAGTAAAACACATGGATGATGTTTTAGAAAAACCTCTGCTGTTTGATGCAAATAAAAAACCTTTAGAATTATTTGAAGAATTACCTAATGGCTCAAATGTCATGGTGAAATATAGCGAGTGGGAGGGCATCTCCAAGTCAGATAACCTTCTTTATAAAGGATTGGATTTAATAGCAGTTATTTTACTTGATAAAACGCCAAGCCTTTTTTAATAAATTTTTACTCTAGCAAACTTTTTAATAATCCAATTCAATCTTATGATTGATAAGAAAGAAAATATTGTTAAGCCGATAATCATCCCATACCACATTCCAGCTGCACCCATTGGCCCATTAAGGCCAATTTTTGTAAGGTAGTAGCCCATGGGCATGGCAAATATCCAATATGAGATAAAGAGTAAAATCATTGGAATAAAGGTATCCTTATAACCTCTTAAGCTTCCAAGAGCGCCCATTTGAATCCCATCTGGCAATTGAAAAATTGCTGCAAATATTAATAAACTGACAGCCAAGTCAAATACAAGTGGGTCTACGGTATAAAAACCAACGATATATTCTCTGAATATTAATATCACTATACTATTTAAAAGAGCTGTAAGCATACACATATAAATCGTCGAATATGAGGCAACCTTGGCTTGTCTTGGATTATTTTCACCAATCAAATTTCCAACTCTAGTTGCAGCTGCAAGACCAATAGATAAAGGGACCATGAAAAATAGGCTTGCAATATTGATGGCTATTGAATGACTGGCCACAATTGTTTCCCCTAATGTCCCCAATATTATTGCGGCTCCAGAAAACATACTTAGCTCAATAAAAATTCCTAAACCAATTGGGAAACCAAGCTTAAAAACTTCTCTAGTCGTTGCTAATGTTGGTGGTGAAAATTCTGAAAAAGGTTTTGTTTTTTTATATTTCTTTGATATTGCTATATATATAAATAATGTAATCATCATCAAAAAAGAAACAATAGAAGTAGCTATACCACAACCTACACCGCCCAGCTTAGGTGCTCCCATCCAGCCATATACAAACATCAGATCAAGAGGAATGTTTATAAGCATACCTATGAAAGCTATACAAAAAACTGGAATAGTTAATGTCATACCCTCGCTGTAACATCTCAAGCAAGTAAAAATAGTAATAAATGTAAATCCAAGAGCAACAGCTTTTAGATAGCTTATTGATATGTCTGTTATATTTTTATCTATGGGTAAAAAATTTAAAATTAGATCCATATTCATAAATAAAAGACCAATAAATATCCCAAGAGCAAGAGCTATCCATAGGATTTCTCTCAGTTTTTTTCCTATTTCATGAAACTTTTTTGCTCCGTATAGTTGTGCAACTATTGGTGTGACTGAAAAAATAACACCAGAGACGAACATCCATATTGTTGTTGAAAATGCATTACCTACTGCAAGCCCAGCAAGATCACTGGAGCTAGCCCTGCCTGCAATTATTGTATCTGTAGCGCCCATAAGCATATAAGAGAGCTGTGAACCAAATATAGGAACACCAATCTTTATAAGTTGCTTGAACTCAATAATGTATTTATTTATCAATTTATTATTACACTAAATATTTTTTCGCTACTTTATCATATTAAAATAAGTTAACTAGGAGAATATAATCAGAAAAGATAATAGACCATATTGGCTAAAAAAATTAGTAATGAGGCTAACCAAGATATATGTTCGTCATTTCTTGAAACCTCAATTTCTTTATTTGGGGAGAGGCGGTGCCTACTTTAAGCCTAAATACATAAAAGTCTTTGGAAATAATGTCACTATAGAAGATTACCCAACCCTTATTGGTGCAAGCGACGCAAATATTCAATTTACCTCATGGAATATTGGAGAGTGGAATGGTCAAATAAAAATTGGTAAATTTTCTCTTATCACACCAGGTGTGAGGATTATGGCAGCAGAAAGTATTGTTATCGGAGACGCATGTATGATTGCGCATGGTGCCTATATATCAGATGCAGATTGGCACGGTATATATGATAGAGCAGAGCCTGTTGGCAAAACAAAGCCAGTCATCATCAAAGACAATGTTTGGATTGGAGATAGTGCAATTATATGCAAAGGGGTAACAATTGGAGAGAATAGTATTATTGGTGCAGGCGCTATAGTAACTAAAGATGTTCCATCAAATTCTGTATTTGCTGGCAATCCAGCGAAATTAGTCAAAGCTCTTGATGATGTTGAATTTAATACAAGAGCAAATTTCCTAGAGGATCCAATTCAACTTGCAAAAGACTTCGATGCATTAGATAAATATACTCTCGGTAAAAATACATTTATTGGTTGGCTAATAAGTCTTATTAACCCAAACGACTCTCACTAAAAAATGAAAGTCGTTGTTGATAAAGATATAAAAAACTTTATAGATTTGGTTAATGAATTAGATGGGTTACAAGATATAAAATTTACATATGTGACGAGCGAAGAGATAGACAAACATTTATTGGTTGATGCTGATGTTCTTTTTATAAGGTCAACAACAAAGATTGATAAAAAGCTTTTAGAAAATTCGTCTGTGAAACTTATTGGTTCTGCTACTGCTGGAATTGATCATATTGATATTGATTACTTGGAATCATCTCAAATAAGATGGTTTTACTCTCCTGGATGCAATTCAAGCTCAGTTGTGCACTATGTTCTTTCATCGATTGGATACCTAAAAAAAATAAATGTTATGAATGAAGAAAGCATTATAGGTATTATTGGTTGTGGAAATGTAGGATCAAAACTTCGTTTAATTCTAAATAAGCTTAAAATTAAAAATATGATATGTGATCCTTACAAGGATTTTGACTATCTATCTTCTATGGAAGAAGTTTCTCAATGTGAGGTTATTTCCCTCCATACACCCCTAACATTTTCTGATAAATACTCTACTCATAACATGATTGATAAATATTTTTTAGCGACCTCCAAAGTAGAAACAATAATAAACACATCAAGAGGCTCGATTGTTAATGAAAAAGACTTAATAGAAGCCAGTCACATCAATTACATATCCGACGTTTGGCAAAATGAGCCATGCCCAGATACAGATAGCGTAAACAAAGCAATGATAGCAACACCTCATATAGCAGGGCATAGCTATGAAGGTAAGATTAATGGAACTATAAATTTACTCTCAACTTTTATGGAAGTTATTAATGTTAGTAAAAAAAATCTGACTAGTAACAGTAAGTTACTATCAGGTATGACGCAAAATAAACCCATCAATAATAAGCTCAAGCTAAATAATTTTATTGATTCATATGATATATTTTCTGAATCTAAGATATTTAAAGAGTTAAGCAATAAATCTGATAAGTTTATTTCAGCTGCAGATTTTATAAATATTAGAGGAATGCATAAAACTCGAAATGATATCTGTTAAAAATCTTAATTTGTTATAAAAAATACATATATGTGGAGAAATGGTATAGAAATGTATTATTTTTATATATATAATACATATTTAAAGTAGTCTTAAGTCAAAAAATTTACGCACTCTTGATTTTGTCACTCTATTGACACTTAAATTGAACTTAATTGGCATTTAAATTGCATATATTTTATATATACAATTAATACTAGGAAAAATCGAAATGAATTCAGCAAATGTTAATGATCGGTCTAAATCAATTGCAAAAAAATTAATCAAGAGAGTTCTAAGTACATCCATAGATAATCCGAATAATCCTGATTCATTAAGTTTTTTTCAAGCTGATACTTATAGGTTTTATTTTTTAATGAGTTTTATGTGGGAATTCTTTGAGGACAATGAAATTTCTCAAGAATATGCGATTTCACTTGTACCAAGAAAATTTGCTTCTAGGATAAAAAGGCTTCAAGTTTTAAAGCAGGCTGTTCAACTTGGCTATATTTATGAGCAATCGTCAGAGATCGATAAAAGAAGAAGGATTTATGAACCTTCTGAGATATTACTCAATGATTTTATTGCTTATGCTGAAAGTACAAATGTTGTTGTAGAAAAAAATTCTTAAAATTTACTCTTACAAAGTAATTTAGTCCTACCTATATGCATAGTTGTTCATTACAATTATCACATGGCAATAAATAAAGATAATGATTATTGGAGAAATAAGCTTTCTGAGGAAAGTTATAGGGTCACAAGGGAATCAGGGACTGAAAGTCCATTTACTGGGAAATATTGGGATTTTGATGAATCTGGTATCTATAATTGCATTTGTTGTAATGCACAATTGTTTGAATCTGATACAAAGTTTGATGCAGGCTGTGGATGGCCAAGCTTTTTTATCCCAATGGAAGAGTCCTCTATTCAAGAGGTTGATGATAGTTCTCATGGGATGTCTAGAACAGAAGTGAAGTGTAAAAACTGTGATGCGCACTTAGGCCATGTATTCAATGATGGCCCAGAGCCAACAGGCTTAAGATATTGTATAAACTCAGCTTCAATAGATTTTGATAAAAAATAAATTTAATCATGTCTTCAAGCGAAACATCATTTTTTAAATCATTTAAAAAAGTTGGTCTGTGGACAGGGCTTTCAAGAGTTTTTGGACTTATTAGGGATATATCAACTACAAGTCTGCTCGGTGCTTCTATTTTTCATGATATTTTTGTTGTAACTTTAAAAATTCCAAATCTTTTTAGAAGATTTTTTGCAGAAGGGGCATTTAATCAAGCTTTTATCCCGGTTTACAGTGATTTCCATTCTTTAAATAATGAAAAAGATACTAAAGATTTTTTAAATGCGCTTGCAGGATCTTTTCTTTCCATACTGTTTTTTATAACTATTATTGTTTTATTGATAACACCTATATTTATTCTAATTTTTGCTCCAGGTTTCTATTTTGATGATTACAAAAGAGATATAGCTGTGAATGTTTTACAAATTATGTTTCCTTATCTTGCTTTAATATCACTAGTAGCATTTGCTGGCGGCATACAAAACACTCATGAAAGATTTTCCTTACCAGCAGCAACACCAATTATATTTAATCTATGTCTAATTTTTGCAGCTGTAGTTATAGCTCCTTTATACGAAATGCCTATATATGTTTTGGCTTGGGGTGTGCTTTTAGCAGGAATAATACAGCTCTTTATTCAGCTATTTCCATTAAAAGCGATTGATAGATTACCAGTACCAAAATTTGATTTTTCAAATACTGGATCGAGAAAGGTTTTTAAATTAATGATTCCTGCAATTTTTGCAGGAGGAATAATACAAATTAATCTTTTGGTAGATACAATTTTTGCTTCTCTTTTACAAACTGGAAGCCCGACATGGCTTTATGTTTCAGATAGGTTGATACAACTTCCCATGGGTATTTTTGCTATAGCAATTGGCACAGTTTTATTGCCTACTCTTTCTAAAATAAATATTGAAAATAACTTGAATGAGTTTGCTCACCAGGTAAAAAAAGGTCAAAAGTTTGTAATTTATATTGGAATACCATCATTTATAGGCCTCTCATTATGTGCAAATGATATTTTGAGCACTATTTTTTTGAGAGGTGAGTTTTATGAAAATGATGTCTATCAATCATCTAGAAGTTTGATGGCCTTTTCTATAGGACTTCCATTTTTTATGCTTATGAAAGTTCTCACCCCAGCATTTTTTGCTAGGAAAGATACTAAGACACCTATGTATATTGCTTTACTCTCTCTTTGCTTGAATGCATCTTTAAATTATATTTTGGCGTTTGTTCTTGGTTTTGGTCATGTTGGGATAGCTATTGGCAGTTCCACATCTGCGATCATAAGTGTATTGGTAATGGAGGCTATTTTGATAAAACAAAATATTGTTCATTTGCAAAGCCCATTCAATAGATTTAATGCTTCAATTCTTGTGTCCTCATTATTTCTAATAAGTTTTCTATATGGGTTCTCTGAAATAATAAACTTTTCAACATTGAATCAACTCGAAAAAGTCTTTTATCTAACTATTGAAATTTGTTTCTCAGTAATTATTTACTTTGGGATCACTAAAATTATTAATGGCAATAGTATAAAAGGAATGCTTAATTAGTTATGTATTTAATTAGAGGTAAGCATAATTTAGATTTTTTTAAGGCTCAAGATTTTACTAAAGAACCCCTGCATGGAACCATTGGGAATTTTGATGGCATGCATTTAGGCCATCAAGCAATTCTTAGTAATATTAAAAACTCTGCTATAAAAACCAATGGCAAAACTGTAGTTTTTTTTACAGAACCTCATGCTTCAGAGTTTTTTGCTAGCATGAAATCCAATGATGAGGTTCCGCCAAGGCTCTGTCCATGGAGAGAGAAGTTTAAATTGCTTGATAATTTTGGGATTGATTTTGGATTCTTTTTAAAATTTAATAATTCCCTTAGACAAATGACCCCCGAGGAGTTTATTCAAAATATTCTTGCTCCGATGAAACTATCCTCATTAACCATCGGCGATGACTTTAGGTTTGGAGTTAATAGGCAGGGTGATTTTAATTTGCTTCATAGATGGGGCATCAATAACAATATTGAAGTTTCTAATACTGAGACTTTTAAATATTTAGATGAAAGAGTGAGTAGTACCAGAATAAGAAAGGCAGTCTCTGAGAATAACTTCGATTTAGCAAATGATCTTTTAGGAAGACGATATACTTTTTCAGGAAAGATTGTGCATGGTCAACATCTAGGAAGAACAATAGATGTTCCAACTGCTAACTTGTGGCTTCCAAAGCAGAAATTACCCATATCTGGAGTATATGCAGTTCAATGTATGCTAAACGGGGCATTGCTTGATGGGATTGCAAATATGGGCATACGTCCAACAGTGGGTGGAACCATGCCAGTATTAGAGGTTCATCTCTTCAATTTCTCACAAGATATATATGCTCAAAGGTTAGAAGTAGATTTTAGGCACAAAATTCGTGAAGAAAAGAAATTTAAGAATCTAGACATGTTAAAATCACAGATTAAGAAGGATATAGCGTTAGCAAAAACACTTTTACAAAAATAATATGACAATTAACTATCGGGATACATTAAATCTTCCTCAAACAGAATTATCCATGAAGGCAGGGCTACCTAAAAAAGAGCCTGAGATTTTAGATTTTTGGAATGACATTGGACTATATGAAAAAATACGCCAACAAAATCTTAATAATAAAAAATTTATACTTCACGATGGACCTCCCTATGCAAATGGAGCTATTCACTTAGGCCATTCCGTAAATAAAATTCTTAAAGATATAACTATTAAATCTAAGACTTTGCAGGGGTTAGATGCTCCCTACGTTCCTGGTTGGGACTGTCATGGGCTACCAATTGAACTTAACGTTGAAAAAAAGCATGGAAAGAGAAGTGAGCTTGTTCAGAATAAGAAAATGTTTCAAGAGGCCTGCAAGGAATATGCTCTTACTCAAATCGAGAGTCAAAAAAAAGATTTTATTAGATTGGGTGTTCTGGGTGAGTGGGATAATCCTTACAAGAGTTTAGACTCATCCTTTGAAGCAAATGCAGTTCGTGCCTTAGGAAGAATATATGAGGCTGGGCATATAGAAAAAGGTGAAAAACCTGTTCATTGGTGCCAAGATTGTGGATCTGCTCTTGCTGAGGCAGAGGTTGAATATCAGGACAAAACCTCTAAATCTATTGACGTTGCATTTAAAGCAAATGAGCAATCCTTAAAGAAATTAAATGAAGTATTTGCAACAAATATAGTTGATGGCATTTCATTCGTAATATGGACAACAACGCCATGGACTATTCCATCTAATGTTGCGGTATGCATAAATCCTGAATTAGATTATGCGCTAATTAAACTAGATGGTGAGCATTTGGTTATTGCTGAAGCTATGATTGAGCTATGTATGGAAAGGTGGGGCACTACTTCAGAATTAGTCTCAAAAACATTAGGAAAAAATCTAGTTGATATTTCTTTGATACATCCTTTTATTGAGAGGAATTCAGAATTACTTCATGGAGACCATGTCACTACAGAAGCAGGTACAGGTTGTGTACATACAGCACCAGCACATGGCTTAGACGATTATTTTATTTGTAAAAAACATGGCATTGAAACGTTCAAAGCACTTAATAGTAAGGGTTTTTTTAAGGAAGAATTTGAATTTATTGCTGGTCTGCCAGCCTCAAAGGCCGATCCACTGGTTATTGAAAAGCTAAATGAAGTAAAAGCATTAGTTAATTGTGATGACTTTCATCACTCATACCCGCACTGTTGGAGGCACAAATCTCCACTAATTTTTACCTCAACTGCTCAATGGTTTATTTCTATGAATAAATCAGGACTATTGAATGAGGCTCTGCAAAGTATATCTGGAGTTTCATGGGAGCCATCATGGGGAGAGCAAAGGATAGAGGGGATGTTGACTGATAGGCCAGATTGGTGCATATCAAGGCAAAGAAATTGGGGAGTGCCAATAACACTAGTTGTTCATAAAGAATCAGGTGCAATTCATCCAAATCAATCAGAGCTATTTAAACAATTTGCTAATTTAATTGAAGAAAATGGTATATCTTCATGGGAATCACTAGATCTAAATGAATTCATAGATGATGGAGATTCATATATTAAGATTACAGACTCATTAGACGTTTGGTTCGACTCAGGTATTACTCATTTTGCTGTTTCTGAGCAAAGGTTTGAAGAAGGCATTGTTGCTGATTTATATCTTGAAGGCTCTGATCAACATAGAGGCTGGTTTCAATCATCACTTTTAACAAGCATTGCAATGAATGGAAGGGCTCCTTATAAAGCAGTTCTGACACATGGATTTGTGGTTGACGAAAACGGAAGAAAGCAATCCAAATCTCTTGGCAATGTAGTTTCACCTCAGAAGGTTTGGGATTCACTGGGGGCAGACATCTTAAGATTATGGGTTGCATCTGCAGATTTTAGAAGTGAGATGGTTGCATCTGATGAAATTCTAAAGAGAGTATCAGACCAATACAGAAGAATAAGAAATACTTTTAGGTTTATTTTAGGAAACTTAAATGATTTCGATGAAAGTAAGAAAATAGTATTTGAAGATCAAATTGAGTTAGATAAATGGATTGTGCTTGAGACATCTAAATTGCAAGAGGATGTTTTACAGTTATATGAGTCTTACTCATATCATAATGTTGTTCAAAAAATTCATAACTTTTGTGTGAATGAATTAGGGGGCATTTATTTAGATATAGTTAAGGACAGGCTCTATACCTGCAAAGATTCTTCTCTTGCAAGACAGTCTTGCCAAACAAGTTTGAATTATGTTTTAAATACCATGGTCAGATTAACTGCACCTATTCTATCTTTTACCTCTGAAGAAATTTGGCAGACCCACCCCTCATTAAAAGGTCAAAATGAATCTATTTTCTTATCAAAGTATTTTGAATCTAAGCAAGAAGGTGAGTGCGTAATTAGCTCATCAGACTGGGCTAGAATTTTTGAAATCAAAGACATAGTAAATCAATCTATTGAAAGATTAAGAAATGAAAATAAATTAAAAGGATCTTTGGATTCAAATGTGATTATTTCTGCAAATGAGGAAGATAAATCAATTCTCGAAAAGCTTGGGCCTGAATTACATTTTGTATTTATATCCTCCCAAGCCTCTGTTATAGATGGTGATACCCTGTCAATTCAGATCGATCAAATTTCTGATGAGAAATGTACTAGATGTTGGCATAGGGATAGCACGGTTGGTGAGAGCAAAGATCATCCTGAAATTTGTTCAAGGTGCGAAGAGAATATTGATCAGTTAGGCGAGAGTAGGTCATTTGTTTAAGAAAAGATTTTATATAACTATTTTTTTTCTATTTATTTTAGATACTTATACTAAGCAGCTTGCTCTTCAGTTTTTAGCACAAGGCATATCAAGAGACTTCCTGCCTTTTATTGATTTATATTTAACTTATAACTCTGGGGTAGCCTTTGGCTTTCTAGATCTTGGTGAAAAAAGTGTTTCTAATATTTTAACTTTCGTCGGTTTTCTCATCACTCTTTATTTATTTAAATTAATCAAAGATGAGAGTGACTATAGAAAACAATTTTCATTATCCTTTATATGTGGAGGAGCAATAGGAAATATTGCAGATAGATTTATGGATGGTTATGTAACTGATTTTCTTCATCTAAAAATTAACGATTTTTCATTTTTTGTATTTAATATTGCTGATGCATCAATAACTATTGGAGCAATATTATTAATTTATTTTGAATTCTTTAAAAAAGATCATTTGAATCATGAAGCAAATTAAACTGGCAAACCCAAGAGGTTTCTGCGCGGGTGTCGATAGAGCAATAGATATTGTGAATAAGGCCTTAGAAAAATATGGAAGTCCTGTCTATGTTAAGCATGAAGTTGTTCATAATAAATTCGTTGTTGAAGATCTTAAAAGTAGAGGTGCAATCTTTGTTGAGGAGATTGACGAGGTTCCAGATAACTCTTTAGTAATTTTTAGTGCACATGGTGTTTCACGAAAAGTTGAAGAAACAACAAAATCAAGAAAATTAGAATACTTTGATGCTACCTGTCCTCTTGTTACCAAAGTTCATATGGAAGTCATAAGAAATGCTAGGGCAAATAACGATATTATTTTAATTGGGCATGAAGGGCATCCTGAGGTTGAGGGAACTATGGGAAGGCACATTAAGAATGAATCCAGTAATATTTACTTAGTGCAGGATGAAAAAGAGGCAGAAAATATAGTAGTTGATAAGCCAGAACACTTAGCCATCGTTACCCAAACCACTTTAAGTGTAGATGATACCAAATCCATTATTGATATCTTAAAAACAAGATTCCCTAAAATTAATATCCCTAAGAAGGATGATATTTGTTATGCAACTCAAAACAGGCAAGATGCTGTTAAACAATTAGCATTAGAATCAGATTTTCTGATTGTTGTTGGTTCAAGCAATAGCTCAAATTCAAATAGACTCCAAGAGCTGAGTGAGAAGTGTGGTTGCAAGTCTGTTCTAATTGATAGTTTTGAAGATCTTGACCTTAGAGAGCTTGAAGGAAGGCAAAAGATAGCTATAACAGCCGGAGCATCTGCACCTGAGTCAAGGGTTCAAGAAATAGCACTAGCTGTTAAAGATTTTACAGGCGCATCTATAAGTGAACATGGAGTTGATGAGGAGAATATTTATTTTAAACTTCCTCCCGCACTGAGATAAATGATAATTAATAATCATCTGATAGCTGATATTAAATTTTTAGAATCTCCAAACTTTAATACAAGGCCAAAAGATGTCTCAATAAATCTTTTGGTAATTCATTCCATAAGTCTTCCGCCAAAGGTATATGGCAACAACCATATAGAAAACTTCTTTTTAAATAAATTAGATCACTCCTTAGATCCTTTCTATGAAGAAATTAGAGAATTAAAAGTATCAGCACATTTATTAATAAAAAGGGATGGAGAAATTATACAGTTCGTACCTTTTAATATGAGAGCTTGGCATGCTGGGGAGTCTTCCTTTCAGGGAAAGGACAATTGTAATGATTACTCAATAGGTATTGAGCTTGAGGGTTCTGATGATGATGATTTTGAAGAGATTCAATATGATAAGCTTTGTGAAGTCACGATTGCTTTGCAAGATGAATATAAGAATATTACAAAGGAAAATATTAAAGGTCACTCAGATGTTGCACCCGGAAGAAAAAAAGATCCAGGGCTATTTTTTAAATGGGATAGATACTTAGATAATGTATAAATTTAATAAAATGTTTGTCATGTTTTGTCTTGGTTTCGCATCTGGTCTTCCTTATATGATCATTATCAGCACATCTACTGCATGGCTTAGAGATGCAGGTGTAGAGCTTGCTTATATTGGATTTTTTGCTTGGGTAACATTTATGTATGCCTTTAAATTCTTATGGGCACCATTTGTTGATAGATTCTCTATACCTATATTAAAACAATATGGACATAGAAAGAGCTGGATTGTATTGATGCAGGTTATTATTTTTACAAATCTAATAATACTTTCTAATACTGATCCAAAAAGTGATTTGATCTTTTTTAGTCTTATTGCATTTTTGATTGCACTTGCCGGATCCATTCAAGACATCGCTATAGATGCATTTAGGATCGAGTATGCAAATATTAATGAGCAAGGGAGCTTAGCCGCAACTTACCAATTTGGTTGGAGGCTGGCTATCATTGTGGCTACATCATTTGCTTTAATATTTGCTGATACCAACGGATGGTCTTTAACTTATAAAATCATGGCTGCCACTATGATAATTGGTTTGCTTGGCTTGATAGTATCAAAGGAGGAAAAAAATTTTCAACTTGGTAAGTTAAGCTTTACTCAATCAATAAGAGATCCTTTTGTTGATTTTTTATCTAGGTTTGGATTTTTTGCATCAGCAGTTTTGTTGATGATAATTGCTACTTATAGGCTTACAGACATTGTAATGGGGCCTATGGCAACCCCTTTTTATATTGATATGGGTTTCACCCTTACAGAAATAGGGGCTGTTGTTAAAATTGTTGCATTGCTTGCATCTATATTTGGTATATCAATGGGCGCATTGCTCTTAAAAAAAATCGGCATATATAGATCTCTTATGTTGGGAGCTTTCTTGGTAATGCTTACAAATGTCTGTTTTTCATATGTTGCTATATCAGAAAAAAGTATTACTTCCTTGTCTATGATTGTTGCAATGGATAGTATTGCTGCAGGCATTGTGGGTACTGTAAATATTGCTTTTTTAACCAGCCTTGTTTCAAAAAAATATACAGGTTTTCAATATGCACTTTTAACAGGCTTTATGACGGGACCAGGTTTTGTTCTAAAAGGCTTATCAGGTCTCTGGGTCAATTACCTTCAAGGGATATATGGAGATGATTTTGGGTGGATGGGTTTCTATGTAACCACATCTCTATTGACTATGCCTGTTATTTTATTTTTATATTTTAATAGACATTTTTTAATTAAGCATGAAAACTCTATATAGAAATATTTTCTTTATATCTTTAGCTATTATTATGTGGCTTAGTGTTGTTCCAGCATCTGATATTCCAAATATTGCTGCGTTAAGTTTTTTAACTGATAAGGCTATTCATTTCCTTATATTTTTATATTTATCATCACTAGGACTTTTAAGCAGGTTCACATTATCAAATATTTATTTATTAATAGCCATTTTCAGCTTTGGGCTGATTATAGAGATAATTCATTTTTATCACCCTTATAGATATTTTGAGTTAGCTGATATTGCTGCAAATTCATTGGGAATTCTTTTGGCATCATTGATTTTTCAAAAAAAAGATTAAATTATCTATTGATTTATATTATTTCGACCTTAACTATTGTTTAAGTTAATAAACTAACTAAAATTCATAAAATTAATTTTTATTGGGAGATAAAAAATGAAATTAAAACCTTTACATGACAAAGTTCTTGTTAAAAGAACTGAAGAGGAAGCAACCTCAGCCGGAGGTATTATTCTTTCAGGCTCTGCAAAAGAAAAGCCTTCACAGGGTGAAGTTATAGCAGTTGGACCTGGTAAAAAAACAGACTCAGGCGATGTAATGCCAGTAGGTGTTAATGTTGGTGATACTGTGATATTCGGGCAGTATGGCGGAAATGAAATAAAACTAGATGGCGAAGATTTTCTCATATTAGGTGAGAGTGATATTTTCGGCATTATTCAATAAGTAATTTAAATTAAGGGAGATATATAAATGTCAGCTAAAGATGTGAAGTTTGGAGATGGTGCAAGAAGTGAAATGCTTAATGGTGTAAACATCCTTGCAGATGCAGTAAAAGTAACATTGGGACCTAAGGGAAGAAATGTTGTACTTGATAAATCATTTGGAGCACCAACAGTAACAAAAGATGGTGTTTCAGTTGCAAAAGAAATTGAGCTTGAAAATAAGTTTGAAAATATGGGAGCGCAAATGATTAAACAAGTTGCCTCTCAAACTAATGATGAAGCAGGTGATGGAACTACAACAGCAACCGTTCTAGCTCAATCAATTGTTAATGAGGGTAACAAAGCAGTAGCCGCAGGCATGAATCCTATGGATCTAAAAAGAGGTATAGACAAAGCTGTAGTGGCAGCTGTTGAGCATGTTAAAGGCTTAAGCGTACCTTGCACAGATAACAAAGCAATTGCACAAGTTGGAACAATCTCTGCAAATGGAGATGAGGCCGTAGGTGCCATTATTGCTGAAGCAATGGAAAAAGTTGGAAAAGAGGGTGTTATTACTGTTGAAGAAGGAAGTGGTATAGAAAATGAGTTAGATGTAGTTGAAGGAATGCAATTTGATAGAGGTTACTTATCTCCTTATTTCATTACAAATCAAGATAATATGACAGTAGAGCTTGAAACCCCACTGATTCTTTTATTTGATAAAAAGATTTCTAACATTAGAGATTTATTGCCTCTTTTAGAGTCAGTAGCAAAAGCAGGAAGACCATTGTTAATCATTGCAGAAGATATTGAAGGCGAAGCATTGGCCACTTTGGTTGTTAATAACCTTAGAGGTATTGTTA
>Ga0206125_10002260_pt1 | contig 20697 bp, 9 predicted proteins | sample Helgoland_Spring_4_FD_148598 | JGI IMG/M metagenome (GOLD analysis project Ga0206125, IMG submission 148598) | Pelagic subsurface seawater microbial communities from Kabeltonne, Helgoland, North Sea - Helgoland_Spring_Bloom_20160331_1 | ecosystem: Environmental > Aquatic > Marine > Epipelagic ... | reverse complement strand
TACACGACAAGCTAGAATCATTAGATTCTTTCAAGAATTAAATGCATTACTTCCACCATCAATTGATGATAGTGATTGGGATTCTAATAATGATGGTAGGGTTGATAGAGAACAAGAAACAGATAATTGGGAAGGTACTAACCAATATAATCAAGATAATAGTATCTCATATGCTCAAGATAATCAAGATGGAAACATTGATGAAGAAGATGCATTTATTCATAGATTAAAAGATACAGCAAATGATACAAATTCATCAAAAACCATTGAAGATATTTACAATACAATACTTCCTTACTTAACAGACATATTAGAAGAACCAATTTCTTTAGGGGATGATAGACCAAAATATAGAAATCAATCAAGTGGATATTTACAATTCAGAAATCCAAATCAAGGTATTATTATTCGTAATACTAATCAAGAATTTATTGAAGGATTAGACCCAAGTAATTTATCTTATTTAGATACTTTAAATACTGATGGTACTGTTACAACTAATGGGACTGGTTTTACAATTACAATGTGGGTAAGATTTTTAGACAAAGTATCAGAGGGTACATTGTTTAATTTTGGAAATCCAATAAGAGGTGTATCCAATGATGGTGAATCTGTAGATACTGATGCTTTTGGATTCAGATTAGAAACTTTTGTAATAAACAAAGATGATGAGTTTCCAACTCCTTCATTTAATACCTTTGGTGATTGTGCAGATATTTTAACAAATTATAATACTGATTTATTTGATAATTCCAACACTGCAAGATTTGTAAGATTGGTAGTAAATGACAATGGACAATTAAGAGATTCAATTGTTGGTACTGATGGAACTACTAGTGGAGCGGGAAAATTAGATAACTCTATAGCAGTTTTAGGTTCAACTGATGGTAGAGTGGATAGATTGTTATCAGCAACACATATACCTGAAGATTTTAGTGAATGGTATTTCATATGTGCTTCATTTAATCCTGCTATTTTAGAAGATGATTCACATACTGGTAATGATACTTTCCTTGAACAATCACCTGAGTATTGGTTAAATCATATTGAGCCAGATACGGAAAATTTTATAGCTAATTCAGGTTATGGAAACAAATGTAAAGTGGAAATCATATCCAAAACAGACTTACTACGAGCTCGTGGTTTTAAAGTATAGGATTAAATTATGGCTGTAAATCCAGAACAACCAATAATAACTAGAAGACTACCGAATAATAAAAGAGTAGCCTTATATATTCCCAATGAAGATATTACTTGTCAATATTATAGAGATGTAAAAATTGGTGATGTTGTACCTGATGGTCATATTATTACACAATATGATATTGATAATGGTGATTATAGAAAAGTTGGTATTAATTGTGCATCAACTGCGGTTGATTGGATGCGTGATACAATAAAAAATAATTATTATACTTTTAATCCATTAGATGTATATGATTTTATAATAGATGAAGAGAGTGGTAATCATTTATTCGATTTCCCTGGAGAAGAAGATGGATTAGATTGTGTTGAATCTTGTTTTACGCAGGGTGAAAGTGCTTGTTATGAGTGTGCTGGTGGTACTGGTAATACAGCACCTCCGGGCCCTAATGATGATACTGATGATGATACTTTAACAATTGTTCAAAAATGTTGTAATGCAGGTACTTCAGGTCCAAATATTGACTTTAATGTTCCTGGTAATGACGGTGAATTTGGAACTTATGATGCATGTAATCAAATTGATTGTGGATATGATGCATTTGGGTCGGGAGGACCTTCAAATTCATCTGAAGAATTTGTTCATTATGAACCAATGTGTGTATATCCACTAGGAAATTTTGGTTATGCACCTGGAAATAATACATATGTAAATGGTGAATTAATTAGTGGTAAGGGACATAATATTGTTTGGAATCATTTTAATAAATTACAATCAGACGCGAGTGCACCAACTGGTGATTATCTAAAATATTATCCATATTGGAATCATGGATCTGGAGCTCCTGATAAAATGTATTATAAAGATGGTAATACCATGTCATCTGAAGGAGGTGTAACGGGGGATGAATATTGGCATCCTACAGACTTTAATGATAGATTGGATAAAAGACAACGTGGTATCAATAAAAATGGAACTGAATTATATAATTTACCTGTTTGGATTAGTACAACTTGTGAGGATAGAGTAGAAGCAGGAATAGCAGCTAATTCTTTAATTGGAACAGTAAATAGCCCTCAGACTTCCGACTCAATGCTTGGAACTTTAATTAGTGAAGATGGTATAACTGCCTGTCCTGATATAAGTGACTATTATAGTCAATTTATCTCTGACTGGTATCAAGATCCCCTTATTATTGCATATATTGGACAATTTTTTGATGGTTTAAATACTGAACAAATACAAGATTTTAGTGGGAATACAGTTACAGATTCTCCTAGTCTTGAAACAGGTTTTGGTATGAGTTATTTAGATTCTACTGACATAATTTGGTTTAAAGATGGAATGATTCCTGATCCTTCCCCCCTACCAATTAATAATTCAACATTAATAAAAGATATTATGTTTAGATTAGGTGCACCACTTCCTCCATTGGTTATGGGTTACGAGAGTGCTGGTAATTTACCTGGACATTTAGGAGAATGTGACAGTATATTACCACTTTATATGACATTAATTGAGGAATTTAAAAATTTTATACAAATTGGAACATTTTTTTCTGATTTTGGTATTCCAAATGTAGATATTAAACCAACGATGAGTGGATTATTAGATGTTCATTCTGCTAGAGATTTGAGAGAAGAAAAAATTAATGCATGTGATTATATTGAATTTATGACTTTACCAGGTGGCGCAGCTGATGGTGATGGGATTTATTATGGTGGTAATGAAATACCATCTATTTACTTTGAATCTCCATATGATGGTAATATGGGTGATATTGATGATGGGAGTATGACAAAAGAACAATATGTAAGAACTTTTGATTGTAATACTGAATTTAATAATGATATACAATTTAGTAAAATTAGAGCCGTGTGTAAAGATGGTTCATCGGTTCTGATGGGACAATCTGGTGGGGATGGTAATCAATCAACTACTATAAATCACAACACTACTGATGAGTTTTTCAATACAGGTCTGAGAGCTTGTAATTCAAAAATAAAACCATATAGTAATCAAGAATTATACTATTTATCTGATGGTGATTTAAGAGAATCACTTGGTATAAATTTTTTAGATACTAAAAACATAGAACAATCTACAAATAATTTTTTAGGAAGCATTGTAGATGATGACTTTGAACAAATACCATTTCCTAATTTATTAGATAATGGTGATGGTAGATTAGTAAACACTAATTTAGAATGGTTTTCAGATGAGTTTCCAGGTGGTGATGCAGTACCAGCAGATGGTAGTGTTTTTGATGGTACACCATATATAGCTGAAAATTGGAGGCCGATATATCAAAAATATGATAATGGTGATTCTATTGATGCAAACTTACCATCATTACATTCTTATGAGATTAGTGCAAGTACATCAAATCAATATAATAACTTTCAACATGCTGGAATGATGCCATATTGGAGTGCAAATAATTCTGAATGTTTTTCTCGTAGAAAATGTTTAATCATTGATACGATGAATCCATCAGAACTTCCACATCCACATACTGATTTAAAACAAACTCTTGTTAACGATGAGTGGGATATTAGACAAGTTATGCAAACATGGATTCCAATACAGAATGTGCCACGAGATTCTCGAAGAGAAAATTCTAAATTTAAAGTTTCTTTTATGATGAAAACAGTTGATATAAAAAGTGGTGTTTATTTAGAAAACACTGGAATACATTTAAATGCTATATTTGGCTATTCAGGCTATGATTGGACAAGTGTGTTAAGAAATTATGAAATTGATTCTGCAGGTTATTATTCCAATGATGAAAATAAATTATGGCCAATAGTTCCAGATTCAAATTCACAATGTTCACCAAATTCTCATACTGACAATCATCTTGAAATTTATGGTAATTTTTCAGATGAATTTTGTAAAAAATCAAAAGCTAGTTTTACAAATACTGAATTGAACAAATGGGAAAAAATGGAATTTACTTTTACACCAAGATATGGAGATAGTAATGATTCATTTCCAAATTGGGACAGGATATTGATGAACGGTATGAAATTAACATTTATGCCATTAGAACTTTCAAAAGGTGATGAGAGAACTATTGCAAGAGATATGACTTATGATACTAATAATGCCGACGCAGACCCTGGAGCTCCATTTGTAAATCCAGGTGTTACTACTGATGAATTTAACGAGACTGCAAATCAATATGGTGATAGTGTTGATATTTCAAGAAATGGAGCTAAAATATATTTAGATAATTTTGAATTTAAGGAAGATTTTTCTTTTCATCCAGATGTGGATGTTAGAAAAAACAAAGGATTAAATGAATATGGTAATGTTAGTTTAACTCAATATAATAATTCTGAAGATTCAAAAGCACCATTAGAAGCTCAATTTTATTTTTATCCAAGATATAATTTTGATGATGTATTTGCAAAAGGAAGAAAAGTAATACTTGAACAATTTAAATTTGGTCAATTTTATATCTCAGATATAGATTGGGGGGATGGTTCTTCTATTGAATATACTAATGAACCATTTCAATTGGGTGTTGATAAAATGTTATACCATACATATGAAATTAATGGAGTTTATGAAATTAAAGGAACAATGTTTCAAATAAAATCTGACTCATATACATATAGTTTAGTACAACCTGAACTTATTAAATATGAAGGTATAAGTGGTATTGCACATAATAAAAAATTTAATATAAAAATATATATTAGTATGGGTAAAGATGAAGATTTTAAATATTTTGGTTCTGAAGGATTTTCATTTATTCCTTATAAAAATACTTTACCAATTATTGGTGGACTTTCAATGGAAAGTACATATTTTAAAAATTTAAAAAGAAATATTGGATTAATTACTGATGATAATAAAATTGATATTAATTTTAAAAGTTTAAATGATAAATTAAATTCAGAACACGCTTTATCAAAAGTCAATTCTTTATTTGATGATAAGTTAGATATTTTAAATATTTATAGAAAACCCATTGTAAATGAAAATGATATAACAACTTCATATTTATTAACATTACCATTTCCACAATATTATGAAGAGTTTAATGTAGATACTAGTAATCAATCCTTAACTTCAGCTGATAGTGATATTTGGGATCAAGTAGGTAGACCTGATATAGCGTTAAAAATTGATGATTTTATTTCATCTGGAGTGTACCCATTGGTATCAACAATTGAAGAAAAAGCATATAGTTTTCCAGTAGAACTATTTTTTAATCCTACTTTTGTACAAAACGATGTTTGGAATGGTGGTGAATATAATAATTTTCAATCAGAATTAGGAAAATCTATAGGTGATGTTGATTTAACAAGTATAAAATATCACAATGAACCAAAATCAATTTGGGAAATGTTTGGATTTGAAGAAGATGATTTAGAACAGATTGGAACACCTGATAATCCAAGATATTGGAAAAACATTATTCCTGAAGATTATTCTATATTTAGAAGAGAAGGTGTTAATTCTGTTATATCAGATATGAGTCGTGAATATTTAGCGACTTTACCATTCCCACGATATAGAGAAGAATTTGATATTAATAATGATAATACTATTAATACTTTGGACACAAATCAATCCATAACATTTCTAAATAGACCTGATATAGCAGAATTGGTTGCTGTCATAGCCTTGTGGGAGGTACAAGGAGACAGTGGTGTAGAACCAAGTACTAACTATGACTATCCTTCTTATGTTTACAATTGGTCTAGTATTGATGATATACCAGTTGGTAATGGTTTACAACAACCAATTGAAAACTTTTTAAATTCTAATACTATTTTTAAAATAGATACTTATTCAGAACAAGATTGGATAGGACAAAATGAATATGGTAATACTTATTATTATCCTGTATTACCTAAATATGGAGCAGCTGGTAAATTTATTGATGGAAACTTTTCAAACAATAAAATACCATTTTCATTGGAAGGATTTATAGAAAATAATGATGAAGATAAAAGTTTAATTATAAAAATAGAAAATGATAAATATAATAACAATATTTTTAATGATTTAAGTGGTAATGATAATAGAGGATTTATAATTAATGATTATAAACCAAAATTTAATAACAAAACTTTTAAACCTGAAAAAACAAAATTTATAGATACAATTAAAACATCAAAAACTAATGGGGCTTTTTAATGGGAAAAATTATACAATTTAAAAATAAACCAAAGCCATTATCATATGGACAATATTATTATGATAATGATGATAATATAATGGAGCAGGTTGAAGATTCAGCTGGTATTAAAAAACCATATAATAAATTTTCAAATCAAACTTTACAAACTACAGTTGTTTCTGATGAAGTTAGAGATTTAATAATACAGAAAAAATATAAATTTATTGGTATTTCAAATATTAAAATAAATAAATTAAAAATAAAAAACGCTGGTGTAAATCACAAAGTAAAAAATACTCATTTTCGTGGTTTTGTGTTTGATAAAAATACTTTTGATTGTTTTTCTGCATCAAATTCTAATGAGTTAAAATCATATAGTGATATTTCTAATGCATTATATAAAAATATTACTGGTGACACGATACCCCACCCATTTGAAGGGTTGAACCTTCCTGATATACATGTAAAAAATGAAACAAGATTATATGATCATGCTATGTTTTTTAATTGGAATGCTCCAACATATAAAAAAAAGAAAGGACCTGGTGAATTAGATTTTTTAACAAATCAGATAATATTACAAAATTTTAATGCAACTACTGAGGCATCAAATATTTTGGAAGTTCCTGAAATTAAACATTCTGGAACTCTTTCAGATGGTATGAGTAATTTTAGTGCATCTGCTTGGGGAAATCAATCAAGTGATAGAGTACCCATACAACCATTTAATCCAATGGATGGTTTGGGTTTGATGGATATTTCTGAAAGACAAACAAGTATTTTTTCAGAAGATGGTCAAAATAATTATTTACAATTTGTTATTTGGACAAAAGGTAATGCGAGGAGAATAGTTGGTACTAAAAAAAGACGAAAAAGACTTTATGTATTTAAAGTTAATATTGGAGACTTATTTGATTTTGATTCTAATGGTAATCCGTCAGGTAAATCAAACTCAATAACTTTTGAAAATTACAGAAATGTAAGTGGTGGTGGGGGTAGTACTCCAGCCTTTAAAGTTACAGATTTTAGTATTACAGTCAATACGTATCCAGGTGTTTCCATAGATGAATTTCCAGATGCCCTCAATAATCCATATAATTTAGATATTTTAGAAAGTGTTGAAACGCCATTACCTATAAGACTTAATTCATTTGATGAAGATTTTATTAATGTTGGTATTTTTACTCAACCAAAATATTATAGTGATGGGCTCTTAGCAGCTGGAACATACGGAAATGACTTTACACCTATGGCATTGGTAACTATTAAAGATAAATTAAATCAAAATTTACAATCATATAAAATTGATGATTTAGATAGACAAATTTGTTCAGCACCAACACAAGTAGAATTTAAATTAAATATCACAACATCAGAACCTGAAGATTCTATATTAGTAAAAAAATATCCACATAACTCTTCAATACCACTTTATTATAAATTTTGTGTAGTAGATTGGAACGATAAAGATGATAAAATTAAAACCGTAAAAGATGCTCTTGATTTAAAACCATTAGACTTTAATCAAATATTAAAAAAACAAAATAACAATACATTTATTTTTGAAGACATTGATAATACACTTTTAAATTCATATTCAACTCCAGGTATTAAACAAATAAAAGTTTTAGTGTTCAGCTATAATGAATATGGAAATGTTAACCCTAATCTTGGGGCTAGTTATAACTATCAGTATCTACCATCGGATAATAAAAATTTTTTACGAATAGAACCATTAAGATATAAATTAATGACAGTTAGAATATTTTTAGACATACCTGTAAATCAATTTCCAGACTTTGGGGAAATTGGTGGTACTGACTATAAAACAATTCCATGGCCATACACAACTCCTATAATAAATGGAGTTAGTGATGATTCAAAATATAATAAAAGTATAAATGATGTTTTGGGGAGTGGAAAAATTGGTAATACTGATATAATCGATGAAATATTTTTATATCAAGCTAGAGAAAATGATGAACTTGGTAAAACTATAGATCAAATGGATTTAGAACAAGTAAGATATTTTAATACAGGTTCATATAATATGAATACATTACTCGGAGTTAATCCAATTACCAATGATGGATTCAGACCATATAATTATATTAATTATGTTAATGAACCTCCAAATGAAATTGAAGATGTATTGTTTGAATCAATTAATCATAATAATAGTGGTATATCCAATCAATGGTTTGGTGAATTGGAATCAAGTGGAAATAGAACAGGTACGGATTTATATGAACAAGAACAATATGATGATAATTCTAAAGGTATACACATTAAATATACTGCTACTAATATTACTGGAGATACTTGGACATTCTTTAGATACCAAAGAAAAGATTTACATAATAGTTTAAAAACATTTGAAGAAGGTGGAACGGAATATACATTTAAATTTGAAATAAAATTTAATCAATTTTCACCCAATGCTCCAAGCTTTTATATGTTCAGAACAGCTAATAGAGATAATGATTATGGAACAGCATTTCATAACACAGATGGATTTCAAATGAACAATAACTATTTTTATCATGGAAATGATGGTATTTATTCAAATAGTGGTTTAACAAATAAATTAGGTGATTATGGGGAATGGATTACCATTGAAAGAACTCGTAAATTAATTTCAGACTATTCTTCTACTAGACATGATAATTTAGTAGAGATTGATGGTTTTCCAAATATGGAATTTTTAACACAAAATTGGGATAATACTTGGAATAATGCTTCAGAAGCTATATTAGATTTTGATATTCGTAATCCTATAATGTTACCAACTAAAATTTGGGAGGCCTCTCCTTTTTATTGGGATGGAGAAACAAATAAATTTTCAGAGGAAACTTCAGTCGGACAGATATTTATAGGTGATAACTCAGATTTAGATTTAAAACAAAGTTGTAAGTTAGAACTAAATACTGGTGAATTAACTGGTAAATCAATTTATGATTCAAGTGGTAATTCAAACAAGGGGTTATTAATTGGTGACTATAAAGTTAAAAAAGTTAGAAAAGGTGAACCTATGAGAAGAGATTCATTTATAAAAGTTCCTAATAAAAAAAATAATATAAATGGAGCATTATAATGCCAGATTTTGAATTTGAATTTAATCAACAAGATGCAGAATTAATTATCAATCAAGATTCTGGAACATTTGGTGGGATAGATTACATCCGTTTAACCATTTATCCAACGGAAGCTATTAATAATATTGTTCAGTTATCTGATAATACAAAAGGTATTAATGGTCAGGCAATATTCTTTTCAACATTAAATAATAATTTTAGTATTGACATATCACCTTTTGGTGTTGATGAACCAAAACTATTAGGTGGTATACACAATGATTTTAAAATATATCAAAATGATGATGATATATATATTAAACCAAATGATATATTTGATGATTTTCAATTACCTCAAGGTAATTATAAAATACAAATTGATTTTTTAAATCAACAACTTGGTGTTGGACTTGAAGCAGCTCCTACAACTACTTTTTACAATCCCACTGCAACACTTGCTGATAATCAAAATACTAATACAGATCCTGAATATTTAGCGACTTTACCATTCCCACGATATAGAGAAGAATTTGATATTGATGAAAATGGTGAAGTAGATTTTGATGATTCTAGTGAATGGGCTCAACCTTTGGTTGGTAGACCAGACATTTCAGATTATTTAGTTAATCTTTTAAGTTCAGCTGAAAACCCTACAGGTGATTACTATATTTATCCTAACTATGTTTATGGTTGGAGTACTTTTTCAGATATAATTAATGTACCAACTGTTGATCCATATTCATTTATTGTAAGGCAAATATCAAATACAAGAAAAGAAGTTCGTTTAAAATTAAAAGATAATAATCTTGTTGAAAATTCAATAATAAAACAAACATTAATAAATGAATTAAATGATAATGAACCTGAATTTTTAGAAGATGAAGTAATTGAATCTGAAACTTATGGACAGTTTGTAATTCCAAATTCAAAATACAAGTATCAATTTAAACATATCTTAAACATTGGTAATGGTAATCATATTTCAATAATGAACTATACATTTGATAAAATTACAGATGGTAAAAATAATCAATCTATTATTTTAAAACTTTATGAACCACTTCCAATATCAGTTAATAATTTAGATGCAGTAACTATTGAAAGAGAAGTTTTAACAACTCAAACTCAAGATGTATTTTATTTCTCCGATGTACCTGACGTATTTTTTGGTAATGGATTACAACCAGACCCACAAGAAAATTGGATTAATCCCGATGGTAATAATTTAGGATTTCAAAGTTTAGATGAATTAGCTATATCATCTTCAATAGGTGATATAGAAATTAACTCATTAATATCATCAAGTGATAATTATCCAAATATAAATACAGATTTTAATGAATTTGCAAATCATACATTTTTTAGTTCAGCTGAACAAAAACTTATTAATTTTAAAAGTAAAGTTGAAACCATACAAGAATATTATTCTGAAATATCAAGTTCACTTTCAGTTTCAAGTTCAATTAAAGGTGACTCGGATTTTATAATTACAAAAAGAAAAAATCTATTCAATAAAATAAATCAAGAAATAAATTCATTTACACCTTATGAACTATTTTTATATTATGATGGACAAGGTGAAACAACCGCATCAGCTCCTGGTTTGGGTAAAAACTATGCAGATACAATACCTGTACAATTAGCTGGTAATTCAGTTGAGGGTATTGAGTTAAATCAACACAATGGATTTAATGTTGTGTACAAACACTCATCAGAAAAAGTATCTGGTACTCACAACAAATATATAGATTTATTTACAGATAAATATTTTGTTCAAAACAAACCATTTTTTAATTATAGTAGTTCAATTTATTTATCATTTTTAATGCAAGGTGATAGCGGTAGTGCTATAAATTATCAAAATAGTAATAACGAGACTTTTAATGGTTTAGTTGACACACCATTACCACAAGATACTAAATATCAAAACAATATTTTAAATCCTGATATAGGAGATGTTTCATCAAGTATTTATAAAAGATATATTTTTGAAGCTTCAATGTCTTACTTTGCACCATTCACATCCGCTACATTTCCAAGTACAAATGACATTGTTAACTTCAGAGCTGGTTCATTAGATGTTGAAATATTAAATGGTAAAAAAACAGGTTCATTGGGCCCAATAAAAGCTTATGGTGAGTATTCTAATTTAGCAACTCAACAAGTTCAACCAGGAGTCCCATTCACAGGTTCAATAATGCCTGCTGGTGAATTGTTTAGAATTTATCATCAAAATTCATTATCATCAAGTCTACAAGGTTATTGGAATATTGATGATGTAACATCAGGTAGTTCATTATCTCTCACTAATGTTGTAAATGACGCAGGGCCAACAACTGGAGATGCTACAGATTTATTAAATGTTACTGCTTCAAGTGGTGTTGAAGTTCACGGAAGACAATATGGTTCATCTTATTTTATGGTAAGTGAAAGTTCAACAACTAATACGGGTGTACATTTTGATACAACTGATTTTAATTTTAGTAAAGATGATAACTTTTCATTATCCATATGGGCGAAAAGATTCCATCCAAACACACCATCAGCTGATGCTGGTGGTAGCTCGGGTGCTAAGAAACAAAGTATATTTACTCGCGGTCTTGGATTTAATGCGTATGGTATAACTTACGATTGTGCTGGTAACAAAATAAGAGCAGGTGTGAGACCCGGCGCAAGTGCAACAAGACAAAATGTTGAAATGGAAATGGGTGATGATTTATTAAATTGGCATCATCTTGTAATGACTTATGAAAGTGGTTCTGATACAGGTATTAAACTTTATATTGATGGTGTATTGACTGGAAGTGTAACCAATGTAACAGATGGAGATGATGCTACAATGGGTGATTTTTCATCATCTGTAGTAACAAGTACAGCTGATAAACTAACCATTGGTGGTGATGATACATTTGATGCCTCAGCTACAATATATAATGGATTCTTACAATATCCAAGAGTTTATGATAGAGTTATAACACCATCTGAAGTTAATCAATTATATTTAAAACCAGATGGTAATACTGAAACAAAAATTACAGATGTAAAAATATCACTTAATAATCCAACAAATGTTTTACCATTTGATAATATTTATAAAACAACTTCAACCGAATGGGTTGATTGGTATAATAACGCTATATCAGAAGCTCAAACATTTGATACCAATAACATACATTCATTTGAAAATAACTTACCTCTTTATATAAAAGAAAGTTCTGAATACAATGAAATGAAAACTTTCTTAAATCTACAAGGTGAACAATATGATTTAATTCGAAACCATATTGATTCAATGGGAACAATCCATAAAAGAGGATATAAGAAAACCAATTCACCACCTGATAATACTTTACCAATGTTATTATCTAATATGGGTTGGCAGGCTATAAATCCATTTGAAGGTGATTTAACAGAAACATTAGGAAGTTATTTAAGTGGTATAACTTCAATTGATGATATTAAAAACAATACTTGGAGAAAAACTCTAAACAATTTATTATACATTTACAAATCAAAAGGAACAAAAAATTCAGTAAGAGGATTATTAAACACATATGGTTATCCACCTGATGTTTTACAAATACAAGAATTTGGTGGTTCAATAGATGCTGATGTTGATGATCCAGGTTTTATTATTTCAGATGATGAACCAATTCCACAAACTGGTGATAATTTTCGATATGATACAGATTTAAAAAATCAATCTTTTACATCTAATAAAAATAATTTTAGTTATTACAATTTTAATGCAGATACAAGTAGAGTATTAAATCTTGATTGGTGGATGGATGATGCAAATATTAATACAATTGAATTTGTTTATAAACACAATAAATCAACAAACACTCAAACAATATTAAAATCAAGTGGTAGTGGAACTGAAAATCTTTGGGATTTAAGATTAATACCAAGTTCGGATGGATTAAGTTCATCATTTGAATTTAGACTAAATAATTCTAAAACAGGCTCTCTCGCAATAGCATCAAATGGAGTATCAATGTCAACCAACTACTCAAATATGTTGGATGGACAATTATGGAATGTAATGTTACAAAGAATGACTGGTAGTACTTCAACTAACATTACAAATGAATATAGATTACATACTGCTTTCCAAAATAATAAAACAATTGAAACATATAATTATGTAACAATGTCGGTTAGTGGAGCTGCAGCGACTGATAGTAACAACATAGCTAATCAAAACTTTATGGGAACTGGTTCAAGGAATGAATTATTATCATCTAATTTATTTGTTGGTGAAGTATTTAGTGGTTCATTGTCACAAATAAAAGGTTGGTCAACAGCATTAAGTACATCTAAATTTAGACAACATACATTGAATAAATTTTCTACTGTTGGTAATACAATATCATCACATTGTAAAGAATTAATATATAATTTTAAATTAAATGAAAATTATGCAAGTTCATCTATTTCATCATCAGTTCAAAATTTAACAATTGTAGATGCGGGTTCAGAAAATTATTTTAAAAATTATTCGTTTGAAAAACCAGGACAAATTTTTCAAACATCATCAATATATGGTTCTGAGCTTATTGATATAATTAGATTTACTTTACAAGACAACAATAGTGGCAAACAGAATAACAATAACATACTTGTAAATCCTAAAAAAGAAGTTATTAGTGATTTAAATCCAAATAAACCATCTGTAGAGTCATTAACAAATTCATTTGGTAAAAAACCAAAAATAAAAGTATCAAATAAATTAGAACTGTATCGTTCACCACAAAATTTTGTAGACAATTTTATATTGGATAATATTAGTAGTTTTAATCTTGAGAGTTTATATGGAAATCCATTATTTTACTACTCCTCTTCATACGATGAATTTGACACATTTAGAAAAGAATTTTTTGATTGTTATGAAATTAAAATTGACGTAAATAAATTCATTAGAGCTCATGAAAATATGTTTAATCATTCTTTAGTTGAGGGATTAAAATCTGTAGTTCCTGCTAGTTCAACTCTTAGTGGAAAAAATTCAAATATTGGTGTTGAAATAAAACCAACAATATTAGAAAAGCCAAAGTATGAAAATAAAAAAGCTACTTTAGTTATTAATCCAAACACTTTTACAAGTAGTGTTAATCCAAGTCCAAGTGTATTACCAACAATTGAATTTGAAAAATCAGGTTCAGTATCAGTTCTACCAACTTATAGTGGTTCATCATTACTTTTACCAAAATCAGGTTCAGTATCAGTTATACCAACTTATAGTGGTTCGAGTGTTGTTTTTGCTAAATCAGGCTCAATATCATTATTACCAACTTATAATGGTTCAACAGTTGTTCTACCAACATCTGGTACAAGTAATTTTATTTCAACACATCATAATAAATCATTTGAAAATATTCATAGTAATTGGGGTACTGGTGCTGATGACACATACTTTGTTAGTTACGCTTCAGATATCTCTGGTTCAGATGCGGAATATAATATTAGACATATAGAACCACGATTTGTATTTCATATGATTGGTGATACTGAGTTTTATTCTGGTTCATCTCAAGATGGAACGGATTATACCAATCAAAGTTTATTTTTCAACAGAGTAATGTTAACTGAAGGTATTCATGCTAATATAACTTATGATTCATTTATAAGTGGAGATCCAGGAACACAGACTGGTAGAATGATTGGAAAAACAAAATATTTCTTTACTGGTTCAGATGGTGAAATAATATTACCAGCAAATCATGTAAGTAGATATGATGCTGGTAATCATTGGTTACAAAGAATGAAAAAGGGAACTCAAAATACAGATCCAGGAATTTTAAATGTTCAAGCTGAAGATTATTCAACATCTTCTTTTTATAGGGTAGAGGTAACTCCTGGTGAAAGAGAGATAATAGTAAAGGGAAATACATTACCAAATATTGATTCCAAAAATAGAAGTCAATACTAAATTAAAAAATAGTGTATTTTTTCAATTTATTTATATTTATATATGAATTAAAGTATTTTTAAGTGTTTAACAGTAGGAGAAAATAATGGGATATTTAGATAATTCATCAATTACGGTTGATGCAGTCTTAACAAAAAAAGGTAGAGAAATTTTAAAAAGTGGTGGAAATCTAAACATTTCTTCATTTACACTTTCAGATACAGGTGTTGATTATACACTTTGGAATCCTGACCACACAGATGGTTCAGCATTTTATGGAGCTGCTATTGAAAATTTACCACAATTAGAAGCAAGTGTTCACGCTGAGTATAATTTAAGAAATAGATTAGTTACTTTAGGTAAAAAAGCAACTGCTCTTCCTACATTAGTAGTGGGTGGTTTAGATTCACCAAATGGAAACAAAATAACATTTGGATTAACAGAAAATAAATTTAATAAAACACAAACTCTTAATATTGAATTATTAGGATATTCAACAGGTGGAGATACACCTCAGTTTTATGTTTTAGTAAAAGATCCAACTATTGTAATTCCAACTAAAAATGTTGAAATAGAATCAAGAATAAGTGGTGTAAGTGAACAATTCCTATCAAGTGTTGAAATACCAAATGCTGAATTGTATAAAATATCCTCTGCTAGGGGACTTAAAACATCATTTGATATAACACCTTCTGAACAAGATAAATCAAATAAACAAACCACACTATATATTTATGAAGCAAAAACAGCTGCTTATACAATTGTAACTGTTCAAAACGATATTACAAAAACACCAAAACAAATTCTATCAAGTGGTGGTATAGGATAACAAATTAGGAGATAAATAAAATGGCTATAGCGGGTACAAACATATCTTTAAATACATCAGAGGGATTTGATAAGATAACGGAAACTGAAAAAATTACTTCAGCTTATTTTTCAGATGGGACAGCTACATTAGCAGCTGCTAGTATAGTTTCAACATCACTAAGTGCTACAAATCAAAATTACTTTTTTGGTATTTCAAATTCTACAACACCAACAACAGCTGAATTTAATGTTGCATTTGGTAGTACAAATGGATATGGTGCTGTAGATACTTCTACTACAAAAAGTAATACTGAAGCTATTTATAAACAATATTCTAGTTTACTTTTGGCTCCTACTGAGGTAACTGGTGGATTTATCATTTCATCACCTGCTAGTACTGGTGTGGTTAGTGGAAAAGATACAGAAATATATGTTCTTTCTGCTAGGCGTTCAAATATGAAAGATAGAATTAATAAGAATAGTTGGATAATAGGTTTAAGTGGTTCAAATACGGCTAATTCTGCTGGAGCTGATACATTATACCTAAAAGATGATAGTATAAATGAAACTCCAACTGCAACACCTGTCGGAGACAGATACAACATCGTAAGTTGTTCAGCAGCTGGTGTTATCGCTGGTGAGGCTACAGTGAAAAACTTTGGATTCTTTTATCCTGATACTGGAACATTTATACTTAGTGCAGCTGAGTTATCTGCTTCAATACCAGGTAAGGGTAGTGATATTGGCGCCACAGTTACTTTTGATAATGACGACCAAAAAGGATTTGGATACCCAACAACTAGCAATGATAGTACTAACAGAAATACTGGTTTGAGATTTATAAATTGTTTACAACCACTTGGAGCTTCTTTAAAATTTAGAGATGAAGAAGACCAAGTAAGTGCTCAATATTTTTGTAGAGTTAGAAGTGCACACGCAAACTTTTCAAACAATCCAACATTCGTTAGTGGTTCATTAAATGAATTAAGACAAACTACAATGAAAGGGAATCCTGTAACATTCATAACATCAGTTCAATTGTATAATGATTCTGGTGATTTAGTCGCTGTAGGTAACCTTTCAACACCATTAAAGAAAAGCTTTACTTCGGAAGCGACGATTAAAGTTAAACTAACTTATTAAGATGGGTTCTTATGTCCAATGTATTCGGAGAGATTGATAAATCATCAACCATAATTGAGAGTAATATTGTAAATTATACTCAGAATTTGAGTTCATCTGTGGATGGTATAACTACAGTAAAAATTATTTCAGGATCTCAAAACACCAATTATTGGAACTCTCTTAATACTTTATATTATACAAGTGGTTCAAGTGTATATGGTAGTGAAAAATATTTTCAATCAAGTAAATTAAATTTATCTTATCAAGTAGCTGGTGATAATCAATTCTTAACTAAATATCATAACTATTCAAGTAGCTCACTTATAAGTATTGCATCAATACATTATGGTGAAAAAATAAAAGAGGGTACGTTCCAACTTACAGATATTTTAGGTTCTAATGTGGATATTGATGGTAATAATCCAATTATTGTAGATGATGGAAAAGGTAATTTATATTCAACTAATGCTAATAGTAATTTTGGAACTTTAGCGGCTTCAAATACATCAATATCATCGTCTGATAATTTTATTGGAAATATATTTTATAATCAAGGTTTAGTTTTAATTAGTGAAACTGGTTCTTGGAGTGGTAGTGTTAAATATTCAGATTTAGCAACTAATTATAATTTAAAATTTGATTCAGTTAACACCATAACAACACATGAATATTCTGTAAATTTATTACCACAACAATATAATTATTCAACAAACTATACTTTAAGAGAAACTTTAATTGGAAGTAATGATTATGTAAAATACTCTACACCATATTTAAATGCTAATTTTACAAGTAGTGATTTTCAACCATACATTACAACGATTAATTTATATCAAAAAGGTGACTATGATACACCTATAATTCAAGCTACTTTACCAAAACCAATAAGAAAAAGTGATAAAATAAATATGAGATTTAAAATAAGATTAGACTTATAGGAGACAAATGGTTACATTAGGATTAGATGCATCAACGACTTGTGTCGGTTATGCATTCACACAAGATAAGAAGATTCTCGATATGGGATTCATCGACATTAAAAAAGAAAAAACACCCAAAGATAAAGTTCAGAAAGTTCTTGAATTTCTCAATAATATTTCGTACATTGATAATGTTGAAAATATTAACATTGAAGATAATCTATCAGGTTTTGCTGGTGGGAGAACTTCACAACAAGTTATTATCAAATTAGCAAAGTTTAATGCTATACTATGTTTTATGTTGGAGAATTTTGAATTTAAAGTTCATAGTATAAATCCAATGACTGCTAGAAAGAATGTGTTTGGAAAAGCTAGAGTTAAGGGAAAAAAAGCAAAACAATTTGTTCAAGAAGAAGTAGAAAAAATGTACAATACTAAAAAATGGTGTAAAGAAACTACACGAGGAAATTGGGATAAAAGAAATATTGATATGTACGATGGTTTGGTTATGTCACTTTTTGAAAAAAAAGCTTGACTTTAATGCTAAATTCTTCGTATATTGTATAGATGTATAAATACGAATTAGTCACATTGTTAGAAAAAGTATTAATGAAGAGTTACCAAATGAAAAATGGTGAACATGCTTTTCATTGTCCTTTTTGTAATCACCATAAGAAAAAACTTCAAATCAATACTGAAACACAGAAGTGGCATTGTTGGGTTTGTAATCAAGGTGGTTATAAGATAGGAATACTGCTTCGTAAGATAAACGCTCCAAAAAACATCATTTCGGAGGTTTTAAGGATACTTGGTGACTATAAAGGTATAAAGCACGAAAAAGATGAAAAGACAGAATATAATGTCTCATTACCACAATGTTATCAACCACTTTGGAAACCATCAACAGACCCCTTATATGCAAATGCTATAAGTTATTTGAAGAAAAGAGGAATAGGTGGAATTGATATTCTTCGTTATTCAATAGGGTATTGTTCTTCTAATGGGTATGCTAATCGTATCATTATACCAAGTTATGATGCGGATGGTAAATTGAATTATTTTATAGCAAGAGATATGTTTCCTAATTCAAAGTTTAAATACAAGAATCCACCTATGTCAAAAGATACAGTATGTTTTGAAATGTTTATAAATTGGAATGAACCTGTGGTTTTATGTGAAGGTGTATTTGATGCTATATCAATTAGAAGAAATGTAATACCTTTATTGGGTAAATTTCCATCTAAAACATTAGTAAAAAGGTTAGTAGAAAAACAAGTAAAAACAATATATGTTGCATTAGATGAAGACGCGAGACAAGATGCAATTAAGTTATCCAAGTTTTTAATGGATTATGGAATTTCTACATACTTATTAAATATGAAAGATAAAGACCCTTCAGAATTAGGTTTCACAAAGTTTTGGGAATTACTCAATACAACTCAACAATCAAAATTTTCAGATATAATAAAAGGTAGGTTATATGGATAAAATATTTATGTTTGACATAGATGGGACATTAACACCATCAAGATTAAGAATGACAAAAGAGTTTTCTAAATTCTTTGATGAATGGAGTAGTGAAGGTATATTCAAAAATTCTTTTGCATATCCAGAAATTAAAAGAGAATTGGTAAGGAAAAACAAATACTATTTAGTTACAGGCAGTGATTTAGATAAAACAAAAGAACAATTACCAATCGCTTATATTGATAGAGCAGAAGCTATATTCACTTGTTGTGGAAATCAAATGTGGATAGATGATGAATTAATCTATGATAATAAATTTAAAGTTCCAAGAAAATTAAATAAATTATTAGGAACTATAATGAGTAATAGTCAATATCCACATCGTTATGGAAATCATATTGAAGACAGAGGTTCAATGGTAAACTTTAGTATTGTAGGTAGAGATTGTACTCAAGAACAAAGAGAAGAATACTTTGAGTGGGATAAACAAAGTCTTGAAAGAGAAATAATAGCAAATGCTATTAAGGAAAAGTTTCCTGATTTAGATGCAGTTCTTGGAGGACAAATATCAATTGACATCTATCCAAAAGGACACGATAAATCACAGATATTTAAGCATATAACTGATAATATTATTAAAAAAATTCATCCTGATATATACAATGTTGATACTGAGTTTATTTTCGTAGGTGATAGAACAGAAAAAGGTGGTAATGATTATCCACTTGCAAAATTAATGAACGAAGTGGATAATTGTAGTTATTATCAAACAGAGGGTTGGAAAGAAACACAAGAAATATTGGAGTCATTGAATGATTAAAACAATTGCACATTTAGCAGACATACATATCCGTAAATTACATAGATTTGTGGAGTATCGTCAAGTATTTAAAAATCTATATAAACAATTAAAAGAATTAAAACCAGATGCTATCTATATTGGTGGTGATGTGGTTCACGGAAAACTTGATACCTCACCCGAAGAAGTCAGAATGGTTGCAAACTTCTTTTTAGAGTTATGTAAAATAGCTCCCACTATCATCATTCCAGGTAATCACGATTGTAATTTGAATAATAAATCAAGAGAAGATACTCTTTCTCCTATTATT
>Ga0206125_10002259_pt1 | contig 20698 bp, 17 predicted proteins | sample Helgoland_Spring_4_FD_148598 | JGI IMG/M metagenome (GOLD analysis project Ga0206125, IMG submission 148598) | Pelagic subsurface seawater microbial communities from Kabeltonne, Helgoland, North Sea - Helgoland_Spring_Bloom_20160331_1 | ecosystem: Environmental > Aquatic > Marine > Epipelagic ... | reverse complement strand
ATTCGCCTACTAGTAGGTTCATTTTTTATTAAATACAATACATTTGTTAATTGATCAAATCCTTTATTATTATAGTCATTTTTACAAGTTCCATAAAATGCCCCATAGTGTCTTAAATTAAATCCATAGGTTTCTCCCATATCATTTTCAGGATAATGGGGTAATCCACGTTTATCTAAAAATTCACGACTTGTATTTCCATCCCATATATGAATATTTTTATCATTTAAAATTGAGTTATCGGTTTTTCCACTTATATATAACATTAATTCTTCAAAAATACCTCGTAAAAATATTTTTTTTGTTGTTAAAGCTGGAAAAGTATCATCAAGGTCATACTCAAATTTTTCTCCAAAGATTGAATATGTTCCAATTCCAGTACGATCATTATTTTCAATGCCATTGGTTATTATTTTTTTTAATGTGTTCATATAAATTGTTTCATTATTATTTATCCATTCAATTGTTAATGGTGTTTTTTTACTATACTCAACATATCGATAATATATGTCAGATTCATAATTAAATTTTGAAACATATGTTAATGAATAATTTTCATTTATATTGGGAAAATATGTATCACATTCAACATCATTGTATATTTCAGTCATATAAATTTTAGAGACTTGATTTGATTCAAGTGCCATTTTATAAATATTTTCCCCACCAATTACAAAAATATTACTAATATTATATTTTTTATTTAATGTATTTGTTTCTAATATATCATTAAAATCATATTTTACATACGTATTTTTATGTGATTCTATTTTAGATTTTAGTTCACTACTTTTGTTATGCGTTAAAATTATATTAATTCGGTTTTTAAGTGGTTTATGTTTATTTGGAATAGAATCCCATGTTTTACGTCCCATTACAACCATATTTTTAGTATATGGTTTAAATGTTTTAGATGTTATTAATTGAAAATTGTTAAGGTCAGATTGTAAATGCCATGGGATTTTATTTTCAAATCCTATACCATTATTTTTTTTACAAATGGCAACTATTATATTCATTATTTATTATTTATTATTTATTAGAATATGTTTATATTTAAATCTGTTTTTGTAAAATTATTATCTAAACATATATTATAAAATGTTTAAAAGTATGCGAAGAAGATTAAGTGGTGGTGCTCCAAGAAGACGAAGTGTTAAAAAATCTAAAAATAATAATTCTAACAATAATAATACTAAAAATAATTCTAAAAATAATACGAGTAATGGTAAAAAAGTAACATTTGCAGCTAAATTAGCAGCATTTATTCTTGAAGGATTAAATTCTAAACCTGTATTAAATGGAAATGATGCTGATATGCAACCTGAAGTAAGTGGTTCTATTCCATATTTACATATGAATATTAAGAAAAATGATGTCGTCAAAAAATTCAAAGAAACCCAACCAAAGAGAATTAGTGGTTTAAGTGCCATATGTAAGAAAAAGAAGCTTGAACAATCATTGAAATCTGTGAACTTTAATTGTAAAAAGCAATCAACTAATGGTGTTGTTAGTATAAACCATTCTATTGTTGCATCTATTAACAATAGATGGGATATGAGATCTAATGGACGAGCACACTTAAAAGTAATTGGTGAGTACATGATGGGTCAAGTGGAACGAGGCGAAATTCCAAAATCAAGTTTAAATTGGTGCCATGGTGGAAAAGATCTTAAATATTGTTAATTTGGTTATTTTTTTTTTAACATACTTGAAAATATAGATTCACTACTTAAGTCAATAAATGTAGCATCAGTTTCACATAAAATTGTATAATAAAATTTATAAGGAATATAAATCATTGTATCTGGTCTACATATTACTTCAATATATTTTGCTTTATTTATTAATGGGTATTTTACTAAATCTTGGTTCCAAAGATTTATTGGACTTTTATTATTTTTAGTATATAAATATTTTTCTTGGTTTGGTGAAAATATTAGAAACCGGATTGTACCATCAAAAACATAAAATAATCTTCTATAATTCGTTTGTTTTTGAATTATACTGTTATAATTCATAGGATACGTATGTACATCGTTTTTACTTGAAATACATAACGGAATATTATAATAATACAAGTTTTGTTTTATAATATCTTTATTTTTGTGTTTGAAATCAATATCGTATATCCAATTTTCAAATGAAATATTTGTAAAAATAGATATTAATTTATCTTTCAAAATAACTTCAAACATGTTTTTTTTAGGATTATCATATTGTAATATTTCAGTTGAATTATTTATAGTATTAATAGATATGTATTGAAAATAACATATTATTAGTAAAATTATAATCACAAATAATATACGTTTCATTTAGATAATAATATAAAAAAAAACTTGTCTATTAAACTAAATATTATTTAAAAATAGTATAATTTTAAACATATTTAAAGATATAATAAAGTATTATAGTATAAAAGTAAGTTATAAAATGAGTGAAGAAAATAAAGAACGAATTGTAGGAAATTGCCTAGGACAAGTAAAATGGTTCGATAATAAACTAGGATATGGTTTTATTACAGTATTGAATAATAATCGTAAAGGGACTGATATTTTTGTTCATCAAACAAATATTTTTCCATTAGAAACGGAGTTTCGAACACTTATGAAGAATGAATATGTTTCATTGAATATTAGTGAGGATGATAAAATTCAAGCACTAAATGTAACTGGTGTTCTTGGTGGATCATTGCGGTGCGATGAACCAAGAGTTTCTAGAAGAAGAGGTCCTACACAAAGTAATGATGGCGAAAAGGAAGAATAAGTTATTATACTTCTATTTAAAACTTAATCTAATTTAATTTATATATTTAATTTTGATGGAATCATCTGAAATCTGGAAGACTATAATAATACCATTATTAATAGGTCCTTTATTTTTATATTTAAAATCATTGTATGATAATTATATTGTATCTAAAAAGGATCATGATTTAATAAAATACAATAATAAGAAAGAATATTTAACAACTGTTTTAAATATCTTTTATTGGCCATTATATTTAAAATTGTTATCAATCCATCAATTGAATTACAATATTCCAATAAAAAATGAATTTGAATATATGTCAGATAATAGTGAGCAAGATATAAATACAAATTACGAATATGAAATAGAATACAATAGATGTAATCATAACGGTTGTAAAAGTATAATTCCAAATTCATCAAAAAAATGTAAAATATGTGAATTGGAACAAAATGATGAAAATATTACTATAAATATTAATAGTATCGAAAGGGATATATTACTCGATGTTGATACTATAAAATTATTAGAAAGTCATATAAACATTTTATTCAATGAAGCTTTAGAAATATTAGAAAAAAATATATATGTAGTAAGGCTAACTAATAGGTTAAATAAAAATATAATTCAATTTATAAAATATTGTAAAATAAGATCCATTATTTTAGAAGGTTCAATCCATAAAAAATATAATATAGAATATTTTGGTGTAAGGGATAATACACATAAATTACTTGATTTAATAGAACAAGATTTATTAAATTATCAAAAAGAATATAATTCTTTAATTAAAAATGGTCCATATTAATTAAATATGAGATTTACTTAAAGAATAAAATATTTATTTTTAAAAAATGTTATATTTGTTATATTTATTATATTTTCTATGTATGCCTAATTTTATATCGGCAGATAATACTAGATATAATCTTCAATCATATATTTATGAAAATTATCACAATATTATTCCAAATAATGGAATAAATTTATCACTTACATTAGCAGTACGCGCATTTAATAATATTGATCAAATAGATGGATCAATAAACATGAATGTATGGTTACGATATGAATGGAATGATCCATCTATACAATGGAATTCTACAGATTATGATAATATTAATTCAATTAATTTAGATACTAATCCCGATTATGAAACATTTATATGGACTCCAGATATTTATTTATATAATACTGCAGAAAAACCTATGAATGAATTAGATTTTACTAAAGCAAATGTATATAGTAATGGTCGTATTTTTTGGTCACGTCCAGGTCTAATCAAATCTACATGTATATTTGATTTAACATATTATCCATATGATCAACAATATTGTAAACTAAAATTTGGAAGTTGGACGTACAATAAAAAACAAATATTATTAGTTGTTCATAATAATTCTATTGATACTAATAATTATCAAGAACATGAAGAATGGAATTTAGTTAGCTATAATACAACAATTAATAGTATAAAATATAAATGCTGTGAAGAAGAGTTTCAAGATATAGAATTTTTATATACAATAAGAAGAAAACCAGACTATTATAGATTGAATATTATAATACCAACATTTTCTACAGCTACATTAATAATTTTAACATTATTAGTACCATGGGACTCTGGCGAACGGATTTCTTTTGCAGTGACAGTACTATTGTCTATTATTGTATTTCTTCTCATTGTATCAGAAAACCTACCAAAAACAGATAGTAAACCATTATTATCAAGAATGATTGTTGGATTAATATATTTTTCATTAGTAGGTGTATTATTTACTATTATTATTAGTTGTGTACATAATAATATTAAAAATAAAACAATAAAAAAAAATAAACTATTAATTTATTTATTTTCACGATGTAAATATATTGAATGTTGTATAAATAAAAAATTAACACGAAATAATAGTTATAATAATGCTATTTCATCAAATGAAACTGGTACCACTATAAAAAATAATAAGTCATATGAAGATATCGATAGTTTATCTGTATCTTCGCATGATTCTATTAAAACAAATTCAACAATATATACAAATAATGATGAAATAAATTTAGATGAATGTAAAACATTAACTATAAAAATAGAAAAAATATTTATAGGTTTGTTTTTTCTAAGTTTTGTAATATATTGTCTTGTAATTTTTTTGAATATACCTAACTATTCTGGATAATTTATAATTTGACTTTTCTTTAACTTTATAACTTTCTTTTTTTCATTCACATTCAAAAAGTCAACATCGTCCTTTTTAATTATTTCGTAATTATCATTTATTACATTATTTATAAATTTATGGGCTGTTTTGATTTGCGTCATATTACGCGCACCAGTAATTATTATACTACCACTTTGAAATATTGATACAGTTATTTTTTTACATTGACCATTACCTGACCCAATACCTTTTCCATCACAATAAACATCGCAGTAACATTTACCTTCATAATCTTTACCTTCGTTATCTTTATTAAAATAATATTTACTATTTACACCAGGATATATACATGGTTCATACGACGAGAAAATATTGTATTTATCGCGTAATAATTCATGTAATATATTACGTTTAACTTCAAACCCTAAATAATAATCACTGTTTATCAATACTATTTTATAGTCTTTTATTTTACATATATTATGTTCTAATATAGCATTTTCAATCAAGTAACAATTACATTGTTTACAATTAGTATGTTCATTAGTTGAACATACATTACAAATATAATGATCACATTTAGTCTTTTTAACATTGTTACAAGACACATTAGTATTACAAAATTCACATTTAATAGACAACTCTTTAATTGATTCTATATCCAATTCATTCAATGGTTTATAAAATACTCCCTTTAAATCTTTAATACTATCTATTAATAATTTAATAGATATTTCACCTTCATCAAAATTTTTAAGACCAGTCATTGATATAGATCCATTATTAAATAGTTTAACGTTATTTAATCTATCTGAACATGGTTTTATAACAAATGTAATTTGATTAAAAAAGACACGTTTTTTTGCCTTTGCTTTTTTTGAATGAATTTTCATATTTGTTCCCCTTTTTATAGAATTACCATGTTCAATATACTGTATAATATCTGATATTTGTAAATATTTAGAAATAATTTCCAAATTAACAAATGAATTTATATTACATGTTGCTGTATGAGTTGATATTCGTAAATCAGTAGAAGAGAATTTCATTCTCTTTAAACCTATATATAAACACTTTTTATCTTTAAATTCATTTGTTTATGAATCAATTTTATTTAATTATAATCATAATTAAATATAATATTTAAAAGGTATTTTAGGTATTATATTAATGTATGGATGATTATACTATATTAGGCGTAACTAAAAATGATACAAATGAAATAATTACACAAAAATACAAAAAATTAGCTTTAAAATATCATCCGGATCGCAACTTGAATAATAAATTAGTATGCGAAGAAAAATTTAAAGAAATTTCTAAAGCATATTATAATATTATCCATAAAAAATCAAACCATTTAGATGATCCAAAATATTCAAAATTATACACTAAGTTGAATAATGTTAAAGAATATTTCAAAAATATGAACTATGAAACAATTATAAATAGTGTTATAGATAACGTATCTAATTTTAATGATTTTATAAATGAAAAAAATAATACACTGGACAAAAGTGAAGATTTGTATATAAATGCTAATATAGAAATGTTTGATATTTATAATGGTATTACTAAAACACTATATATAGATAGAATTCGAAAATGTAATAATTGTAAAGGTATTGGTAAGATAATTAAAGAAAAAATATTAGAAAAATGTAATAATTGTAATGGTACTAAATACACTAATACAGAAATCAAACTTGAATTTAATTGTAGAACAAAAAATATATATTTTCCAAAATATTCACATCATTATAATGATAAATTACCAGGAGATATTATAATTAATGTTATAGCTAAATCACATAAAAATTATAATATGTATAATAATTATGATTTGATTTATTATTATATTATTTCAAAAGGACAATCAAATGAAATAAAACTGGAATTTAAACATCTTGACAATAAATATTATAAATACAAAATAATAAATCCTATTTATAATTATAAATATAAAATAACAAATTTAGGATTATTGTATAATGATAATGGTTTAGAACGTGGTAACTTATATATTATATTACAACATTATACATCCAACACATATAATACTTCAATTGAAACTATTAATTAAGAGTATTAATTTGTAATAAATCTAGATGCTATACCCATACCTTCTAATTCTTGTATCAAAAGTTTACATGAATATGGTATTCTTATTTCTGAAAAATCAATATAATTATTACATGGTTTACATTTGTATATTTTTTCTTCAGGATTAACAGATGCCATAAATCCACATTCATTACAAATAAATACCCGGTAATTATCAGATACATCTAGCATACGCTCTTTGAGAAATTGAACACTGCCATGAGCAATCATACAATCACGTTCCATTTCACCAAATCTAAGACCACCATCTCGGGCTCTACCTTCAGCTGGTTGTCGTGTCAATAATACCATAGGTCCAGTAGCCCGTGAGTGAATCTTATCTTCAACCATATGTTTCAATCTTTGATAATAAGTCGGTCCTATAAATATTTTTGTTGACATTTGCTTTCCATTAAACCCGTTATATAATATTTCATTTCCATTATTTTCAAAATTGTTTTTCTCCAATAAATTCATTATTTTTTCAATACTCGTATTGTTAAATGGTGTACCATCACCATATCCACCACTAATTGTAGCAACTTTACCTAATATACATTCAATTAATTGAGCAATAGTCATTCTACTTGGAATAGCATGTGGATTTACAATAATATCTGGTCGAATCCCATCTTTTGTAAATGGCATGTCTTCTTCTGGTAAAACCATTCCACATGTACCTTTTTGTCCATGCCGTGATGAAAATTTATCACCAATTGTTGGTATCCGTGTAGATCGAACACGAATTTTACAAAATTTATGACCATCGCCATTTCTATTTACATATATCTTATCAATATGACCACTTTCATTACTCCGTAAAAATGTACTACTATCACGATATACATATTTTGATTTTGTTTTGTCTTTGATTGGATATACCTTTCCAATAATAATATCATTTGATGTAACATGTGTATTAACTGGTACAAATCCATTTGTTTCCAATTTATCATAACATCCTGGCTTAATTCCAGCTGTAATATTTGGAACTGGTTTCATTATTCTTTCATCTTGTCCAGACGATTGTATTTTTTTCTCATCATCACGATAGGTTCTATAAAATGTTGATCTAAATAAGCCTCGATCGATTGATCCTTTATTTATAATCACGGAATCTTCTTGATTATATCCGGAATATGAAGCAATAGCTACAATCACATTTACTCCATTTGGAATCTCTTTTGATGGAACTAATTTTCCAATATTAGTATCTACTAATGGCTTATTTGGATAATACAATATATGACCCATTGTATCCATTCTTTTTCTAAAATTAGTCATGTATACACCCATTGCTTGTTTACCCATGGCAGATTGATATGTATTTCTAGGTGATTGATTATGATTTGAAAATGGAATCAATGATGATAACAAACCTAAAATCAAACTTGGATGTATTTCACAATGCGAATATTTAATTTTCTTATTCTTCAAATTAGCGTAAACTGCTATCATTTTATAATATGACTCTTCAGTATCTATATACTCAATACACCCTATACCATCATTTCTAATATCTTTACTTGAAAAATTAAGATTTGAATTTAATGACCTTAATATCAAATTTCTAAATTTATAGGATTTGTTTGAAATATTGGTAATATCATCTTTAGTAATTCGCAATTTATTATTTTCTACAATATATAATGGTCTACAACATCTTCCAGCATCTGTAAAAATATTTATTTGATTCATTTCAGTGTCAAATGATATAGAAGTATAAATATTAATTATACCCCTACGTCTACAAAAAATCAAGTTATTGTAAACTTCTTTAGTATTATTTGTCACATACATCCATGACCCATTTACAAATATTTTAGATAAATTTTTGAACTCTACTATATTTTCAATATCTTCTATTTTAGTCACCGTTTTATTTTCATCCAATATTTTAATAATAGGCTCTTCACTACTATTATTTGTTATATATGTTAGTATACTTAAATTTTTAACTAACCCAACAGCACCACCTTCTGGAGTTTCAGATGGACAAATAATACCCCATTGTGTATTATGTAATTTTCTTGGAGGTACTAATTTACCAGTCTTCTCCATCGGTGTATTAACACGACGTAAATGTGACAATGTAGCATTGTAAGTTAATCTATTTAATACTTGAGCTATACCAACTTTATTAGTTGAACTTTTAATACCCCAATTACCAGTAGCCAAACCATATTTCAATCCAGATTCAATAGTAGTTGATTTAATTATTTTAAACAAATTATTGTTATTTACTATGCTTTCTATATTCATATGTTTTGAATTTTTCCATGGATTACTATTCAATTCTTTCATTATTTGATTTCTCATATCTTTGGTCATTTTAGTAAAATATTGTCTAAATAGTAATGCCATCAAATATCCAGAGGTTTCAACCCTTTTATTACAATAGCTATCCCTATCATCATAAGGAATTTCATTAAAATAACATCGCAACAACTTATTCACCATATATCCTAAAAATAATGCCTTCTTTTTAAAACAATGTCCAACATGTGACAATACATCTCGTTCAATCATCTCTCTAAATAATTTTAATTTAGTATCTCTATCAAGTTTTATATCCTTTGGCTGACCTAAGATTGAACTATGCTTTAATATATATTCTAGAGCATCTTCTTGTGTTAGTATAACGGATCCTTCTTCTATAGAACTATGTAACAAATTCAATTTATCAACATTATCATTTACATCATATAATATATGTTCTAATATACTTTTATCAGATACAACTCCAAATGCTCTAAACAAGATAAATAATGGTATATCTAATTTACAATGAGGAATATTTATCTTCAATGTTTTACCACGTAATACATCCTTATTTGAAAATTTTATACTACAATTTTTAGGAGTATTAAATCCAACTTTTGAAACTGATTTTACTTCAGCTATGTGACTATATTTCAAATTACTTTTACTGGCTTTAAAAACATACACTTTTTGTTCAGCTATTTTTTCTTGACCAACAATTACCTTTTCATTTCCATTTATCAAAAAATATCCTCCTAAATCTAAAGAACACTCGTTTTCTTTATCCATATCTCTAACACAATATTTGGATCCAACCATTAACGGAATTTTACCAATATTAACCTTTTTTAATACTTTACTATTAATTAATTTTTTTTCATTGCTATCATTTTTATATATTTCGATTGTTAAATCGATTAACAGTAATGATGAATATGTCAAATTTCTAAGACGAGCATCACTTGGAAACATCAACTTTGTACTGCCATTATTTTCATATATTACTGGTTTATTGAAATATATATTTCCAAAATTAATATGGATTTCATGTTTGTATGTATTTGTTTTTTCATCATAATTATTAAATATTAATAATGGATTTGATTGTTTTACTATTTGTTCTATTTTGTTATCAGTAAAATCATTGAATGAATCTATATGATGTTTAATCAAACTACTATAATTATCTTCCTTTAAATATGCTTCCGCTACTTTCCATGTATCAGACTCATAATTAAATTTTGATTTTTCCATAATATTTAATTTATGTTATTAAATATTAATTCAATTTTATAAAAAATATAAAATAAACTTTAAATAATAATTTACATACATTTTGATTTTTTTTTTTTAAAATAAATTATGGTAATTTATCTTTTATAGCATATGTATCTTTGTTTACATACAAATCTTCATTATGTAATTTATCATCTGAATATTCGACAATATTTTTGTAATCTACATTGTTTGAATATTTATTAAAATTATCATTTAATGTTGTATTCAAATCAAATGGTCGTATTTCAGGATGACTATTTAACATTTTAGAATATTCATCTTTATCATATTTCATATAATATTGTCTTTGTAAAAATGTCCGTATTTTCTCTCTTTCTAATGACTTATTTTTATTCATCAAGGTTTTTAATATCGTATCACCTAAATTATTTGTAGTATGAATTTCAGCTCCATATTGAACCAATATTTCAACTATCTTATAATTTAATCGATCATTTTCTGAATCATGACTTAATGGTATTACTGATGTATGTAATGGTGTTTCTCCATATTTATTTTTTATTAAAATATTACTAAATCCATTGTAATCTAATAATATTTTTACACAATTATAAGATCCAGATCTTACAGCACAATGTAATACCGTATCTCCATATTTATTCTTATGTTCTATTGAAAACCCACATTTCAACAATTTATCAACACATGTATAAGTTCCATTTAAACATGCTATATGTAATATATTATTTAAATCTTTATTTACAATATGTTTTTTACAATTACTAAATTTTAATAAATAATCAATACAGTTATCAGATTTGTAATATACCGCATGGTGGAAAATAGTATTACCACCATATCCATATTTTAATTGAGCATCTTTATTTTCACCATTTTTATAATAATTTTCTAAATATTTAGCATCATCTCTTTTCACAGCTTCTATTAAATAATAATGATTTGTTTTTATTTCATCCATATTTTTATTGTCTATTGTAAAATATTTATCATCATTACAAAAAGAAGTATAGCAATCTCTAGTTAATCCACTATTAATTGTGTATATATCCGTTTTTTTTTCATCATCATCTAAATTTATTAATTTACATAATTCATACACATCCGGGGGTTTCCAAGAACCATCCCCACAATCATTTTTGTCATCTTTATTACATACTTTTATAGATGATATAGTATTATTACTTTCGGAAACATCTACATGATTATACTTTTCTAATGTTTCTTCAATCATACCTTTTTCATCATCATCTAAATTATTCAAATATTTATCATCTATAACAACACCTTTATCATCATGATTACAACATGCTTGATGTTTACTATTTTTATAAGTTCCACACTTATTATTAAATAAAGTTTTTATATTTACTATTTCATTATGTGAAAATGGATTATTTGTTCTTGGATTTATATTTTTAAATTCAAGTTCATTATATGGTCTAAAAGCCAAATTACATTGTTTGGGTTCATCAATACATGAATTATTAGTTAATATATCAGTCAGTAAATTAACTTCTTTATTATACTTTTCCTTTTTAACTTTCCCAATTATTTCATGAATTTCTGAAATATGTTCAAATTTTAATTTTAACAATTCAACTAATTCATCTATTTTTAACTCAGTTATTTTGTCAAATGATAAACGTATAATAATTTTATCATCTACATTTTGAAATGATTCATAATTTGTAAATCCTCCATTATCTTTATCTTCTATACCACTTGATGTAGTACCGCTTGATGTAGTACCACTTGATTTAGTACCACTTGATGTAGTACCACTTGATTTAGTACCACTTGATTTAGTACCACTTGATTTAGTACCACTTGATTTAGTACCACTTGATGTAGTACCACTTGATTTAGTACCACTTGATGTAGTACCACCTAAATCAGTTTTTATTATTAAATTAGAAACTTTATCACCAAAAGCATTTTTAATTTCAGATTCTTTTATGTCTTTTTTTGTTATAATTTCTAATTCACTTTTTTCAGAACTAAAATTTTCTCTAATAAAAAAGAAATAAAAAAAACTTAATATTATAATTATTAATGTTAATATTTTTATCATTAATATTAATATATAAAATAAAATTATCGAACATATATTCTATTTTCATTCACAATTAAATAAAAATAAAATAATAAAATAATAGTAATCATTATTAAATATTTATTCATTATATATAACTTACATAATTTTTAATAATATAAACATAATAATTACAATAAACACTATAATTCCGACTATTATAAATATATTATTTAATTCTTGCTTATCACTAAATACATTATTATTTGTATTTACCATATTATTTGTATTTACATTATTATTTGTATTTACCATATTATTTGTATTTACCATATTATTTGTATTTACCATACCAGTAGTATTTACCATATTATTTGTATTTACCATATTATTTGTATTTACCATATTATTTGTATTTACATTATTATTTGTATTTACATTATTATTTGTATTTAACATATTATTTGTATTTACATTATTATTTGTATTTACCATATTATTTGTATTTACCATATTATTTGTATTTACCATATTATTTGTATTTACCATATTATTTGTATTTACCATATTATTTGTATTTACCATACCAGTAGTATTTACCATATTATTTGTATTTACCATACCAGTAGTATTTACCATATTATTTGTATTTACCATATTATTTGTATTTACCATATTATTTGTATTTACCATACCAGTAGTATTTACATTTTCTGAAACATTAACATCTGTTATAGTTGATTCAGTAATATTTGGTATATTTTTGTTAAATAAATGACGTTTAACACTTAATGGATTATTTGGATTCATATTATTTTCCATATTATAAGTATTGTTTTTTTCTAAATTATTCAAATTATTAACATGTTCGTCATAATAATAAGGATTATCGTTACTATTTCTCAAAAAATGTCTTTTTTTATTACCATTTAATATTACATTTTTATCGTATATTAATGTTTTAGCTTTATTAAATCCATTGAAATCATACTCATATAAATATGATTCTCCTTCTGGTGTTTCATAATCAAGTATATATTTTTCGGTTTTTGGATACATTTTATTTATATTATTTAAAGTCTCATTCGATATATTATTTTCGTTTTCATAATTATAAATATTTTCGTTTTCTGAAACTTCATTTAAATCAATCGTACTATTTGATATATCATTTAATCTATCGCTTACTTCCTTATCACTAACAATTACCGTTATAATATTTTGTTCTTCGTCGACTATTAAATCTACAATTTGTGTAGAATCTACATAGTATGGATGATTTGCCAATACTCGGGTAATATATGCATAAATAACATCTGGTGTTAATCCAGATACATCAGTATCAAAATTTAAATCTATTTTGTATACAGATTCATAATCATCTAACGAAGATTTTACTATATTATTTCTATCATCTGCCATATATTATTAACAAATAAATTAATATAATTTAAAATTTAAAAAAAAAATAATTGAAAATTAGTATGGATACAAAAATAAAAATTATTAAATTACAAACTGATAATTTAGATAAAACTAATTTATACAAAGATATATTATCGTCATCTGATAAAATAAAAGCTATAATTAAAAAAACAAAAGCAAATAGAAACAAATATAGACAAGAAAAACCTAGTAAATCTAAATTAGAGTTGAATTGTATTTCAAAAAATCCGGTTAAACATAATCATACTATTAAAGAACATTCAATTAATAAAGCACAACTAACGAATGTTGAACCACCAATTAACAAAAAAGTAAATTCCTCCGCTATTTTTGTCCCTAATATCAAAGAAGAACCATCTAAAAAAGAATATAAAAAAACAAAACAAAATAAAACAACATTCTTTAAATATGAACCAAAACCCAATTATATTAAATCGAAAAAAAATATCTATATTTCATCTCAAAAATCAAAGAAAATAGCAACCGATTTATTCAAAAAATCTAACAGTATTTTGAAATATTTTGATAATAAAAAAAAACAAACTATGAAAATATTTACTAAAAAACAAATAGATAAATTTATTAATGTATTGAATTATTACTCAGAATATGACCAATACAAAAATATTAATAAATATATAAAAAAATTAAATAAATATCAAACGATTCAAATATTATTCAAATTAAATTTAATAGCTAAAAAAAGTAATGCCCCAATATCTTTATTGAAAAGTATATTATTTACATATTTTTATTCTTCTATAACAATATCTTAACTATAAGTTACAAATTTATTACCATATAATCTAAATTTAGCTTTTTTACTTTTTTTATTTATTTTTCTCTTGAATCGTTTTTTAGATTTATACATAGTATATAATTACAAAATTAATTAACAAACTTCAAATTTCCAACTCCATTTTTAATGACAAATATATTATAACTAACAATAAACAAATATACATTAAAATTATAGTCCGAACATGTAGATATATGTTTTTTGAAGTAAATCATTGGATTGTGTATGTCTGAAAAATTACAAGAACCAGATGGTTGATAATCTAATGGATTTAATGAAAACGAATATACATATATACCATTTAATGGTTTTTTTTTGAAATGTTGATATGGTTGCTGCTTACTAAAATAATCAGCATCTTTGTCAATGCGCAAATTACCATCAAACTCTATTTTGACATTTGTTAACATATTCTTTTTAAAATTATTATCTGTAAAATCATTAGCATGACTAGATTTTTTTATACTATAAAAAATATCTTTACTAGTATCAGTACTATAATAACAATCATTATAAAGATTACTATTTGAATATGGTGGAACATCTTGTATTACCCAATTACTATAATTACTCCATTCATTAATATGTTTGAAATCATCACGTTTTATAACCCATGTTAAATATTTTACTGGATTAAATGCTGAATATATTTTAATAGGCGTTTCTTCTATATTATATTTTAATGTACTACCATCTTTATTCATTATTCTAGGTTGTTCTATTAAATACTCATGATCATGTACTGCAAATCTTTTTCTTTCTTCATCATCTAAAAATATATATTCACCTTCTAAATTTGGTTTTATATTAAAACTATAATTATTGGTAAAATAATCTATTTTGTGATGATCTTCATCCTTTGGTTTTATTCTTTTTTTAAATGATGCTGATCCATCTTTACTATATTTAGCATCTATAATAGTATACAAATCTCTGAATTGTTTCATCTCAAAATCTATACTTAATGTACTGTATTGTAAAGCTATTAATGGTATAGCTAATCCACTATTTAAAGCAAATGAAAATGGTAATGGTACTTTTATTTTTCTTGATTGAATAGATGGAAAAATATTTGTATATGTATTTGTTGTATTTGTTTCTATTTTTGATGAATGATCAAATTTTACATTATGTCCATTAAATTCTATTTTTTTGCTACTATATTTAGATGATTGTCCTAAAGGAGTATGGATTGTTGTTATATGTGGATAATTTCCATTTTGTCCTAAACCATTTTTAGGATCATAAATTTCTTTAACATGACCAATATTTTCATTGAATATTTGTTTTTCATCTTCGGATAAATGTAGTTCTTTCCAGATATTTATATAATCCGAATATAATGTACTAATTATTTGGTCGTTAATTTTTAATGTTACTTTGTTGAATATATTTATACCTATATTTTCAATCCATTTAAATTCAAAATTTTCTGAAACACCATCATTAACATTTTTTCCAGAATATATATCTGGTAACTCAAATGTTAAGTATATATTTCGTAATAAATCACCATTTCTTGGTATATTTGCTTTCATATTTACAGCTTCATCATAAACTAATGTATTTCTAGAAATATTATCAAATTTTATATTTTCCATAGCAAATCGTGAATATTTTCGATATACAATTTTGTAAAATGATATTTGTGGATTTATTTCTAAAAAATTATTTGTGGCATTTTTGTTGTAATTTTTAATTTGAAACAATGCTCCAACTGTCATAATTAATATTAATACATATTTTTCTTTTAAATATAGTTTATTATTATAATGGTTAAAAGAACCAAAAAACGTGATTCAAGTTTAAATAATTCATATTCTCCAACAAAAATAACAGAAATACGCCGAAATGAATACATCACATCTGTAGTAGATACCTATTTTTCACCTAAATTATACTTAGATACTGTATATATATTTGATGACAAAACTATCCAACATTATATACGAACAAAGATACATAAAGACCAAAATGTATGTGTTGTTTTGATTTTTGATGATAAGATTAAAGATTTATATATCGATCAAATTGATACATGTTCTATTAATGGAAATACTATTTTAAAAAAAAGCAAACAAATTTCTACACAATTAAAATACAAAACAATCAGATTATACGATACATCACACATTTATTTTAACAACACGAAACCAGACCCTAAGTGTAAACTATCATTAAGCACCTATAGAATAATGTTGTATGGTGAATCGTGGTACAATAAATATGGATTTAAAAGCCTTAATCATTCTGAAGAAGTCGAAACATGGGATGTATATAGAAAATTACCTTTTATTGAAACCTTTTATATGTTTTTAGCAAAAGAAAAAACAATCGACTTTAATACTAATTCTTGGGATGGAAAAATGAAAAGATTAAAAACACAAATAGAACAACAAGAAGCTCAAAAAGAAACTTTCCCAGAATTTTACAAACTATTATCAGACGAATTTAAATCTATTCAAAGTATTACTAGAAAAGATTATAATGAATTTATGTTTGATAATAATACAATACACTTACTAGAATATGATATATTGTCGTTCATAAATAATTATTCCATAAATATGATGACTTCCACACATAATGTATTTAAAGAATTGGAAAAAATACGTTTAAAAACACCAAATACACAAAAAGGATCACCCTTTTATTGTGGTTTATCCAAAGTGTTGAACTTATTTCATAATCATATTGTGTACACTAGAAATTTAACTTATTTAATTTAATTTAATTAATATTCAATACAAATGATATGTAATGTTTAGTAATCTTTTTTATAAACACGTTATTGTTCTATATTTTATATAAGAAATGATAGTTTGAATAAAAATAATAAAATATAATATTAATGATAATGGGAAATATATTTGAATCGTGTAAAGGGAAAAAACAAACACTATTTAACAATTCGTTATTTGAACCACTAAACAACAATGATCCGTATTCTAGTTTAAATTTATATAATAATTTAGATTTTATAGAATTAAATGAAGCGTTAGCGAGTTATAAACAACGTATCGAAAAATGCGAATACAACATACTGACAATTGAAGAAAATTGTCAAGAAAATTTTAAATTATTATCTAAAGATATTCATCATATTAATAGTAATTTACATGTCGAACCACCAATTGTCATCTAGATATGGTGGTAATGCACCTGAATCAGAACATTCTACATTTGATGGACCTTTTCTAGTGACTGATTCAATTTCATCATAGCTTAAGGCTTTTCTATGGTATCTTAAATCTGATAAATAACCATCAAACCCACCATTCATATTTATCCATAAATCACCAAAATTTTGTTTGGCAACACCATCTAATTTTTTTCGTTCTCTTAAATATCCATTTATATATACATCTAAATATGGTCCAGTTAATAAAATAACACAATGGACCCATCGTTTGATTGGAATATTGTCTATATCGACATACTCGTAAATTTTGTTGAATGTATTCATATATATTCGTAACGCATTTTTATCTGGATGAATAAAGACCCCTGGTGCTCTATTTGGATTTGATGTTTTGTTGCCTTTATGGAACACATGTTTCCATTCCCCAAACATATATTGCATATTTTCGATGACAAACCAGAAACTGTAAGAAAACTCGGAACCACCAGCCTCATTATCAGACCGATATAATGTTATTGAATTTTCATTTTTTGGGTCTTGTGTAACAATTTGTGAATTTTTAGCATTTTTACCTGTCTTTAGTATCCAAGGACTATTATTTTTTGAATTTATAAAATAAAAAATACCAGTATATATTCCATACATAACCAATATAATGACAATTAATACAACTAATATTTTACCTATTTGTAACAGTAATGGATTCATATAATATAATGTTATAAATTAATTTAAGATTTAATAAAAAATCATTATTAATGAAATCATGATTTAATAAAAAATCATTATTAATGAAATCATTTATATAGATGGAGATGGACCTTTACTATATCGCGAAACTATTTCCTCATAGCTAAGTGATTTATTTGTATATTCTAATCTTGATAAATATCCATTAAATCCAGTATTTTTGGAGTACCCAGCCTTTCCAATAAATAAATCACCATCACTTACAATTGGGGCACCAGACATAATACAACTTTTTTTTAATAATCCATTCAAAAATATATCTAATACATTATTTCTTAATGATATATTTATATTTACCCATTGTTGTAATGGAAAATGTTCAATATCACATACATCTATATCACCACTCGAACATTCATCAATCGCACACTGTTTAACAGTATCATATTGTGTATCTAATCCAGTTAATACACGTAATGTATTTTTTTCTTTTAGTAACCAAATACTTGGATTAGATTTATTATTTATTTCCGATGTTTTATCTGAACTTAGTAATTGTTCATGCGAACCTATATCACCTTTGAATAAAATACATTTATCTTCATTTTTTCTATAATCGTAATCAGACACATATAACCACATATTAATATTATATTCATTTCCAGATACTGATGCTGGAATACTGCTGCTAGTAATCATTTTATAACTAGCACCATCATGAATGTATGGTATTAATAATTTTGATTTAGAATATTGCTTTTTTTTTTGATAGTATTTATACAAATAATATCCACCAACACATAATAATATTATAACAATTATAACAACGAATACAATAATAAATTTTGATCCTGAACTACTTTTAGCATTATTTTTGACATTGTTGTTAGATTTGTTGTTAGCATTGTTATTAGCATTATTGTTAGCATTATTGTTAGAATTGTTATTAGCATTATTGTTAGCATTATTGTTAGCATTGTTGTTAGAATTGTTATTAGCATTATTGTTAGCATTGTTGTTAGAATTGTTATTAGCATTGTTGTTAGAATTGTTATTAGCATTGTTGTTAGAATTGTTATTAGCATTGTTATTAGCATTGTTATTAGCATTGTTATTAGCATTATTTTTCGAATTATTTCTTCTGTTATTGTTTGCCATTTGTAATTAATAGAGAAAATAATTATATAGAAATTTATTTAATTTATTCTTATACATTTTGAACTTTTTTAAGACTATTACCAATAGGATAAAATACTCCTTCATTTTGTGTTTGTTCATTTTTAGATTCTTCTTTTTTTCTTAAATATTCGTATCCTTCATAATGTAACATATTTATTGGAAATGAATTTTTATATTTATTGTATTTACTTAATATTTTATCATCATGTAATACATAATTATAGTAGTCAATACGACCAATATAACCATTAAAATTATTATTTTTTTTTCCAATTGACATCATTTTATAACTTTTTAAATTAGGATTATCTAATATTTTGGAAGTATATATTATACCATTTTTATATACATTTACATTTTTGTTATCAACTGTTATGGTTATATTACTCCAAACTTGTGGTTCAAAATCTATTAAATCTATATCATAATTTGTTAAAATATTGCTATCATCATTAAATATAAGCTGTATTTTTATTGTATTTTCTTTTCTTAAATAATATATATTTGGACTGCCATTATTAAAAATAATAGTTTTTGGTATATTTGGGTCACTAATCCATATCGTATTTTCAGATAAATTATTGATTTTAATCCAAATAGAAAAAGTATACATTACTTTATCATTTGAATCTTCTAAATTTTCTGAACCAACGTATATTTGTTTTTCGCCATAAAATAAGTCTGGATTATTATACAATACGACATGACCAAAATCATATAAACATAAAAAAAGTATAATAGCTAAAATTAATACTGAAATACAACCAATTACTATTATTTTATTCATTATAATTACTAAATAAAAAAACTTTTAGTAGCTTCCATTATTTTGAAACGCTTTATATAGTTATTAAATCTCTCCTTTTTAGGAA
>Ga0206125_10002258_pt1 | contig 20699 bp, 17 predicted proteins | sample Helgoland_Spring_4_FD_148598 | JGI IMG/M metagenome (GOLD analysis project Ga0206125, IMG submission 148598) | Pelagic subsurface seawater microbial communities from Kabeltonne, Helgoland, North Sea - Helgoland_Spring_Bloom_20160331_1 | ecosystem: Environmental > Aquatic > Marine > Epipelagic ... | reverse complement strand
AACCCCCAACCAGGCGGCTCCACATGGCACCCCGTTCCGCATCATCGAGGCGCCAGAACGCTGCGACGGCCACGCCAGTGGCCAACAAAAAGCATGCGCCCTCTCCTCCCGACGAGGTGCCGGCGAAGATGGTCGATGCGGACCCGCCTGCGGGCCAGGACCCTTCCGTGATGGCCTTCCTCATGGGGCAGGTCACTACAGCGCAGAAGGAGCGCGACGCGTTCAAGGAGCTGGCCGACTCCAAGGTCGAGGAGCTCAAGCTCGCCTCCGCGGTCGTGGAGGAGTCCAAGGCCAAGATCAAGGGGATAGATGGTGAGCTGAAGACGGCACTCGCCTCGCTCAAGGAGATGAGCGAGGAGATAGAGAGGCTTAAGGCGGACCTCGACGCGGGGAAGGCGGCTCTCAAGGCGGAGAAGGCGGCGGCGGAGGCGGCCCTTGAGGAGTTCGTTAGCGACGCGGAGGACGAGGGGGACGGGGCGTCGGAGGCGGCGTCGGAGGAGGCGCCCAAGTCGGAGCGCATCCCCGGTAAGCGTGGTAAGAAGAAGGAGGGGTCTTCGGCCAGGAAGGTGAAGAAGGCCGACATCTGCCACGACTACCCCGATCGCGAGGCTGTCAACTTTGCCAGCACGCCCTTCTTTGCTCAGAACTGCGTCAAGAGCAAGGGGCGCTACTCCTCGCGCTTCTGGAAGCGGGAGAAGGAGCTCGACGAGGAGAAGCGTGTGAAGAATCCCAGCATTAAGGAGCGCACCAAGCAGGGCCTGTACGAGCAGAAGACCTACTCCACCAACCAGGCCGAGCACCTGCTCACGCTTCTGACCGTCAAGGGCGCGCCGTGGGCTGAGACGTTCGTGGACGGCGTGCTTCAGCTGAACCTCGACCAGCTCCTCGACTTCATGTTCCAGCCGGAGTTCGAGAAGACGAGCTCGGGGGGTGGACACTCAGATGGCCAGACCTCCCGCCGCTGGTACATCACCCAGCTCCTTCACCCCAATGCCTTCAAGGACGCTGAAGACGCCATGTCGAAGAAGAACAGGCCGACCTGGGAGGCCATGGGCAAGTTCGTGACGGCCGTCAACAAGGCGAAGGAACTCGTTCGCGAGTGGGAGAAGCTGGAGACGAAGAACGCGACCGAGGACGAGGCGGCGCAGCTCTGGAAGGACTTCGACGCGGTGGAAAAGGACAAGTCCAAGAGGCAGGCCAAGGCGACCAAGCCTCCGAAGGAGCCGAAGAAGACCATCCAAAAGAAGAAGAAGCAGCCGAAGAAGAAGGCCAAGAAGGGCTCGGGCTCGGACTCGGACTCGGACTCGGACTCGTACTCGGTGGACGGGGACATGGACTAGGCGCCTTCGGACCAAAAGACGCACAGCACGCTCTGTCTGTTAGAGTTTCCTTGTTTTGCGGGTGCGTAGTAGTTTAAAAAAACAGACTCGTTAATTTTTTGTTACTAGGCTGGCCCACGCCGGCTTCTTTGCCGCTGGCGTCACGATCGTCCACGGCTTCTGGCCAGGTATGGCCGGCAGGGGCTCATCCTCGTCGTAGTCGGCCCAGTCCCTCTTCTTGAGTGCGGCCTCGGGAGCGCCGCCCGCGACCAGTTCGGCGTAGCTCATGGGGGGAGCCGGTGTCGCGGGTCTCCCCTGGAGCGCGAGCGCCTTCATGTCCTCGGCCATCTCGTCCGAGTCGTAGTCCCTGCCTCCGTCCACCAACTCGGTGTCTGCCGTGGTGGAGCCGGGCGCGGGCTCCGGATCAGGCGTCGTCGGGTCCGGTCCCCCGTGCTGGAAGTGCAGCTCCTTCAGGCGCCACGACCACTTGTTGACCACGTCTTGCCAGCGACGCCTGGAGATGTCCTTCGTCTTGGGGTTGGGCGTGACGGGGGTTTTGTTCCGATCGTTTGGGTCGCGCTGCTCCGGGGGCACGCGCTCCACGTAGGCCTTGTAGGAGGGCCTGTCCTTTACGATGTTGAGATGCTTTTGCCGCTGCTCGGCCCGGCGCCGCGCCTCTTCTGGCGAGAGCTTGGGCATCTCTTTCTTAGCACCGGTGAGCGTCAGCGACAAGAAGGGGAGCTGCATGGTGTATGCGCGCGCCTGCCTTCTTACCACTTGGTGGTCCACTCGGTGGATATGATTCGGATTGAACCGTGTTCCCACCCGCCAAGTGCCTGCGCAATTTCCCTTCCATACATTGTCTCACGTCTTCCCACCGTCCGGAAACGCAGCCAGCCACACACCACCCTTCACCGCAGATGGCTTCCTTCCACGACCGGCTCGCCGAAGCCTCGGCCAAGGCCGCCTTTGAGACGTACAAGTCAGCTCCCAACCGCGAGGAGTTTGTGAAGATGCTCGCGGAGGCGTGGGAGGAGCAAGCGCCCAAGATGGACGCCAGTGCTCAAATGGGCGCAACCGACTACACGTTCGAGATTGAGACGGAAATCGACTACACGATCAAGGAGATTGAGCTGGACATGCTCCCTCTCGCGTGGGCCAAGTTTGTACGCGACGGCCACACCTTCAACTGGAAGTATGAGCACAAGCGGCCCTTCCGCTACCAGTTCGCCTTCCGCTGGGGCCACAAGCGTGGCGAGATCCTCAAGGAGCTCAAACGCAAGTACCACGAGGAGAAGGAGGAGGAGGAGGCCGCCAAGAAGCAGCGCTTGCGCGAGCAGAGCGATGTGCCGCCGCCCCGTAAGAGCGACTATCCGTGCTTCCAGCCGAAGGCGGAGGTAGTCCGAGCCCAACGGCTCCCAGGAGTTTTGAGAGAGAGAGAGAAAGAAAGCGACACGCACGCACGCACGCACTGGCACCGGGAACGGTCGCGCGCGCGCGCGTGTGTGTGTGTGTGTGTGTGTGTGTCACGTAGGTAGAGTTATGAGCGTCGGCTGCAAGCACTTGCGCTTGAGGCACGCCTGCTTCCGTTTTCCGGTACCACCAAATTTAAACTTGTCCGAACAGTTTGCGCACTTCCCACAATCCTCCCGAGCGCACTCGAAACATTCTCCGCAGCGGTTCAAGCGCACCAGCTTGCCGCACTTTCGTTGCAGGCCAACGCGTTGCGGCTCGGCGCTCAGCAGCAGCAGCAGCCCCGCCTCGTACACGGAGGCTTTGGACGGCGACCTGACTTTTTGGGAATTCTTCTTCTTGACGACCATCTTCCTCTCCCAACCAACGCCCTATATATACACAGGAGAATGGCACAAGTGACAAATCTCTACGCGCACACGTCGTGCGCCATGAATAGCGCGATTCGCAGCGCGTCGGCACACACAAAGGGGTAGTGCACCCACTCCTCCTCCACGTAGCAGGTGGTCGACAGCGTGGCGACGGCGGGTTCCTTAAGGTGTGTGGCCTGGTGGAGCAACGTAAACGCGTCGCGACGCTCGTCGGCCGTGAACCGCTTGCACACCGTGTCGTGGCAGTGGAGCACGGGCGCGCGCGCAGTGGTCGGCACGCTCATGCACAGCATGGAGGCGCACACGAGCGCCCCCGCGCTGGGCGGCATGCTCGCACCGTCCTGTGATGCGATGGCGAAGAAGGGCACCACCGAGCGCATGGCCATCGCCGCCTCGGCGTCGACGACATTGGCGGCCAAAAGCTCCGCGATGCGGTCCTCCGCGCGAACCTGCTCGTTCTTGGTGAGCAGCGTCATCACGTTGACGCTGTTGAGCAGATCAACCTCGAGCGCGATCATCGCCTTGTACAGCGCGTGGATCTTGGCGACGTTCGACGGGTGCCACGGACCGAACTCCTTCTGCTCGTGGGGCAAGAGGAAGAAGTAACCCACGTACGACAGTTCGTGCGTGTGCGGCGAGAGGAGGCTCGGCTTGGCCGAGTAGAACTGTCGCGGAAAGTTTGTGTAGAGCGAGCGCTCAAACTTCCACGCGACGCAGAGACAGACGGCGAGGCGCACGCGCGTCGACTTGCTGAAGGTGCAGGCACCGTTCAAGGGGTGGCGCGGCAGGTCGTCCCGGGAGAAGGCCCAGCGATGCGCCAGCGCCGACGCCCCCGCTACGACGTTCCACCCGTCGGTGGACGGGTGATGCAGGTGCCGCGTTGCCAGCGCGCGCACGGGCGTCCGCCCGCCTGCAGCTGGGCCGACGTCGCCCGCGCCGCCGTTGCCTCGATAGAAACGGGCGCTCCACAGATTGCGGTTTACGAGCTCGCTGTACACAAAGAGGATGGTGAGGGTGCACGTTGGCATCGCGGCGAGCAGCTGCGCGTAGGGAACGTCCCCGTGGAAGGCGTGCTCGATCCCCACGGGTGAGAAGCGCTCCGCGCGCATCACCTTTGTGCATCGGACTCCGTCGTCGTCGTCGTCGCTGTCGCACTCGCTGCTTCCGCAGCGGCTCCTCGCTTTCTCCTCCGCGGCGCGCATGATGACCTTGGCAAGTTCGGCCACCTGCTGGCACGCCCTGCGCATAGACTTGGCCACAAGCCGCCTAAAGTGCAAAGGTCGCGGATTGCATTCGCTTTGCGACGACGGGCTCTCTTCCGACACGGCGAGAAGGTACCAAACAATCAAGCGGCAAGGAGATTGCTGGATAGCGACGTTTGGATTGAAGCCCCACGCTAATTAAAAGCTTGCGACTTGTGACAAATGAGCGCTGCCGTTGCACGCAGGCAGCCAATCATGGGCCTGAGCGGCGGCAAGACGGGTGCCAAGGCGGTCTTCCTCGAACAGTTCGCCGGCGCGTTCCGCAACCTCAAAGCCCTCAAGGACGTGCGCCAGCTGGTGGGCGTGGAGCGCTCACAGACACTCGCGGTGCTCGACGGCAACGTGATGATGAACGCCATCCCAGCGTCCGTCGACACGTTCCGCGGCTACGTGTCCATTTTGAGCCACCAGATCGAGGAGGCGTGCACGGCGGCCGCGCACGTCGTGGTGGTCTTCGATGAGCCCGACGCCATGACCACGGCCAAGCGCGACGAGCAGCGCCGGCGCGACGAGCAGCGTCAGGCGCGCGTGCCCTTCTGCTCCGAAGACCTGGTCGCCACGATCATGGACGACAACTTCAGCACCAACGACCTGCACACCAACGGGTGCAACGCCAAGCTGCTCATGGAGTTTCGCGCCGCGCGGCCGCGCTTCTACGACGCCGTGTGCGTCGCGCTGCTCATGCGCTTCCGCGCGAACATGATCGGCGGCGCCTGGTCGCTCACGTTCGACGGCATCGATTGGCGCGGCGCCGACCGCGGCTTTGGCATACCGCGCCACGCGGGCATCCTGTCGAGCGACGAGGACTTTTGGGCGGCGCTGCTCAGCCGCCCCACGGGCGCCATCGGCGAGGGCGACCTCAAGCTGACCGACGTGACGCAGCGCGTGCACGACGCGTCGCGCATCGAGGGCACGCCTGTGCACGGCGTGCTCTTGAACCTCGTAGTGACCATCGACACCGATTCGTTTGTGATCGAGCTGCTGCAGGAGAACCGGCGTCAGCGGCGCGCGGAGGAGGACGACCGCGACGAGCTGACCGTGCTGTGCCTCAAAGAGCGCGCGCGCAAGCGCGCGGGAGACGACCACGTGACCGACGCGCACTACACGTGCTGCGACATGCAGCTCTTCCACGGACTGATGTTCGAGTACTTTTACGGCACCAAGAGCCTGAGCCCCAAGGTGGTCGAGCAGCAGCCCGCGGCGCTCGCGCTGCTGGCGGTGGCACTCTCCCTGTGTGGCTGTGACTTTGTAGAGCTCAAGGGCATGCGCGCCGACCTGGCGCTGCCCGTGGTGCGCGACGTTGTGCGCAAGCACCCGAAGCGGCTCGTAGCTCTTGCAAGCGTCGACAACGTGCCACCCGGCGACGCCGCCGCCGCCCTCGTCCAGTTCCTCGTGGACCAGTACGCCGTGTCTCTCGACGGCAAGCCGCGCATGCAGAGGGCGCGCGCGAGCGCCAGCAACTGGTGCGACGCGCAGATATTGCGCGCGCTCTGGACGTGCGCGTACTGGCATCAGCACGAGTTCAAGAACTGCGCGCAGTGGGGATTTGGGGCAACCAGTGGATAAGCCCCTCAGGAGCGGACTAGAAGTGGGAACGTGCTCTTGTGTGTGTGTGAGAGGAGAAGTGTGGTAGAGAAGGATGCAGCTTCCCCTGGAAGCGCCCACGGGCGCGGAGTATAGACATGGGGGCCAAGTGACACGCGATCCGGAACCCAGTGCCTGGAGACCATCCGACAGCGAGGGCGCGTCAGGGTTCTACCAGGGACTTGCGCACGTGTATGTCTTCCTGGCCGACTTTGCGTGGAGCGACGAGTACTGGCCGGCGGACGGATCGCCGCCGCTTCGAGCGGTGGACGAGCCGCCGGTCCAGTTGGTGACCGATGACGAGAAACGGATCGCGGCAGAGAGCAAGGGCACGCTGGACCGGATCGATGCGCTCTTCGTGCTCCTGGACCTGAAAAACCCTGAGAACCCGACGAATGGTGGCCGTCGCGCGGTCCAAACCAACCCCAAGTTGCAGGACACGAGGCTGCGCATGCTCCTCATGGCCACTGCGCTGCGCGAGCTCATACGCGCGTGGGTCAAGAAGCAGGTGCAGGACTTGAACATCTACGAGGTGTTCAGCCCGGATGTGGCCGACGAGGGGCTGCGCAACGACGCGCAGTTCCTGTGGGACAACCTCAGTAACGACATGCGGTTGCAAGTGGAGCGCAAGCACCCCGACGAGTCCTACGAGGTGCGGGGGTTCTACCGATGGTCGCGCGCGCTGGAGCACACCTTGCGGAACCCGTCCGGGCGCGACCACGTGACCAATCTGGAGATGGAACTCGCGGCGCGGGTGCTTGACGTCTTCCTCTTCCAGTACGCGGAGGACGGCAGGAAGCTGTTCAACATCCGCGGGAATAAGAAGTACAGCAAGACCGCAGATCCCGCCCCGCTGGACAATCCCGACCCAGCAAGCTACGTGATCCGCGTAGCGTTTCGGTACAACCGGAACGACAAAAAGTACGAGTTCAACCTCGAGAACACGGTGCGCGTGCGGGCGAGCAACGTGTGGATGAAGACGCGCAATGCCGGGATGGACGGGAAGGAGGAGGCCGACCAACGCAAGGCGCAGCTCCGGAGGCGTCTGGAGGCCGTCGGTGGCAAACGACTGATCGACATGCAGGAGGAGGAGAAGCTCAACGAGCGACAGCAGGCCCTTGGGGCCAGCTCGCTCTCCAGCAGCAACGCGACGGAGGACGAGCTCGTGGCCGCTGCACGCGAGTCTGAAAAAGCGTACAAGGCGTTGCTCGCCGAGCAAAAGCAGAAGCGCAAGGAAAAAGTGAAGAACACCAGGTTCCTGACGGAACTGCGGGAGGAGGAGGCGCGCAAGAAGCGCGAGGAGGAGCGAAAGCGGGACTTGGGCATTCTTGAGAGGAAGCGGGTCATGAGCGGGTGGAATCGGCTCGCGCGCAGCAAGGAACTGCCCACTGCCAACGCATCGAAGCCTTGGAAGTGGCCAGACCTGAAGGCGGCGGCCGAGAACAGCAATGGCACGGATCTAGAGCTGCGCTACAGGGAGGCCGTGGAGAGGTTGAACGCCATCGGAAGGCAGGAGGACTTGAAGGGGTTCCGGAAGTTTAAGCAGCGCGAGAAGGAGATTGCGGAGCAGAGAATCGAGGCCGAGAGGCAGAACAAGCTGCGAGAGGACAAAAAGGCGGAATTGGGGATCTTTTTCCGCGACAAGGACTGGCCCTGGGTCAACAAGCGCGGGTTTCGCAACCAGTACAGCGCCTACGCCTGGAAGGAGAAGGACGCCGACGGCAATCTAAAGTACGAGGACCGCTACAACCAGATCAAGGCCCGGTACGCGACCGCGTGGCAGTACAAGAATGAGAACAAGGCCTGGTTCAGGGAGGTCCAGGACGGCATTGCAAGGGACCTTTGGGTGCGGTACCACGGCCACCAGCTGCTTCCCCACAAGAACTGCTTTCCCAAGAAGACGGGTGGCTATTACCTCGATGCCAACCAGCAGCAGCAAAGGGTCAATGGCTGGATGCGCGGGCGCATGCCGCGCCCGTTAATCCCAAAAAGGGGCGATGTGGACGAGCACGAAGCGTGGAACGACGCGGAGATCCGCACCACCAATCAGCTGCGGTGCCAGGCGCACGACTTGATGTACATCGACTACCAGGTCGCAGACGACCCGCGGATGGCCTGGGTGACCAGCCAGATGCTTGAAGACGAAAAAGCGCGTCTGCAGCTCGAGTACGAGATGTTTATGAGCGACGAGCGTCGGCACCTCCTCGACGTGCTGAGGGCCTGCGGTCCCGGTGCCGAACGCCCACCCTCGGGCGAGAAGGGGTGCCTCGAGAAGTGCTACGACGCGGACAAGGAGAGCTACGCCCTGTGCGCGCCCGATGCGCCGGCAGCAATGAAGCCGAAGAAGAAAAGCAGCCTGCTCTACGACTACGAGCGCCCGTGCAAGGGCGAGGCGGAGTCGTTGGTCAACGGCGTGAGGATGCTGGGCGGCCTGTACGACCGCGACATTTCCAAGAACGCGCTGTGGATGGAGTCCGGCAACACCAAGGGTGGCCGAGTGCGAGGCACGGAGGCGGATGCCAAGAAGCACGTGGAGATGGTGTGGGCGACAGAAAAGACCTTACCAACGGGCAAGGGCAAGTTCAAAAAGAACTTCAAGATCTTCACAGCGGCACGCAACAATCACTTGATCGACGTGAACGAGGGCAAGCCGTGCACATACGGCATCATGCCCGAGCCGGGCAACAAGGATCACTACTACACGGCGATGGCGCGCTGGATAGAGTTTGACCAGGAGGTCACGGTGCTGGGCGTGTACAGTAAGAAGATGCCCGACCCCGAGGACCCCAACGACCCCAACAAAGACATCGACGACCCGCGGTACTTTGCCTTTTTTCAAAACGCGGAGCAGAACCCGCTCACGAAGAGGAGGCCGCTGGGCACGACAAAACCTAAAGATCTCAAAGATGGAGGTGGGTCGCAGCAAGCGGACATGGGCCTTCTCAAGATCCTCCTGGTCGAGTTTGTGCACAAGGCGGAAACGGTGGACCCCGATTACAACGATCACAAGTGGATCGGTCCGACTCACGCGAGCGCCTTCTTTGAGAAGCATTCCGGGTGGTTTCGATTCGCAAAGCACCGCGTCAAAAAGGGTGAGAACGCGCCGCTCTACGAAAAGAAGAAGGGCTCAGACGAGTGGTTTGCCATGGTTCCAAAGACCAATGACCAGGGTCAAACAGAGGCGATTTTCAAACCTTACTCCGTTGCCCAGCACATCAACTGCTTCCAGTCGGACCTGCTCCAGTGCTTTCCCGAGAGAGTCGACGGTGGCGGCTTCAACGACATCATGGACTTCATCTGCTGGTACCGGACCCATTGCTGGAAGGAGTGGCCAGCCGGCGATGACGCGCCGAGGGACCTCTGGGACAAGCTGTGCCAGTACGCGTGCGTCCCCGCCCTCTCGACCTGGCACCCGGGAGGCAAAAAAAGCGGGGAGCAATACTACCACCCGCGCACGCTCAACGAGGAGATTCTTCGCAAACTGCGCCTGCTGTGGCGAGGCGTGTTCTTTTGCAAGAAGGCGCTGGACTTTGCGGTGAGCAACAAGGACGGCGGCGCTCTCTACACGTACGAGGGCCTCTCCGAGGAGCAGGTGGAGATTCGCAAGCGGGTCCTCGAAAAGTGGTGCCGCCTCACCAAGGGGGAAGACTGCACGATCCCGCGCGACGCGGAGGACGCGCTCGTGGGCGACGGTGGCGACGGTGGCGACGGCGACGGCGGCGGCGGCGAAGACATGGAGGTGGACGAGGAGCAGAAGAAGAAGGACGAGATTGCGGGCAAGCACGGCCAGTACACCTGGGAGGACCTCCGCGACATGATCCGCGCGATTGTTCGCAAGCACGACGACCTGAACTTTGTCACAAAAAGGATGGTTCGGCACGAACTTGCAAAGGAGCTAGGCCAGCGGGGGGTCGTCCCGGAGACCCTGACCAGGGGCGTTTGGGACGCGGTGAACGAGATGATTGGGGAGGAGTCGAAGCTGGCCGGCGTCCCAATTCAGGTCGTGGCGGCGGCGTGCCGCGACATCGTGGCGCGCATCGACTTTGCTACGGAAAAGCTCAAGTTCAAGGACGCCCAAGCACTGGTCTTTAACCAGCTAGTGCATAAGGGCTACCCAGTCGACGAAAGCGAGTGGAAGGAGCGTGAAGCGGCGGTCCGAAACATCTACGAAGCGGCGGGAATGCTACGCGTGCACCGAGGCGAGCTGGCCGCCGCGATCGAGGAGACAGAGGGCGTGATGGTCATTGCCCAAGAGTTTTGGGAGAAACACCTCAACGACGCCCAAAAAGCGCAGGTGCTGGCACTGGACAGTGCCATCAAGGAGAGCGCCATCCCCGAGAGGGACCGCACGGACGGCACGTTTCCACAAGAGACCAAGGCGACACTCGATAACCTCAAAGGCTACATAGACGCCGTTCGGAGGATGCTCAAAGCAGTGGAGGCGGCACGCCACGCGCCACCGCCGCCGCCGCCGCCACCGCCGCCGCGCAAGCCCAAGCCACCAGCGCCACCACCACATGCCGCAAAGAAGCAAACGTCCAAAACGGGGTACGAAAAGCAAGGACTCGCGCAGGACCGCGCCAGGCGCACCGGGGAGGGCGCCAGGGCGGGTGACGGCGAGATCACGGGCATCGTCGAACGCATTGTACAGGCCCAGCCCAGGAGTGGCAAGCTCATCATGATCGGCTACTGGGGGTCCAGCAACGCGCCGACCAGCGCGTACGCAACCACCCCGCTCTTTGGCGCAATCGATCAGTGGACCGAAATCTTTGAGGCGGCTGCCGACCACTCGCACCTCGCCATACTCATGGTGAGGGGAACGGCGCTGCCCCGGAAGCGCCAGAGCCCCTTCCTGGAGCTACTCGCCGAGTGGCTACCCAAGATGCACGTCATCGCCCTCAATGTGGGCGAGATGAACAGCGCGTCGCCGGAGGCGGTCGATGCGCTGGAAACGGCGCTTGAGCACGAGGACTGCATCGTGGGACACATGTTCTACGATTCCGCCTTTATTTCCCCGGAGCAAATTCGGCGCATGAAGAACGCGCTCACGCGCAATCGGCACAAGCTGGGCTACTACCAGCAGCTCGTGCGCGACGAGGTCTTCCAACTCGGTGGCGCAAACTGCTGGACCAACTTTTCGGGCCGCCTGTACGCGCGCGCAACGCAGCGGCTGGCGGACGAGGCGGGATACGAGGCGGAGGAGAACGAGGCCACGCGCACAAGGATGCAGCTGGAGGCGCTGGCAAAGGACAAGGCTCTGGCGGAGGCGGCCATTGCCAAAAAAAAGCAAAAGTGACGGTTGTATTGTTTTTTTAAAGTAAAGCCCTTTGCGCACCCCTTACACTAGAGGCACTCGGCATGATTGCCTTTTTTGCCGTCTTCGTCCGTGCCCACGTGCCGCAGTACGACGGGTGCGACCACAACTGCTGTCACCCGCCGCACGCGCCGACCACCTCGCAGGTCGCCTACCTGAAGGGCTCGGGCGGCGTCGAGTTCGATGCCGTCGACCTCAAGGAGGACTACCTCGACTTCAACTTTGTCTTCAAGAAGGCCTACGACGTCTCGACCTTCTCCATGTACGCGGGCTGCGGCGGATGCGCTTCGGAGATGCCCTTCCACTTTGACGAGCCGCTCTCGCTGCCGCTCGCGCAGCCCAAGACGTACCACAGCCCCAAGTTTGAGCCGTTCACGCAACACGCCTACTACGAGCTGCTGCCCAAGGGCGAGGACGCGCGCCAGCTCAACCTGACCACCGTGCTCGGCAACTGCTCGAGCCACCACATGAGCCTGCGCATCATTGTGCACGCCAACGCCACCGAGGAGATCGTGTGGGGCGCGGTAGTCGGCTGCGAGGGGCTCGAGTGCGAGATCTTCACGCCGCTCGAGCTTCTGAGCTTTCCAATTTACGTGATCCGCAGCCACGCAGGGTGGAACGACGCCGCGTGGACGCTGCCGCTCATCGCCGTGCTCGTGCCGCTGCTGATGGCGTACATCCTCTGGTGGTGGTGGGGCGGCTGGCTCGCCTTCTACGTGCCGCAGGGCCCCTCCTTCCCGCGCGAGCTCGCCTTCATGCAACGGGGAAGGGTGAAGCACTGGGCGCACCTGAAGCAGATCTGTTGGAAGCCGTCGGTCCGCCTCTTCTTCTACGGCATCGCCGTCTGGGCCATCGTGGTCGACATCTTCGAGACGCTCGCGCACATGCTGATCGCCGCGCGCGTCGTCCCCACCGGCGACACGGGGTACACGATCTTTATCTTCTGGTTTGGGATCAAGTGGGTGCTGCTCGCGTGCGTGGCGCTGCCCTGGTTGTGGGCGCGAGAGATACCCGAGCAGCGGTGGCGCGAGAGCATGTGGGAGTGCTCGTGCACCTGGTTCACCGGACTTGGCGCCTTTTCGCCGTTTTGGGCGCAGGGCTTCTGGTCGATCCTCGACCTTTGCATCGGCGTCGGCGCGCTCTTCATCGGCGCGGGCTTCTACGTTTACCCGTCGGCCGCTTTTATCGCCGGGCTGCTGCGCCTTTGGCACTGGCTCGTGATACCCATTCACGATCCCAAACCGTGCAAATTAACAACGTACGTGCCCGAGGACGAGGAGGGCCTCGACACGGGCTGTGGCTACCCAAACACCACACCCGCACTGATACTGTCGTAGCATGTGTGTGCGTTTGTGCGTGTCCGTGTTATGACCAAGACAACGGCACTTCTGCAATCTCGATCGCCGGCTTGAGCTGGCCACTCGCCCCCGCTACCAGCTGCTCAAGTTTTTCAACATCGGCGGGCGCTTTGAGCACCTGCTTGTCGTTGGTCATCACCTTTGTGGCGCGATTTTGGGCCGTCAGTAAGCAGTCCAACTTTGTGAGCAACACGTCGTCCATCTCGCACGCAAGATGTTGAAAGCCAGTCATGTTGGGGAGACGGCACACCTTTTCGTAGACCTTTTTGCATCCGTGAGGGTGGTCCCAATCTCCGGCGCACTTGGATTGCTGGTAGTCTGTGGAACCGGCCTTCAGGAAGTCGTACAGCAAGAAGATCACGTTCGTGCCCGGGGCAGCCAGCTGCTGCAGCATCCTGGCGTACTGCCTGCGTCGCGTATGATACTCCGCCTTATCGATGTGCAGATTCCGCGCCGTCCAATTGGCCTTGGTCCAGACCACGATCACCTGCGATGTTCTTTTCGGCAAGCAGTCCTGTGTGCTACGCATGAGGTCTTTCTGATGTTCTTCAAGGTATGGGATGTCGTTTTTGGCCCATTGCGTATGGAAAAAGTTCCTGCCGTCGACGAGGGTGTAGGCAAGGTCGGGCTTCGTGCCGACCAGGATCCGGGTCACCATATTGGTCAACGCGCCCGTGAATCCTTCTTCGCGTGGATAGCCGTCTTGGCCTGGGACTTCCGGTGCAATTTTCTTGCCCACTGCGCTTGGTCCGGCCGACGGCGCCGGTGGTTGGGACGACGGCGCCGGCCGTGTAACACCCTTCAATCCCGGCGGTGGAGATACCGACATTGGCCGCAGCTCCTCCAATACTGGTGGTGGTGGCTGTGGCGGTGGCTCTGGTGGCTCTGGCTCTGGTGGCCCTATCACAATCGGTGGCACTGCCGCCTTCGCATCGTCCGCACCGAGATGCCGCTTTGCGCTTCCCTTGCCGCCGCCCTTGCCCTTGCCCTTGTCGCTACCCTTGCCCTTGCCCTTGTCGCTACCCTTGCCCTTGCCTTTGAACGAGACAGCATCGTTGGTTAGCTGCTTGCGGCGTTCCGTAAGTGCCTTCTGTGAATCGTCATTATCACCACCGAACCCACGATAGACCGGTGGCGAATCGTCATCATCATCATCATCATCGGAACCACGATGGGCCGGAGGTGGATCGTTACCAACACGACCGAGGCTACGATAGGCCGGCGCCGGCGGCGGCTCCGGCTCCAACCCTCCGAGGGCGGATCGCCCCCGCTTTTCGCTGCCCGTGGCCGCGCACTTGTGCTCAAAGAGCGCATGCGCGGCGCGCGCGGCTGCGATCGTGCAGCGGATCTGAAAAGCATTGGTCGCGCAATCCAGGGCCGCCTGCACGCTCCCCTCGGGCCGGGGACGCAAACTCATTGCAACGCGCGCGCCCTTCTCTCTTAACGACACCTAACGGGTTATACTTTCTAAGGCGCCAGCGGCGAGCGTTTGCGCGGGCTGCCCCTATTTTTGTGCGGCAACGGCCGCTTGGGCAGCGGTGGCGTCGGCACCGGTACCATTCTCTTACCGCGCGCAAGGTCCTCCAGGTCGCACACGGCGCCCAGGTCCTCGGGCGTGGGCGTGCGCCGCGCGGGCACCGGCTTGAGCCGAAACCGCTTCACCGCCACCTCCATTGCCGCGTCGTCAAAGTTGTCCAGCAGCGGCGCGGACGCCGGGTCGAAGGCGTGGTACTCTTCCGGATCGATCGCCACGGCCACGCGCCGCGACTTGGCGTGCGCCGCAAAGGGCACCTTGGTGAGGTGGTTCAGGTGCGCCGTCACCTGGTAGTCGAGGCGCGGCCACACGTACGCGAGTACGACGGCGTCAAGCCGCTGCGCCATCCACGCCGCGCCGCACGAGTACACCTTTTGCCGGATGAGCTCCCACGCATCCTCTCCCGTGTCCATCTCCGTCGCGTCCTCCGCGAGCGAGAGCAGCGCGCCGTTGGCGAGCTTGGGGTACTGCTCCACCTCCAACCGGTTGACAAAGTTGACGCGCGCGCTGAGCGACTCGAAGAGGCCCATGCGCTTGAGCAGCACGGTCTCGAACAGCTCGTACACCGTCGGCTTCAGGTTGTGCATGAACATGAGCAGGCGCACTTCGTCGTCGGAGCGCACATTCTTGTTGAAGCTCAGTTTGTTGTTCAGGTAGCCTGCCACGGCGCTGCGCCCCGCGTCGCTCAGCGCCATGGCCTCCTCGTCGAAGACGTGCACGTGCACGCCGCGCCTGCCCGAGTACACCATCAGGATCTTGGTGTAGGCAAAGGCCTCCGCCAGCAGCTTCTTGAGCAGCTGCAGCGCGATGGCGCTCACCGGGTACGCCGCGTCGCACTGCGCGATCGGCACGTCCTTGTCCTTGAATTCCAGCCAGTCGTAGTCGGTCAGGTCCACGTCGAAGGAGAGCACGCGTCGGTGCGGCACGCTCGCGTGCGCGTACACGTCGCTCGAGCGCCTGGACTCGGGCTTTCCCGTGTAGGCGGGCCCAAAGTGGAACGTGGTAACGTCCGGGTGGCGCGTGACGGCCGCCTTGAGCTCCTTGGCCGAGTTGACCGAGACGAAGCGCTTGTACGTGTCGGTGCCCTCGATGGCAAACTCAAAGTGGTGCAGCTCGTCGCCGTTGCTCGTGAGCAGCGCCACCAGTTCCTCGTACGGGTACCGCAGCCGGTAGTAGTCGTGCGCGTTCATTCCCGCCGCGTCCCGCTTCCCGCTCGACCCCCCTTCCCACCGTGCAAAAGTCACAAGGTTGGGGGTGGCGACGCTTCCAACCGCCTCTTAGCACAGGTCAAAGTACTTGGCCCTCTCCCGCTCGATCCAGTGGTTGCCCAGGTACTGGGCGCCCAGCAGCGCGACCACGTACACCGTACAAAGGATCAGCGCGAAGTTCCGAAGCCGCCTGGACTCCGCCTCCTCTTCCGACTCCAGCGCGGTGGCGTTCATCGGTCCCCGCGTTTCCGGAGGATGGAAGGGGTCGGCTGAAAGTCGCAAGGCCGGAAGTCGCGCTATTCAATTGCGACAACCAGTGGCGGGAAGCGTGGAGTGTGGACGGAAGGCTGTCGCCATGGAGTACTCGGTGCGACAGCGCATGGCGCTGCTCATCGAGGCCAACATGACGGCGGAAAAAATGACGACGATGCGGGACGGGGAGATCGACCACGCCTTCCTTCTCGCGCACCACATCTCGCCCACGCTCCTGCGAGCGGCCAAGATCACGCCGCTGCAGCTCAAGGCGCATGGCACTCAGAACGTGGACAAGCTGAGCGAGCTGGGGTTCACCGCGCTGCACCTGCTCGACGACGCCTGGTGCATAGGCTGCGTCTCGGCCTACGGCGCGCCCAACCTGCTCGACGCCTTCCTGACGACGACCAACGACGCGGTGATCCTCGCCGCCTCGCCCGCGATCGCGCGGCTGGGCATCAACCTGGGCATCCTGCTGCTCATGTGCGCCAACCAGCCTGGCGCCGCGCGCGAGGTGCTCGCGCAGTACAAGCACGTGCGCAACGTGCCCCCAGAGACGCTGATCGAGACAGGAATGCGCGCCAAGGACCTGCAGGCCCTCGGCTACACCAAGGCACGCCTCCGGGAGGACACGTACGCTACCGACGCACAGCTGAGTCTGTTGGGGTTTTGAAACGCGCGTGTCCAGTAAAGAATAAGCAAAGGCAACACCTGTCCAGAGCAGGGAGAGGGAGCGCACCACCACCGTCGCCATGCCGAGTACGCGCCTCGAGCAGGTGCTGGCGGCGGGCCGCGCACGGCCCGACAACGGGGTGAAGCCCACGGGCATGCACGCGGGGGGCCATGCGCCCCATGCGACCTCGTCGCGCGTCGTGCTCAAGGTGGCGGGCAAGGTGGCGGGGATCAAGCCCGCCAAGATGATGGAGGGGCTCGAGAAGATCAGGGCCCTCATCCGGAACGCGGGCGTGACCACCATCGTGTGGGACGGCGACCTGCTGAACTACCAAAAGAATAACGGCTCGCCGGCCGAGATGGCCTTCACCTCCGTCTTCCCCGTGATCCAGTCCGAGTTTCCCCACCTGGAGTGGATCTACTTCAAGAAGGAAAAGTCGGTGGGCAAACTGCTCGCGTCCGCGGCGCTCGAAGAGGAGTCCGAGTTCAAGAACGTGCTCGGCCCCTACGAGTTCTTGACCTTTACCAACACCGACATGAAGCACCCGAACGAGCCAATCTCGCTCCACCCCATACCCGGACAGAACTACGCCATCGGCTTTCCCAACGAGACGAGCTGGAAGGAGCTGGGCCTGCTCGGACTCCAGTGGCTCAAGAACGTGGCCAAGGTCGAGTCCATGCACTACTTCATTCTCGGCAAGGGCTACGTCGTGAGCCAGGAGCTCAAGGCGGTCGCGGCGCACCCCGAGCTGTTCCCGAAGGGCATAGCCCAGGAGAAGCGGATCGTCGAGTTCCTCGGTGTCGAGATCCTGAACGCGGCCGACTGATGCGTGAGGCGTTTATGGCGTGCTGGTATCGGAGTCTTAGATTGTTGCTTTTAAAAAAAACAAAGCACCAACCGCCCCAACCCCAACCTCCCAAAAAACTCAATCCCCCCCGGCGGCGGCGGCGGCCTTCTTCTCCGCCTTGGCGGCCTTGATGGCCTTCGACTCCTTCTTGCGCGCCTTCTTGATGGTGACGCCCACCACCTTGCGCAGCGCGAGCGACTCGGACACGAAGCTGGTGGACGACGCGATCCTGGCGTTGACAATGTCCGCCGCCACCTGGCAGCACTTGGCCGTCACCTTCTTGTGCTTGCGCACCGTGTCCTTGATCACGATCGCCGTGTGGAACATCTCCTGCATGTAGGCAATGTACGCCGCCTCCATGCGCAGCTGGGCGGCAGGCGTGATGGTGGGCAGAAGCGGGTACTTGGCGTTCTCGGGCGCCTCGCTACGCGTGCGCAGCGTCTTGCACTCGTTGGCCAGCTCCGCGCCGATTGTGGCCGCGGCGCCAGAGGCCATGGCCTTGAGCGTGTGGCCCGAGAGCGCGCGGTTGGCGCGGTGCGTCATCGGCTGCTGGCTGATCGGGTGGACGGGCGGCTCCAGCTCGTTGCCCTTGTCATCGTACCGCTTGCTGCGCGCCTGCCAGTAGAGCGGACACTTGTCCGCCTCCTGCCACAGGATCTTCTCGGCGCGCGCGTTCATGTTGGCGGCGTGCAGAAAGTCCTTCTTGGACTTTTCGAGCGCCATGGTCTTGCCGGCGACGGACGCCTTAAACGACTTGGGCGCGGCGGCCTTGTGGGGGTTTTCGTTCTCAACCTCGGGCATGGTCGTGCACGTGTTTGTGTGGATGGATGGGATGGGTGCGCTGCTTGTTGGCCTTCAAACACAAGTCGCAAGGTTACAGATTGAATCCTTAGCGCGGATGGAATTCGCGCTTCGCCAAGTAGGCCACAGCGGTGACCAGATCCTGCTGGTCCTGCTCATCCAGGAACCGGTGGATGTACGGCTGCTTCTCTGCAAACTCCATGATCCGCCGCATCGCGTCGGGGGGTGGCTCGTCTGGAAGCACGTGTGTCGCGCGTGTCGCGTTGCCCAAAACGACGGTGTATGCGCTCGATGGCACGAGCAACAGCACGATGCCGAGGAGCAGGCACAGGAACGCCACCTGTGGACATCGCCGCGGCGGCTGCAGCTTTGGAACGCTCTGCTTCGCGAGCAGCGGGATGTGCGACATGGTGGTCTCACGGCGCCCAGTCGCTATAGGCGCACGTGCTCAGGCTCACGCTCTAGCGACACTTGACATTTGGCAGGGGTGGCCGGCTACAGGTAATGGTGCAAGCGAGCATGCCTCTCGCCAGCCTGCACAGCGTGCCCTTCCGAACGCCGTCGTTCGCCTTCCGCGAGCTGAGCGAACGACTGCCACGCGCCGAGGAGCGGCCGCTGCAGTACAGCAGCTACGGCCGCACTGTCATCACGCCCTTGCGCGAGGCCTGCCCGCCGCCCTCGCCGGTGGTGCAGCCGTACAGCGCCCACGACGTGGAGCGCGCCATCCGCGAGCGCGTGCGCGCGTACGGCGAGGAGCCGCCGCGCGATCGCCTCTTCCGCTACGGCCAATGGCTCGCGCTCGTGCTCGCCGTCGCCTTCATCGCCACGATCGTCGTGATGATGGCCATCCTCTCGATCCGCCTGAGCGTCGCCTTCGAAAACTTGGGCGGCGAGGAGGCGAGCACCAAGGTGAACGCGATGATGGACCTCGCCGTGGAGGGCGCCGAGAACGCGCGACTCGCGACGCGCAACGTGCTGCAGGTGACAGAGTCCGCGCGCCTCGCCGCCAACGTTGCCACGCCACGATTGGTGCACGCGGTCAACGAGACGAGCGAGCTCGTCGAGGACCTGCGCTCGTGGAGCTTCCATCCAAGCTTGCAGATTGCGCCCGGTGGGGTGGCCACTGGTGGTAGTAGCACTGGTCATGTTGGATAAGTCGTGTGTCGGTGCTGTCTAAAGTAGTGATAAACGTGGACCCCATGTCGCTTCCCCTTTTGCCGCTCGACCCCACACTGCCGACGGGCACCAATCCGCCGACGCCCGCCGCGGCCGCCGCCATGCACGAGGCGCTCGGCCTGCCCGAAAGCGAGGTCGTACGCGCCATCCTGACCAACCTGCGCGCTGGCGACGAGGAGGGCGCCAAGGAGGAGGCGTGCAACGCGGTGAGCATCTGGATCAACTTGGCCAAGCTGCACCACCGCCTCGACAAGGAGGAGGCGGTGTGGGCGACGCTGGTGCGCAACGTGTTCCCGAACGCGCCTTGGCCTGCGCCGCTTCCCGTGCTCACAAACAAGGCGTGGTTCTACGCCATGTGCAAGCGGTACAGGGACCTGCGCGAGCTGCTGGCGACGCCGCGCATGCAGCTGTTCCTAAAGTACCGGGAAGTCAAGCGAGTGGAGAACACCAACTATGAGATGATCAAGCGCCAGGAGCAGACCAACAAAAACGCGTCGTCAGCAAAGGACAAGGTGGCCGTCTCGCCACTCCGAAAGCGACGGTACAAGGAGGCGCGGTTGCATGCCTGGCGCCTCCGCCAACAGATGGACAGCGATCCCTGGGATTTTGCAATGCAGTTGCGGCAAACGGAGAGACGGCTGACGGAGTGGGATCCCCCTCTTCACCCAAACTGGCACGCGTTTCCGGGAGGCCGCCTTCCCGATTTCCTCGAGGGGTTGTTCGACCCGTCTGACGAGCCGGAAGTGCCGAGCGAGGACGACGACGACTTTCCCCTGTCCCCGTAGTAGGCGCTTCCCGCCAGAGTCTTGTGTATGGCAGTGCTGGTGTTGGTGCTGGTGCTGGTGCTGGTGCTGGCTAACCGGACCAAATAATTGACATTTTGATCGCATTTTAAAAGAAATAGGGGACCGAATTAGTTGAGCACTTAGGCAAGTGCTCATAAAGTGTCCCCGCGAAAATCCATTTTGTCTACTAAATAAGCTTAGAGGGGAGATTCTTCTCAAATCGGGGAGTTTTTTAACTTGGCCCTTCCCACTGAGTTTTGTGAGAAAACTGGATGCCACCAGAATCTCCCCTATTTGAGCAAAATCTCCCCTCTAAGCCTATTTAGTAGACAAAATGGATTCCGGCCGAGACACTTTATGAGCACTTGCCTAAGTGCTCAACTAATTCGGTCCCCTATTTCTTTTAAAATGTGATCAAAATGTCAATTCTGATCGAACAAAATTGACATTCTGAAGAAATGTGCGGAATAGAGGGGACCGAATTAGTTGAGCACTTAGACAAGTGCTCATAAAGTGTCCCCGCAAAAATCCATTTTGTCTACTAAATAAGCTTAGAGGGGAGATTTCGTTCAAATCGGGGAGTTTTTTAACTTGGCCCTTCCCACTGAGTTTTGCGAGAAAACTGGATGCCACCAGAATCTCCCCTATTTGAGAAGAATCTCCCCTCTAAGCTTATTTAGTAGACAAAATGGATTTTCGCGGGGACACTTTATGAGCACTTGCCTAAGTGCTCAACTAATTC
>Ga0206125_10002257_pt1 | contig 20703 bp, 18 predicted proteins | sample Helgoland_Spring_4_FD_148598 | JGI IMG/M metagenome (GOLD analysis project Ga0206125, IMG submission 148598) | Pelagic subsurface seawater microbial communities from Kabeltonne, Helgoland, North Sea - Helgoland_Spring_Bloom_20160331_1 | ecosystem: Environmental > Aquatic > Marine > Epipelagic ... | reverse complement strand
CGCATCGTGATAAAAGACAGAGACCAAATTGAGATAGATGAGGCAGCATCAACCTCTACATCCATAGAGGCTGTTGTGGGTTCACGGGGCAACATTTTAATACGGGGTGTTGGCAGCCTAAAAGCTAAAAATCGGTCACTGACTGAGGTGCAGGCCGAAATTACTCGTATTCTAATGGACAAGGGATTGACCCCAAATTTTCAGCTTGAAGTGACGGGCTTTAACAGTAAAGAATTTTTCCTGATTACAAAAATGCATGGCTCTAAAGCAATTCCAATAATGGATAATTCAGTGAATTTGAAACAGGCAGTCCTAAGTAATATCGAAATTGACAATCAAACCACAACTCGAGACGGAGCAACCTTTACAACAGTTAAGCTGATTAGGGACAGAATTTCATACCAGGTGACTTGGCAGGAACTGTTGAATGGGAGCGCATCAAATGTATTGATCAAAGATGGCGACATCATAAACTTGGAAGATTTTGATTATAAATTGGGCCAAGTATTTGCCTTGGGCGGCGCTGGAAATGCTGAATTGGTGCCTATTAATCCGTCGAAAAGGGAAACACTAGCCGACATTCTCTTTTCGCCGAAGGGTGCATTAAATAATATTCTGGCAAAACGTTCAGAAGTCTATCTCCTTCGAGGACGAAACCCATCTGTTGCCTATCATTTGGACGCGCAAAACGTTTCACGAATATTGGTCGCCGCTCAGACAGAGCTGAGGCCAAATGATATTGTGTACGTCGCCGACCGCCCAATAATCTCGTTCTCACGGACGCTGAATGAACTCAACCCGCTTAGAATTTTACTTCGTGATCTACAGGATGGTAATATCCCGTAACTCAGCCTTACAATTCCAGCCAATAAAATATGCTTATTAGGAATTAAAAGTTATTGATTTAAAAATCTATTTTCATAACAATTTTGAAACCACTAATGCAGTCAGGAGTGTTCATATCACATAAATGATCCAGTCAAAGACGGAAATATATATTTTATTGGAACCTTCAGGCGTTTAATAAATTTTACAGAATAAATTATCCAATAACTGCATTGGTTCATTTGTAAAAAATCCATTTTGGAAATTGCAGTACAAACAGAGTATGCAAATAACACATAGATGCTATTAATCATATCTTTTTCAGCTACACAGACAGATCCTGAGCATATTCCTCAGAACAATATTGAATATCAAAAATAAATAAGAACTTTTATTTTCCCAAACCTTTTATTACAATTAATATTGTATTAAGTATAATTTTTAGTTCAACAATATAACCTAAGTTCTGTATATAATAATTATCAATAGATGTTTTATTTGATGTCGCCTCTAAAGTTTCTGCATACCCTAATCTGATTTGCGATAAGCCAGTAATACCAGGCCGAATAGCGTGCCTTTCACGATATCCTTCAACATTTTTTAAATATTCTAATGCATGTACATAATAATCTGGCCTAGGTCCAATCAAACTCATATCACCCTTTAAAACATTCAGAATTTGAGGTAATTCATCAATACGCATTTTACGTAAAACTTTACCTAAGGGTGTAATTCTATTTGTTTCAATTGGATCATCACATTTTCTAGTAATTTCTTTAACATGTGTCATAGTACGAAATTTAATTGCAAAAAAAACTTCACAATTCTTACCCATACGTTTCTGAATGAAAAACAATCTACCTTGATTAAAAAATAGATTAAGAACTAATAGAATTATTCCAATTGTAAAAAATAAAGGAAGTAGTAATAGGCTCAAAATAATGTCAAATATTCGTTTGTTGATCCAAAATAACTTATTTCCATATAAATGTTGAGAATTTTTCATTTTTATATCATATCTTTTTAGTATCAGATTAATACAGTACTAAATTAAAATAAATAATCAATTATTATTAATATTCCCTAAAAAATAATATCTAAAATTATGCTTGAAATCTTCAAACTTAAATATCTTAAGAAATTTTTATTATGCAACTTATTATTTTGATCAATGGCGATAAATTTAATTCTATTTTTTGAAAAAAACTTTTAAACCATATGTAGTAAAATTATATTTGAAATCTGCTATCAGCTTTCTGTTATTGTTATTTTTAGTCAATTTTATAAATAAACATATTTACAAAAAAATTTTAATCAAATTTATAATTTAATGCTACATTCCTAATAGCCTCAATATAACCTTTCACACTACCACAATCATAACGTTTACCATTTAATATGACTGCCTCAACCATATTATTTGCCGCCTGCACGTTTATAGAATCTGCAAGCTGAATTTCACCTGCAACACCAATAGGCTGATTTCTTAATATATCAAAAATATCAGGTGTAAGGACATATCGACCAATACTGGCTGAATTTTAAGATACATTATCAAAGTTTGGTTTCTCTATTAAACCTGTGACCAATCCTGTTTCTTTATTTAGTACAATGCCACCATATTTTGATATATCAAGACCATCAATTTTCATGACACTAATTTGAGATTTACCAGTTTTTTCATATCCACTGATAAGATCAGACGTAATACCCTTACCCCTGTATGTTAAAAAATCATCAGCTAAGAGTAATGCAAACGGCTCAGGTGATCGTCGTGGCGCTCAGGCTTAATATGGATTAATGAGGCACAGAGCATATTATGTGTTTTTTGTCTTTGTTTATGAGCATTGATGGTTAACCATACCAGGAAATCAACACAACCTTTTGTCTTAACATTATGAAGTCAACAACTACAAACCGTTCTCTTATTAAGTGTTTTCAGGGTTTGTATCTATCGCTATGTTCTTTTGGCAAAGTTGTGTTGAAGGAATAGATATGAAATCTTTTGATGTTGTATCTTCTAATGTTAACTGCCGCTTCTCATTACCGAACCACTTTTGCACGAAGTACACTACTTTTTCTTGTTAACATGTTTCCTTCCTCGTCCCATTTTGAATCTTCGCGCTATGAAGTTTCTCAAACCATTATCCAAAACCCCAACAATCTTTCTTACAGGCTGTTCTGGACGCCCAAGAAATGAGGTTGCGTGAAAATACTCCTCGCCATCAGGAGAAATTGTTGAGAAATAGTAGTTTGATACACAACAGCGTGGACGACTAGCGGTCACCTTGCTTACAGAGTGCCATGAAGTCTTATTGGTCTCCATTACAACTAACCGGTTCTGCTGCGAAACAATCGTTTTTGGTGTAGTTCTACTTTCATCCCAAAGTTCAAAGTTGCCTCCATTTTCAAGAATCCAGTTCGGGCTCAAATAATAAAGTAAATTCAAGCGTCTATACCTGCTTCTTTCGCTGTCATGACTATTATCTATATGAGGATTGAGATAGTCATCAGGAAACATCATTGACAAACCACCCGCGTATAGTTTTGGATCTGGCTCAAGGTTGGTCATTGAGCATAGTTCAGAAATCTTATTGACCACTCTACTGTCTTGAATAGCGTATGTCACATCGGATAAAACTGCGGAAAAGTTTGATAAATTTGCAGAAGTACGTTTTTTTTCTCTAAAGCTCTCTCTATCAAAAAAACCATCGCCATTTCTTGGAAAAGCATTGTAAATTTCATCAACATCAGTTTGTGGTAAAAGGCTGTCCAACGAGAAGTGGCGGGTTAATGTGCCTTTAGGGTTCGCCCATTGCACACGAATCTCTTCGCTAGCTTCATCAAGGCGTTTTATAATAGTACTGACAAAATACTCTTGCTTGTTGGATTTTTCTAAATTCATTTTTTTATAAACTCCATTTTACTTTGAGTGTAATACCAGTCACTCATCTGTTAGCGTTAAATTTTCTATATTAGTAATCAGAAAATCCCCAAAAGGGATGTAAGCTCTTGTGGTTAAATGAGAATTATCCAATATTAATGGGTTAAAATCCTCATCATATAAAGTACATCTCTGCAAGTCCATTTCGCAGAAAAAATCAGACTTTTCAATCCACTTTATTGCTGTATTATTCTTAGCTAATGCTCTTAACTTATTTGAAATATGCAACCTATCAAAACGTTGATTAACAAAAGCTAATTCAGAAATAAGACGCAAGTCATTAGAAATACCAGATAATTTAAAAGCAAACGAACTTAAATCTTCAAACAGTATAGAGCCAACTAAAAAAACGGTTGCAGTAGTGTCATTTACTATATTCTCTGCGAGTATAAAACCATCTCTATATGTGGACTCTTGCCATTTAGCAGTAATAACTACTATGTCAGCATCATTTAACAGACTCATATCCACGATATTATTTCCACAAATCTGAGCGCTGGCGTTTGAGATATATCCATTCATGCATTCATCATCCAGGTTTATGCGTCTAATTGAGTGTTTTGTATTTCCCAACGAGCGTAGTGCTAGATAGGCGTCTTCTGCAAAGGAATCACCAATAATTAAAATACGTTGGCATTTCTTGTCTTTGCATCCAAATCCTACGTCGCTTGGATAGTAATTTCTGCGCTCTCTTAGTATTAGCTTTTGTTCTAATTCAATGTTCACTATTAGGTTTGCATCACCATGAAAGTTTCTTTTAAAGTAAGACAAAAAACCATTTTTAGTATGTGCAACGTATCCTAAGATTAAAAGTGATGTCATTGATATCGCTATAAGCACATGCAAACTTTTTTTCCTATTCCATGAAGAACGCCTTAATGGCTTTTCTATGTACTTATAACTCAAAACTGACAGAGAAACTATAAATGGTAGACTTAAAACTTTTAAAACTAACGAGTACTCATCAAAATGATATTGGATGGCTGAAAAAATCGGGTTGTGAAATAAATAAAGAGAGTAACTAATTAATCCGATCCCCACCAAAATCCGGTTACTAAGTAGACCTCTAGTTATGGGTGCCATTTTTGAGAAATAGATTATAAACGCGGTGCTTACCACGGGTATTACAGTTACATAAGATGGATGACTAAAGTTTTCATTTATAGTAACAAAACACAGTATGAGCGTTAGAAGTGATAAAATTGATATAATATCACTCAATAAACTATGCAATTTTAACTGAGAATAGTCCGTGCACAGGAATGCAATAAGAGTCCCAGCCAATAATTCCCAAGTGCGGGTGTGCAATGAATAAAAGGATAAATTAGGATTAGTGTTCGTTAAGCTGACTGCGGCATTGTAAGACGCCATTAAAATTATAATTACTATAAAATATTTAAACAATCTTCTTTTTGCTATTACGTATATAAGGAGTGGAGCAAAAATATAATATTGCTCTTCGACTGATAAACTCCATGTGTGAAGTAGTGGAGCAGCTTGATTGAAAGGATTAAAATAGTCAGTCTCTAAGTAAAAAAAATAGTTTGATAGGAATGTAAACGTAGCAACCAAACTCTGTCCAACATTTTTAATGTCAGAAGGAGTAAAGGACATGGTAATTATGATTGTTAGCAGAGCGGTGAGTATTAGAGGAGGTAAAATTCTACGTATTCGTCTATCATAAAATGTAATAAACGAGAAGTTATCGATAAGGCTCTGTTGGTAAATAATTTTTGTAATCAAGTAACCGCTTATTACAAAGAAAATGTCTACGCCTATAAATCCTCCGCTAAACAACTCAAACCCAGCATGGAATAAAATTACTGGGATAACAGCAAGGGCTCGTAGACCATCAATTTCAGCACGGTATTTCAATTAAAAATTCCCATTATTTTTCATATTAATATAACTAATCATTAGAAAAATTCTTATTATCATACTTTCCAAAGTTGATTTTAGTTTATTGCATACTGTGTTTTTAGACATTTTTTTAAGAAAAATACCATCTTTGATGGCCCCTGTTGGATCCTTACTGTCTTTATATATAACCTCTATGTTTTTCCTTAACACACTACCTAAGTACTAACTTTTCCCATTCGAATAGCTTGGAAAGGCTAATGGCTCCATCTTTAGACAAATGGCGGCCCTTTCCGAAAACAGGTTTGTTATCAATCTCGACACCACATATATTTTCTTTGCATATCTGCTTCGTCAGATCCACTTTCAGCAAACTATCAAAGTGCGCTTGATCAAAGACGTATAAGCCAAAGCTTTCTAATCTATCCTGTTGAATAAAATTACATCTACTCAAGTCATATTCATGCTTTTTAGCTTTAAAAAAGCAATTTGCTGGATTAATCGAACCTAAACTCGGTTTTGGTGTGGTGGAAAAAAGGATCACTGTTTTACCAGAATTTTTAAAGTGAGCAATTATTTCATTAAATTTATTTTTAACGATTTCTCTTTTAATGGCGTCATCAGTAAAGACTTTTCCATCAAAGTTTAAATCCACTCCATTATTAAGCAATCCAAATGCAGAAGAGATAATTACAAATTTAATTGACTCATTAGAAGACAAGTAGTCAATTGAAGATCGATTAAAAGCTAAGCAATCCCCGGCATGTTCATCGTTCCCAACAACGTCCAATAAGGGACTGCAACCGGTCTTTGTCAGTTGCACCAATCCTAAATTCTTTCGAACCTTTTCTCCAAAGCCATCTACTAAATGCATTGCGTGACTATCGCCATATATAGCAATCTGTGGATTGTCTTTGGTTGAGCATTTTGTAAAATCAACCAAGATAGAGCCATTACAGTCCAGACCCAAGCCATGATTTCCCTCTAATGAATCTACCCATTGATAATTTGGAATAAGAGTTTTTGCATTGAAATGAACATAAAGTCCCATGCCTAAAAATGATAAAATACCAATAAAACTTGTAGCAAAAATAAATTTTCGAGATGTCTTGTTGGGTGTACGAAAGGGTCTTTCAACAAACTTCCAACTAAAGTAAGCTAGTCCTAATGAAGTAACGCATAGAACACCCATAACCATACTTGATGGATGTTCAAACATCCTAATTCTCGTAAACGCAAACAGTGGTTGATGCCAAAGATAAGCAGAGTAGCTTATCAAGCCCAACCCAACAAACGCTTTAGTGCTTAGCATTCGGGCAGATAAGGTTTGTTTATTAGCATATAAAATAACCAGCATGACACCCATAACTGGTACCAGTGTATATAAGCTTGGAAATGGAGTGCTTTCATCATATACAAAAATTGGAAAGATGATTGCTGCCAAACCAAGCAGTGCTATAAGATTATTCTTTTGGACTCCATTCTTTTGCACCATAAATGCAGCAACCGATCCTGCAAAAAGTTCCCAAGCACGCGTTGGTGCTAGATAAAAATTTGCTGTTGGATGGTTACGCAAGCTATATTCACTAAAAAGAAGACTAATTGCTGACATCACAACAATCATCCAAAAAACTTTATTCTTTCCAAATCGCCAAGCTAGTACCAAAAAGATTGGGAATAGTAAATAAAACTGTTCTTCAACAGCTAAGCTCCATGTGTGTAAAAGAGGCTTCAGTTCAGCGGCTGCCTCAAAGTAACCACTTTCTCGCCAAAATTGTATGTTTGATGCAAACAAGCTTACAGCCACAAGACTTTGTGAAAAGTCTTTTATTTGATTTGGAAGCATCCACATCCATGCGAATGGTATACACACAAGCATTACAAAGAACAGTGCAGGAAGTATTCGGCGCGCTCGTCGTTCGTAGAAGTTGACGAGGCTGAAGCGCTTGTTTTCTATATCTTCAATTAAGATTGTAGTAATCAAGTAGCCACTAATTACAAAGAATACGTCAACGCCGACAAACCCTCCCCTAAATAGCTCAAAGCCTGCATGAAAAAGTATCACAGGGATAACGGCAAGTGCTCGCAAGCCATCTATTTCAGGGCGATATTTCAAAATAGTAGTCCTCTTACTAGTATTTTTCGGAACAATTTAGCGTCACTCTCTTTGCCTCATAAATTAGGTGAAACTTTAGGGGTCTCAAATGTGGGTAGTTTAACTTTAATCAAATACTAAAATAGAAAACTAGCTTATTGATTTACATTTTACGAAAAAGGTAATAGTTACAACCAAACCCATAAATCGGTTTTTTAAAATTTACTAGTTTGTAATTTTTTTCTTCAAAAAAAGAATTCACTTTTTTAGGACTAGACACTTCGTAGGGAAAACCACCTAACCAGTCTTTCCAATCATGCACCAAAGACATACCTCTCAATTTTTTATGATCTCTAAATCTAACGAAAGGATTCTTTAAACGACATACATCAGAAAAAAGTCCTACCAAAAAAAAAACACTAAACATAATTAGCGTCAAAACTAATTTTAAAGCTATGTGAGTGTTATACATCTTTTTTATTCCGTACCACACCTTAGAAATCCACCCTTCATCATTATAGAGTGCGACATATAATAGCCCCCCTGATTTTACTAAGTTATCCACTTGATTCAAAGCATCCCAAAGCGCACCTGTATGATGCAGTACACCCCATGAATAACAGATATCAAATGTACCTAAAGTATCTACAAACTCCTTATCTAAGATAGAGCCTTGCATAACTTCCCACTGATCATCACCTGGAAAATACCTATGGCGCAATTCCTTTGTACAAGCTACTGACTGAGGATCATAGTCGAATGACAGTATCTCAGCACCCATTCGCCTGGCGGACAAACTAGATAAACCGGACCCAGAGCCAACGTCGATAAAACTTTTTCCGGTTAAATCTTCAGCCTTTAAGAAATCTTTGAGCGCTCTGTCCGACTCTACAATCCGGCTTTCATCTATAAGCGACAAAAAATCTATCCAATTTTCACCGAATCGAAAACGTCGTTCTTCTTCATCAAATTTCTGAACCTTCATTTACAAAATTTCCCTTTTTATAGGTCTAGTTTTTTCAGAACCATTTACCATGGCATAAGAAATTGATCATGACATATTACGAATTAGAGCACTCTCAATAGAAGCTATTTTCCCTGTAGATACAATTCTTTTTAAAAATGTCACTAATTCATAAATTAATAAAAATGTCGACTAATGATAAATCTTATAGCACTAACGACATGCCAGTAAAAATGCTTTGACAAAAATTGTCTGCTACGCCTTTGGGAGAGATGGACCGCTTTTATATCAGGAAAATACATCACTTTCTCGCCATGTATTTTACACGAACGGTAGCAAATATCTATATCCTCACAATACATGAAATATCTCTCATCGAAACCATTGAGTTGTCTGTAATGACTCATACTAAATCCGATCAGACAGCCTGCACACCAGTCAACAGAAATTGGAGTGATAATATTATTTTTAGGAATGATCGTTGAGTTTTTCCCAAACAAAAATGATTTTAGAAAACTCATTGCTGAGGGAAAATTCCTAATACAATCATCCGACCATTTTAAATCTCTATCAAGAAACAAATTCACAGTGCTGATAGATGCTTCATATTTTTTTGACTGTTGCTCAAGTTCCACAAGCGCGGATGGATCAATGATTAGATCTGGGTTTAGAACAATAAAATAGTCATCGACACTTTCTGATGCTTCTGCGGCCTGAGCGAAATTTAAATTATTGTTTGCCCCAAAGCCTAATTTTTTCTTATTTTTTGTATAAACAATATTATTCCCTTTACACCAAGCCTCGAACTTAGCCTCACCTATATTATCAACAAGAAAGATTCTTAATTGTGAATCTTTTGCAATATTCGCTAAAACACCTAACTCTTTAATCAAATCAAAGTGTCCATGAGACACTACAGAAACAAAGATCATACTAACTTATCGCCTATAATAATTCCGAGTGTCAACGCTATGAGAACCTTAAATAAGCTATCCATTACTCTTAAATAATTTAGTGGGCTAAGCTAAATGTTGAATATACGCAATGTGATTTGAGCTTATCTGAAAGACCAGAAAAGGGCATTTCGAATGAATTTAACTCATCAAATCCATATTCGTATAAAAGTAATTGCAAACTCTCTCTTGTATAGAACACCTTGTGATCAGGATCGCCCGCATAACCTTTCCTTCCAGGTACCCCTACCAATAACTTACCTTTAGGTTTCAAAACCCTTGCAAAATCAATAAGCAGTGCAGAGGGTTCCGAAATATGTTCAAGCACATTATCCAAGATAAGGCTGTCAAATGATGATTCTTCAAAGGGTAGATCACTTCCATTAAATTCATATGCTTCTAGTTCCCTTGATCTACAAAATTCCACACACATGTGATTAATATCTACGCCAATAGTATTTGTTCGATACGATATAAATGCGCCGATACCACAACCAATATCCAAACATTTCCCGGTAACTTCGGCACTTAATCTTGGATACAAAACCCATTCTCGATAAATTTTACCTTTCATGCTGATAGTGTTTAAGTATTCAAAATATTTAGCGTAATAACTCATAATGTTTTTATAGCCTCTAGGTATTTATTAGCACAAATTTTTTGGGAAAATGATTCATCTAAAAGACTTTCTGTTCCGATAGAAACTTTAGTGAGAGACAAAGCATGCACTATTGCCATTTCTAGATCTTTATCATTGTCAAAAAGATACCCATTAACTCCGTCAATTATAAGATTGTCATTTGTACTGAGATTCCTCATTACACAAGGAGTTCCCAAATAAAGCGCTTCCATCACTGCTCGTGGGGTGCCTTCTGATAGTGATGGTAATACCATAACATCGCAATTTCTAACAATTTCGCTTGGTGATTCCTGGAATCCCATAATATGGATTTGATCAGCTCTACTCTGTGACACTCGCCTGACCAGCTCCTCTTTCATTGGTCCATCGCCAACAAAGAAAAGGTTTAGATCAAACCCCTTCTCGTTGAGACTGATTACAGTTTCTAACAACAGAAATGGCTTCTTTCTAATGCTCAAAGGCCCAACAAAAACTATGTTTTTTCCAGAGTATACTCTATCGCTTAATTTAACACTTTTAAAATCAATCTCATTGATAAAGTTGGGGATCATAACGACATGACGGCATCTGTAATTACTAAGAAGCCACTCCATCTCTAAGTTCATAGCCACTGCTAAGTCAAAAAAACCAAGTAACCAATAATGTAGTGATGCCAGTAACCTACCAAAAAACCCATGATCCATAATATAATTTTGCTTTAAATCGCCCCTAACACTTACTATTTTTTTTAAATCGCTTGGTAATAATACATTTATTAAGTCAGCAGAAAAACACATGGAAATAACAACCAAGTTTTCACTACTAACCGATTGAAGGCGGGATAATATTTTCAAAATATCCACTCTCATATGCAACAAAGAAAATAGTGAACTATAATTTAACTCATGGAGAGTGACATCTGGCAGCAGAAAGCTGTTAGCACCTGGGCCAGATTTTAGTACAATAAAGCTAACCTTCACTCCTAACTCACTCAAGCCGTTGGCCAGTGCAATGGCACCCTTGATTGGTCCATCAGGAGTGAGGCTTGGAACTATGATTACACATTTAGGCAAAAATTGGTTCATCCATACTAACCATTTAAAAAATAATATCAGCCATATGCCTACATTACATAAAATTCATTATCAATATCTGGATTATCCAAAAGTACTTTGATTACGGAAGCCCGCAAACTCCAATTATACTTAGTCTCATAGTCTGACCTTGCATTATGTGCTAAGTCACCTCTGAGGGAACTATCGTCTCGCAAGGAGCAAGTTGCCTCAACCCACTTTTCTATATTATCTGGTGTTACAAGTAACGCATTGACTTTATCTGTTAAGACTTCACGTAAAACCGGCAAATCAGATGAAATAATGGGTCGCGCTGCAGCCATATACTCAAACATTTTCATTGGTGACATCCATTTAGATGTATCAGAGCCTGATGGGCCGATTGAAACCGTCTTTTGATAAGGCATTAACAAAAAGTCGCACTCTGACATATTTCTGTGTATCTCCTTATGACTAACAAAACCATAAAATCGAACATTTGAGTGAGCCTTATTGACCCGTCTCTCAAACTCTAAGTTCTGGTTAGAAGGTCCGAATACTACGAATAATGACTCAGGCATACGTTTCGCCATTCCTTCAATTATGTCTATGCCACGTCCTGGATAAAGCGAACCAAAATAACCAATTATATTTGTGTATTCGGCAATGCCATCAAACATTTTTGCCTGTGAGGCTTTTATTAAGGGAAGGTTGCTCCTAGCTGCATCATGACATACCGTAATTCGATTGTTTTTAAGCTCATAATTCTCAACGAGTATCTTTTTAAGACTGTTTGAGATGACTATCACCTGAACACGCTTTGCTTTTAGAAGGGTTCTTTGGAGTTTTGATCTAAATCCGTTTTCAACATTATGGGTTTCATAAATGAATGATCCTCTCATCAGGAACAGTCCTAAAAAAGCCGCATAAATATTTCTAGTAACTACGTTAGCATCTCTTGCAAGAAGAATAAATCGAACAGAAAATAATGCGATCATTAAATTTTCAGCAAATCCCAATACATTCCGGCAAAGAGCAAGATCAATGTTTCCCATTGATACGCCATATTCATCAATGAGCTGGTCTTTTATGTCAGACACACTTTTCACACCTCTCGCAGCCATACCTACTAGCAATACTTGGTCGTATAATTTCGCTAGAGCATCAACCTGCAAAATCACATGCGTGGAATTTGCCGCCTGAGAAGGAAAAATAGAAGGTGATATATAGATCAATTTAGACAATGTATAGGCCCTCGAAGACTCAATGAGAAACAGTCAGTTTTTTATCTAGCTAATATTTTGATGCAATCAAATATGTTGGTCAAAACTTACGAATCAAACTTAGTTTGTCGCTGAGTTATATTTAACTACTTAACCGCATATGATAGTGTTACTAAAAGTTAGCTTAATTTAGACCGTAACTCAAAATTTTTACAGAATGGGATTCTTCATTTATGGATAAAAGAATAGAAAATTGGATAATTTATGATGGCGAATGTCCGTTTTGCTCACGATATGTCAAACTGATCAGACTTAGGGAAACGGTTGGTGACCTACGGCTAATAGACGCTAGGAAGTCTCCCCCTGAATTAAAACTGCTCCAAGAAAGAGATCTTGATATTAATCAAGGCATGGCTCTTTTTCTTAACAACAAACTGTATTTTGGTGCGGATTGTCTCAATCGATTAGCTTTATTATCGTCAGCTAATGGACTATTTAACAAAATCAACTACCATATTTTCAAATCACCAACCTTATCAAGTGTACTTTACCCAATTTTACGAACGGGAAGGAATATAGTCATCCAGCTACTTGGCAAAGGGTTTATAAAATAGGTTTAGTGCACCGCAATTGGTACATAAAAATTATCCTTAGCGATCTCTTCTGTTTCAATAATTTCATTCACATACTTCATACATATAGTTCTGAAAGTAATATTGAATCCAACAATGCGTTTTTTATCTAGCTCTCTAAAATCAGTAAATTCAAAAGGATTTGACCAAATATGATGAGGATACAAATCAAAATTAAAATAACCATCATCGTCTACTATCGATAGAATGTATTTTTGATGAAGGGTTAAAAAAGTTTTAAGCCTCTCACGCTCGCTTAGATATATCCTCTCAGGCACGTCGATTGGCATTACAGCGCAGTCTCTTGTCTTTGCAACTTGGTCATGCATAATAGACTGCGAATACACTGGAAATCCAATATTTATCTTAGATGCGCTCTCGAATTCATCCTGGGCTATCGCCACAGACGAGCGCAGAAAATAATTTGATGGGACCCGATAGCGTTTGTCATCATCAGTAACTGCCCACATTTCAGTTAGGGTTGCTTGGTTCGTTTCGTACCAACCTAAAGAAACTGAAGAACTAAGTGAGGGAAACACAAGCATTAAATTTCCTCCAACTGTTATGATGAAAAACATAACAACTGGAATAGCAAACGACAATGTCTTCTGTCTAAAGGTATCAAGAGCAGCTACTATTGCAAAATTAAAAAATATCCACTTCCAAAAAAATATACCACTTACGAAAAAAATGATTAAATGCGACACGTCATACAATATAGTTAGAATTAACATCCATTTGATGCGAAAAATAGCAATAATAACAATAAATTGTAAAAATATTGTCATAAAGTTAAAAAATAGTAAGTTAGAACTAATTACTTCATAAACACTTGTCCAAAGCCAATGGATGTGTGAAATAGGCAGATTACCTTGTAGTTTTGCTGCTAGTATTATTTCCTGAGTTGGATTATCTAAAGTCCATGACCACCAGTTTGGACCAATCAACAGTTTTTTTATGGCAGAATTAAAATAATTGGTGAAATGAATAGAAACAGTAAGAAGCACAAAAATTTCAGAAGGATTTGGCATTTTCCTTACTAAGTCGTCAGTCTCAGAAAAATTGTCACGTATGTCAGACGAATGTGACAATCTTTTAGCATGACTTAATACCACCAAGCCAATGATTAAAAGAAGTCCTAGCTCTGAAATAACAAGATTATCAGTATAAGGAAGTTGAACTTGGTAAAAGAAATCAGTAAAAGTTCTTTGCCATATCATCATTAACAACATTGGAACAGCGAGGGTTGGACGCCAAATCCCAAATAAACCTAACAATATACTAATCCAATTCAATATTGAAAATATTCTCAAAACTAGTTTTTGATCGTTACTCTCAGGAAGTATGCTTGGAAAGGCAGTTAAACCATAGAATAAAAATATGCAGATAACAGATCTTGTTAGTATCTTAATGGCCCTAGAAGATTGATCAAAACTAATATGTGAAAATCGTATCGACAACGCTATTAATATAGAAAACACTAAAATGATTGTTCTTTTATGATCGGTTGAAAGAGGGAAATTAGTCAGAAAATAAAAAATAACATAAGCGACCAAAAAAATATTGAGACAATAGAACGTATAACGGATTGAAGCCACATATTTATCTGGTACCCAGTGGTAAAAAAAGCCCATCATTATTTTTTTGCCCTTTGGAGGTCCATAATGTTATCTGACTTTATTGACCTGTAAGGAAGTGTGTTATTTGCAGAAAGCTGCAGTAATCTAAGCTGACTGATTTGATCAGCAATTAAACCAACCACTAATAACAAGCCTCCACTTAGTATTCCAAGCGCACCTGCAACTGGAATTCCCGTCCCTACTACATAAGCAAATATCATACTATAGAGAAAACTAAACGCAATCAACATAAACCCTGCACGAAAGAAAATCCTTAATGGTGCAAAAAGCATTATAATACGAAGCACTAAGGCCATTGTACTAAAGCCATCCATAAGTCTCACTTTACTTTGGCCTATCCTAACAGCGGCTTTAACTGGATGAAACTCAGTGGGATAGCCTTGTTCAAGCATAATCATTAAGCTCGTTAAACTTGCACTGAAGCCATCAGGCAAAACAGAAAGATAACGACAGATCACTTCACGTTTGTATACACGTAAGCCACAATTTAGATCGTTTCCTGCGCGCACATCTAACGATCTTGCCAACATACGAATGATAAACTTGCCTACTGCTCGTATTCTTGTAGTACTGCCTGTTGTTCTCTGCCCAATTACAGCTATACACTGCTTTTCATGGATAATATCTACCATTGATACCAAATCTTCTATCCGATGCTCGCCATCAGCGTCAAACCATGCAACAAATTCAGTATCTGAATAAATCATCCCAGTTTTTAACGCACCGCCATAGCCATAGTTATAGTCATGCTTTATTACTCTCACGCTGTCTACCTTGAGCGCAACAGCAGCAGTATTATCTGTACTAGCATCATCAACAACAATTATTTTGACGTCTGGCAAACTCTTCTTCAAGCTAATTAATGTAGGTGTTATACCTTGATCCTCATTATACGCGGGTATCACTACAGTAAGCTTCGATTGCCAATATTTCTCAAACATTTAAATTACTCCAATAAAGATATTCTTTAGGTCTCATTGTAATACATTGCTAGCTAGAGCTTGTTAATTTGGTTGCTGCGCCAATCATTAATCAGAACTTTAGATACAATCACTAAAAAAGGGTAATTCGTATTGCCTGATTTTTTCTACAAACTCTTTTTGGAAGTTTATAACATTGTCATGTCGATATTTAAATCTCCCATCACCCTTGAATTTAACTAATACTCCACTGACGTAATAGTTGAATATTACAGATAATACTAGCAAAGGCACGAACCTGTATTCCCACCAAACATAAAACCCCAGTGACGAAAATATCAGCCAAATTACCCCTGCCTGAGATGACTTTTCCCAATCCCAATACAGTACATTCCAAAAATCACAATCGGAAGGTAAATAAATATAAAAAAATGAGAATTAAATAACATCGAAAAAATAAGCTCTGTCTTTGTAGAAGATTGATATAAGTATCTGTTTCAGGAGAATCCCACTTTAATGTATCTGTGTATAATGTTAGAAGAAGCTACAAACAAATATAATAAAAACGAAGATTTATCGCAACCTAGAAGCGAATAAGTGCCAAAATATGTTGGCTAATAATAACTCAAAAATTTTTTTGCCAGCGACCAATAACGAAGCAAGATGTATATTTGGTTTGAAATGGCTTTATTAAAGACTCAAGTAACATAAATAATGGTGAAACAAAGGGCTTTAAAATCAAAGGTAGCCTCAAAACCATAGAATTGAATATAGTCAAATATCCAATATTGCCTCCATATTCAGTCATCACAAACTTAAATTTCCCTCGAAATTTATCTTCGATATGCTTTACATCAATTGACTCTTCATTGTCCTCAAAGAGGTTATCATGTTTATACCAAAGCTTTCTTAAAGCATCTGGAAAGGAGTTTTTATGTGGCTCGAAGAAACAAAAATACCCCCCCGGCTTCAATACTCTATGAATTTCTTCAATCACTTCATCTACATTGGGATGAACATGATGCAATCCACCAACAACGAGAACCACATCAAACTGATCATCCTCAAATCCAGTTTCACTTATGGATGAACACCGCGCATCGCAATCAACCCATCGATTTTTAAAATTATCAATTTCACGTTCGGATATATCTAAACCAATTACTTTTGCGTGTTTTTTTAACAAAAAATCAGTTGTCTCTCCGCTACCACACATACCTTCCAGCACTAGCTTCCCATCAAGTTCTATATCCTTCACGAGTGACTGATTAATAAATTTATTTCTATATTTCTGGCTCCATTTATCACCATAATGCGCACCATAGGCGTCAGAAATTTTATTATAGTGTGCTTTTTGAGCTTCTTCTGAAGAATTCATTTTTATAATCCTTGATTTAACTATTGATTTATGAAAATTTTACAAAAATATAGAATAGTGGTACTTTAAAGTTATCTGGTATAACTAACCTCACTGCTTAACGTTCGAGCCTCCAGGCTCCAAATATTAGTATAGCCCAGAGCAAATAACTAGCATTAACGTGCTTATCGAGATGGAGCCGCCAAAGCTGCCGTAGTTTGTCTGGATCGAGAAAAGGAGAGAAAATATCTGGATTTTGCATTATTATTTTATCGCCAATTGGTTTTAATTCAGTTCGCAATAATTTAGCTAATGGAATGTTGAACCCTTTTTTTCTAGCCTTTACTATTGTTTTTGGTGCTCCTAATCGAAGTGCAGCCTCCCTAAGAACCTTCTTGCCCTCACCAAAATTAGAGAAAAGCAAACTATGATCAATTTTTCCAGCAAAATCCATAATACGTCTATCAAGAAAAGGAACCCTTATTTCAAGACCATTTGCCATACTCATTCGATCAACCTTAACAATCATGTCTGATGGTAAATAAAAACGTTCGTCGGCTAAGAGGCATTTATCTTCAAAAGAGCCCGATGCTTTTATAAACTCTTTTCTATAATGAATGAGTGGATCTGACTTCAATATCTCTGAAAAATATGGCGTAGCAATTTTAGCAATTGACTCTTTAGTAGCCAGCCTACGCCATTCTGTATGGTAGGTTTGGTTCGGGGCACTTAAACCATTCAAGAAGCGACTCAACACATCGTGCCATGGCGTTCTACCCTCATCCTTAGAATACCGTGAATCGAGAAACCCAGCTAAGACGTTAGATGCTTTTTTGGGAATTAGGGGGGCTACCTTGGAAGCAATGCGGCTTGCTTTATATGTCGGGTAACCGCCAAAGAATTCATCTGCACCATCACCAGCCAAAGCAACTTTTACTTGCCTGCTTACGAGTCGACTAAGTGAATAATGTGCCAGACAACTTGAGTCGGCTAGCTGCCCATCAACAGCATGTGCAACAGAATAAAAATCATCTACTGCCGATGATTCTCCTGACACTTGTTCTGATAACCAGCTATGGCCTGCTAAAGATGCAATATTCTTTGCATTCAATGATTCATCAAAATCTTTTTCTCCAAAAGACGTAGTATAACAAGTTACTGGATTTTTGATTGTCAATGCGATTAAAGAACTATCAATACCACTACTAAGAAGAATACCTAGAGGCACTTCAGAAACCAGCATATCCCCACAAACATCACCCATTACATCAATTAATCCAGAAGCCGCTTCATCCATTGAATGTATTGATGGATTTCGCTTAGGAGACCAAAATTGTCTTTCATTCAATACACCTTCCAAATTAAATTGAAGATAACTTCCTGGTTGAACTTGATTTATATCAATTGATAAAGTTTTGGTTGGTTCAGTGTAACCGTTTGATAGATAAGAATAAAAAGCAAGCGGGTCTGTATCATTTCGAAACTTGTGAGTTGCTAGTATACCCTTTATCTCACTGCTAAAATAAAGAGAGTTGTTTTTAACGCCGTAAAATAGCGGTTTTACCCCAATGCCATCTCGAGCTAATGTTAAAGTTTTGGTTCTGCTGTCCCAAATTGCAAGAGCATACATACCCTCAATATAATCAAATAATTTCTCACCCCAAACAAGCCACCCATTTGGAATTATTTCGGTATCACAATTGGATTTAAAAACAATATTGAATTCTGTTTCTAGTCTGTATCGGAGCTCATCATAATTATAAATCTCACCATTGTAGGTTACACATACAGCCTCAGTGTTATCATGCATTGGTTGATGACCAGCATCACCTAGACCTCGGATCGCAAGTCGTCTATGCCCAAAGCCAACTGGACCATCTGACCAAAAGCCCTCTCCATCAGGGCCTCTATGTGCGATGGTATTATTCATGCGCTTCAACACTTTAAAGTCGACCAAGCTGTTTGAGTAATTTAATACTCCTGAGATACCACACATAGACTTAAGACACCAAAAAGTTGGAGAAAAATACTAAATCAATAGACAATTTTTCCTCGATAAACACTAATCACCTTCCCTCAAACGCTTTTCAAAATCTCGTATTAGTCGGAAGTAAAGGTAAGCTTCATTCTCTTTCTTGTACAACAGAGAAGTGTCCGCAGTTAAATTAAGAGCGCTAAACTCTTTAAGCAATCCCGCAGTGAAGTTTTCGACCTTGCCTCCAACTTGTTGATAGCTCGATGCTAGTACTAACAAAAACGAGACAATGGTTACCTTACCGGTATGCTTCCATGAAACTTCCTGTGCATGAGAGACCTGAATTAAATGATAGATAATACCCAAAATTATAAGCGGTCTGAGTACGGCTAGAGATCTACCTGGGAAGATATACCAAACTGGAAAAGTGGTCTCCGGAAGAAAGTAAGAAAAGAAGAAAAATCCTAGAAAAACCAGGAACCACAAGAGAATAATTGAAAGACACAACCACAAGATAGAGGTTGACCCAAAACCAGAATAAGAGTCAACAGAGCGATATTTAATACTTAAATAACATGAGACAGGCAAAATAACAAAACAAGATAACTGTAAAAGATCTTGGTTTTCAATATTAAACAAACTTTCTCGGCTCAAGTAAGAAAGGCATACCGCAGATAAAACCAATAACACATTAAGTTTACGTATTTCTCGAAATCTCAATAATACGTCTGTCAAAAATAGAAAAGGCACTAGAATGAACGCCATACTATTATGAAAATAAAGTAGAAAAAACACGCCAACATACGCTGGAAATAAGCTCCCTCGAAGCCATAAAGCAAATATTGGCAATGCCAGCAGCATCATGTGACTGCGCGGAGTAAATCCGAATGGTGTTAGACCATACCCTGGACTAATTACAAACTTTATGAAATTTATTACTCCATAATCAAAAAAGTTTTGCCCTCCCCTAGGAAAATATTCATTTGTAAAATAAAGAACTACAAATGTCAGAGTGACACTCATCAGTAGTGCTTTATCATTCATCCATTTAAACGACGCTGTAAGCAATAAGGCAAAAACAAGAAAAGGGAACACAAATGATATAAGTATTACCGACACAAAATTCGTATTAAATTCACTCTCATAACCAATGAATTTCGATATTTTACTTCCTAACGAATAGAAATAAATAGGGATCACATAATTACTTGCATATTCAGCTCTCATTCTCCATCGTTCAGAAAATTCTTCAGCATCTATAGTGTCTATTTTTATAGAATCACTTAAAATGTAGTTCTGTTTCTCGATCGATTTGGCATCTTTCAGAACTACTGTAGATATTGAGTGATATAAATAAAGATTATCGTCACTAAGCTCAAAATTCTTAGCAAAATTAACACAGAAACTAAGTAACATCAGCCCCAAAAGTGCTATTGAAGTACTACGCTTCCAGGTTTTGTCTAATGCCATTGTTCACAACCTCTTTTCCATGAGTTAGATTTTTTACTTTACAATTTAAGCTTATCAACTGATGTCTTGTCTATATTTATAGCTGAAATAAAACGGTGCACCTAGCACCGAAGTGATAAACAAGTACACGTGAAATAATAGGAATATCTCCCCCCCACCTTCAACACCCGCCATATT
>Ga0206125_10002253_pt1 | contig 20712 bp, 16 predicted proteins | sample Helgoland_Spring_4_FD_148598 | JGI IMG/M metagenome (GOLD analysis project Ga0206125, IMG submission 148598) | Pelagic subsurface seawater microbial communities from Kabeltonne, Helgoland, North Sea - Helgoland_Spring_Bloom_20160331_1 | ecosystem: Environmental > Aquatic > Marine > Epipelagic ... | reverse complement strand
GTAATCGAAACCATAGCTGACTACGAACTCGGACAAATGCTTAGTTACCTCCGAATCACCAAGAAAACCATAGGCCTTATCATAAATTTCAAGCATCCAAGTTTACAATGGCGCAAAGTCACCCTAAACCCATGATAGCTCGCCATTATTGCCATCCCAGCCACTTTCCAGCCCACATATTTTCAGTCATTAAAAAATTAACGCTAATTAACGTAAATTAACGGTTCACCTTTTTCCTACACCTATCATGAGCAATTCCAATGATCGCTACGCCCAACGCGGCGTCTCCTCTTCCAAGTCCGAAGTCCACGCTGTCGTGGATAAGCTCGACCGCGGCGTCTTTCCTGGTGCCTTTTGCAAGATCGGTGCAGACATCCTGACCGGCAACCCGGACAAGTGTAATATTATCCACTCCGACGGCTCTGGCACTAAGAGCACACTCGCCTACCTGCATTACAAAGAAACTGGCGACCCGACAGGCTTCCGCAAGACCGCTCAAGACAGCCTCGTGATGAATATCGATGACCTGCTCTGCGTCGGTGCGATCAATGGCATCCTCATTTCCAGCACGGTCAACCGTAACGCTCGCGCCATTCCTGGCGAAGCACTCGGCCAACTCATTTCCGGCACCGAAGATTTCCTCGCCACCATGCGTGACTATGGCGTCGGCGTCCACAGCGGCGGCGGCGAAACAGCCGACGTCGGCGACCTCACCGGCACCGTCACCGTCGATTCCTGTGCAGTCGTGGTCATGGACCGCAAAGACGTGATCGATAATGCCAATGTCAAACCAGGCCTCGCCATCGTCGGCCTCGCCTCAGCTGGCCAAGCCACTTACGAAACCTTCGAAAACTCTGGCATTGGCAGCAACGGCCTGACCAGCGCACGCCACGACTTGCTCAGCCCTTACTATCTTGAGAAATATCCCGAGACCGTCGATCCCTCGACCGACAAGCAATATCTTTACTGTGGCCCCTACAAGATGACCGATATGCTGCCCGACTCCGACATGACAGTCGGCGACGCGATCATGAGCCCGACCCGTACTTACGCACCGATCATCAAGCAACTTCTCGCCGAAGACCGCGACAGCATCTACGGCATGGTGCACTGCTCCGGCGGCGGTCAAACTAAGTGCATTCGTTTCGGCACTGGCGTGCACCACATCAAAGACAACTTCCTGCCGATCCCGCCGATTTTCAAAGCGATCCAGAAAGCCAGCGGCACCAGCTCCGAAGAAATGTTCCGCGTCTATAACATGGGCCACCGCATGGAAATCTTTTGCGAGCCTGAGGCTGCTGCCGGCATTATCGCCAAGAGCGAAGCTTTCGGCATTCCCGCGCAAATCATTGGCCGCACCGAAGCCACCCAAAAAGCCGACGGCCAGAACCACGTCACCATCGTGCACGACGGCGAGATGCTTGAATACGAATTGAACCATTAGAGATCGTAGGCGCACCCGCTTAAAGTCTCAGTTCTCAGACCTCAGGTTTCCTACTTTGAACCATCTCGCCCTCATACGCCGACTCGGTCGTCTCTCCCTGCTGCTTTGCTGCTGCTGGCTCCTAACTGGGCCACAGTTACTGCTGCAGTTGGGCGCATGGAGCTGGATGGTCGCGAGTTACTCGCAGGAAAGTAGTATAGAGCAAGCCTTTGCCGAAACCTTCGGCGGCGACCGCCCCTGCGAACTCTGTAAAATCATCACCGCAGTCGACACCGAGCAAGAATCCACTCCGACTCAGCGAACCAGTGAAACCAAGAGCCTCAAGCTCGTGCTCGGCCAAGCACCAAGCATCACCTTCGCTCCCATATATTTTATAGCTGTAAAACGCAGCAGTGTCGAACTGGCACCGCCACACTGGCAGCCACGCGTGCCGACTCCGCCACCGCGATTCGTGTAGCGAGCTGTATTCAAAAGTAGAAGCGACACTTTATTATACCCTTGGGTGCTTGTCGCTTTGCGGGCCAAAGTGACGACCTACATGTCGTCCGCTCATTCGTGGCGTCCGAGCTTGATCGGGCCCGCATAAAACCTGATCCGCCCACCCGCAGAAAAGCTTGAGCAAGCTCAGACACCACAAAGAGGCATCATCGCATTTGCGAGCACTCAGCTAAACAACGAACAACACCATGCACACATTTACCAAACACATACTTCTTCTTTCTACTTTCACTGCAGTCACCAGCGCTGCCTTTACCAACGCCCCGCGATTCGTTTGCTGCGCGACCGACGACAGCTATCAGGGACGTCCCGATGAACACGCGCCGATCTCCGTGATGGGCGATCACACCCACGCCAAATCTGGCTGGATGATGTCCTACCGCACCATGCACATGAATATGGACGGCATGCGCCACGGCACAGATCGTGTCTCGTCGGGCGATGTCTTCGCCGCAGGTTACACCGTCACGCCAGAATCCATGACCATGGATATGCATATGCTCGGCCTGATGTATGCGCCGACCGACAAGCTGACTCTCATGCTCATGAGCAACTACACCGAAATGAAGATGGATCATCGAATCTTCTCTCAAATGGGCGCCGACATGATCAACCACGGCGACACCACATTCACCACCGAAACCAGTGGCAGTGGCGACATAAAACTCGGCGGCCTCTATCGATTCTACCTCAAAGAAACCCGCAAAGCGCACCTCGGACTGAGCCTCAGCCTGCCCACTGGTTCGATCGACGAAAAAGACCAGATTCCAGCCATGGGCGGTGCCGCCAACCAGCAACTGCCCGCCCCAATGCAACTCGGCTCCGGCACCTACGACCTACTCCCATCGCTGACCTATGTGCAGCAATTCGACAACTGGTCTTACGGCGCACAAGCCAATGCAGTGATTCGCCTTGAAAGCGAAAATGACAATGGCTATCGACTCGGCGACGTCTGGGGCGCCACAACATGGGTAGGCACCAACCTCAGCGAATGGATCGGCCTCAACACAGGCCTGAACTACACCTACACCAGCAAGCTCAAGGGCAGCCAAGACGACGTCGGAACCATGGGGCCGAATAGCAAATCGGTCACCACCGCCTACGAAAGCAACTATGGCGGCGAACGCCTAGACGCGATTTTTGGCATCAACCTATATGTTCCAAGTGGCACCTTAAAAGCCCAGCGTATTGCTGTCGACCTACGTTTGCCACTCTGGCAAGATCTCAATGGCTACCAACTAGAGACCGACTACATGCTTACTTTGGGTTGGCAGATGGCGTTCTAAGCGCCTATGTAGAAACGACACTCTTGCCGCTTTCCCGCAGATAGCAAAGCGACAAGAGTGTCGCTTCTACTGAAGTGGACCTTGTGGATTCGGCCCCCGCTTTTTGGCACCTATTATAACAGCCATCGACGAACCGTAAAAAAACTTTTGTGTATTCTGTGCCTTTTGTAGTTAATCGCTGTTCACAGTACTTTACCATGTCTCGCCTCCGCCATTTTTCATACTACCTAATCCTCGTTGCGCTTCTTCTGTGTGCGCTTGGAGGCCACGCACAAAACCGTGAACTTCTCGGCGAATATCGTATCGGTATGGTTGGTCGCGACCAAGGCAATGCCATTTACCAAGCCACCCACCTCGGCGCCCAAGATGCTGCACGCGACCTGAGCGAACAGTACTCGATCGACGTCGAGCTACTCGACTTCACGCCCAACATCGAGCACGGCGGCAGTCAGTCCGCTTCGCTTGCCGGCCTCTTCATCGAAAACGCCGACGGCTTCATTATTAGCCCAGCAGAGCCCGAGGTAATTCGCTCGTCGATTGAATTTGCTCTAGAGCAAGAACAAGAAGTCGTCTTTTTCGAGAATCAAATCGGCGAAATTCAGTCGCTCGCCGCGTATATCGCCGATGAAGCGGCAGCTGGACGCCTCGCCGCCGAAGCCCTTCTCACAGCACTTCCGAGCAAAGGTAGAGTGGCGATACTTGTCAGCAATCACCCCAGCCTCGGCATGCAAGACCGCCTCGTCGGCGCACGCGCCGCCCTCGGCTATCGACGCATCGAAGCAGTTGTCTCCTGCGCGCCCGACTATCAATCTGCGATCGAAACCATTCGCGCCACCCAAGAAGCCGACCATAACGATTTAATTAAAGGTTGGCTCTTTCTCGGCGATTGGCCCCTGTTGGGTATGCCCGCGCTGCCTTGGAAACCGGGCGAACTGCCGTGCGTCGCCATCCAATCATCCCCTTCTGCTTTTATGTATATCGATCAAGGCTACGTGAGTGCACTGATCGTTCACCCCTACTACGACTGGGGCAAGTTGAGCATGACCGCGCTGGTCAACAAACTGCACAAGCAGCAGACTCCAGCAGAGCGAATTCAACGCACCGCACCCCGCGTCATCGATTGGCGCAACCTAGAAAGCTACCGCGAAAGCTGGAAGACTTGGCTTAAATAATCACCAACGCGCCAATAGTGGGTCATGGGTTAACCCAAAAAGTACTTCCCATGCCGGCTACGTGATCCCCCGTCCACCTCAAAGAGTGGCGGCGGCTTAGCTTGATCAGAGAAGAGGGGCATTCGCGTAGCTAACACGGAGATAAGCCCTCATTCATTACTCTGGTACAGAGAGTACTGCTCTTTGATTTTCAAACGGATCTGGTAAAAGTAAATCGCTTTGCCCAGCGCGAAATGAAAGCCCGCCGCCCCATCGAAGAAGCCACCCTTAAAAATGTATCCACGAATAAAATACACCGGAGCCGCCCACCATTTGGAAATGTGCCGATACTTCGCCTGCTGACGCGAGGTGAGAGCTAAAACCTGAGAGCTGAGACCTGAGATTCCACCAGGTCGACTGCCAGCCCCCAAGCTTTCTCCCTCCACTCTAAACTCCCCGGCCTCAGGTCTCTGACCTGTCAGCTGCAAATAGCGTTCAGCCTCCCAACTCGCATACTCATTGTGCTTGGCGATGTAGTGATGCAAGCCGCGATGTTCATTATGCTCAATCGGTGCGCTGATTTCGCCAATTGCGCCCTCCAGCACAGGATGCTCATGAATCTCCATATCCAACGCACTCCATTGATTCTCTTCAATCCGCTCATATGCGCCCGCGCCAACACGGAACAGCGCCAACTTATTAAACTCATCACCGTGCCGCAGTTGTTTTCCCAAAAACCAGCGCTCATAATTCAGCCAAAACCCGACATACTCGGTATCCTGCAATACATCTGCCACTTCGGCCTTAAACGCCTCTGAAACGAATTCATCCGCATCCAGAAACAGCACCCACTTAGTGCTGAATTTATAAGTCTGTAACACCCAATTGCGCTTCTTCGGGAACTGACCATTCCAATCAAAGACCAGCACCTCTGCCCCAGCGTCACGCGCGATTGCGCAAGTCGTGTCCGAACTCCCTGAGTCCACCACCACGATTTTGCCAAAGCCGTCCAGCCGTCCGAGGCAGACTGGTAGATTGGTCGCCTCATTTTTAACCGGGATCACCACCGTGACGTCGTTCAATAATATTTTGGGGGTAGATTCTGACATTCTATAAATAGGCTTAGTTAAGCGTCTCGCTGATTCTTGAATAGTGCCCGACAATACACTCAAAGTCCCGCTCTTTATGAGAAATCACTCCAGCCACTAAGATCAACTATCATCACCTCTCAAATCTTCCTTTAGGTGAGATAGCTGTGCCAATTAAACGTTGCTTTGAGTGTGAAAATGCTCGGTTGATTCGTCGCCTAGTGAGCTCTAGCCCCGAACTGACGAAGCCAACGTCGAGGTTAATAATCGTCCCGCTCATTGATTAAAATTCCGCCAATAGCTGCTTTAGGTCAATTTCTATTTTACACCCAATAAACTCCAGCCAATCCCCCTCTAGTGCTGCGGCCGACATTGCCGGGCCGAAGATATGCGGCTCCATACATCTCAAGATTGCCCAGCAAGCAGTGCCCCAACAAACTATGTGGCACGGGTAGTCTAATTTTTCTCACGGTTCCTGCTGACAATACTTTTGCCTCTGAGCCAAACTTGCCCACAAGCTAGATGCATGATGACTGCTGCAGCCAACAATTTTTCTGATCTCTTTATTCCTGACGACGTAGTAACGCCCGAGGCGTATGCACGATGCTCGCATCTAGCAATCGGCGCACATCAGGACGACCTCGAGTTTATGGCTTTCCACGGGATCAACTCTTGCTACGGCGATGATGGCCTCTGGTTCGGTGGCGTGACTTGCACTGATGGTGGCGGCAGCTCGCGTGCAGGTAAATATGCGGACTTCACTGACGATCAAATGAAGACGGTGCGGATCGACGAGCAACGCAAGGCTGCTAAGATCGGGAAATACAGCTTCGTCAACCAACTCGGGCTGGCCAGCTCGACCATCAAAGATCCCGCACAACGCAGCACATTGGTGGATCAACTCGAAACCATTCTGCTGCAAACACAGCCGGACGTACTCTACACCCACAATCCAGCCGACAAGCATGGTTCGCATATCGCCGTTTGTCTCGCAGTGCTTGAAGCAGTCCGCCGCGTGCCACCTTTCTCTCGCCCCAAAAAAGTCTATGGCTGCGAAGTGTGGCGCGATCTCGACTGGTTGTGCGATGACGACAAGATCGCGCTCGACGTGAGCGGCAACACCGAGCTCGCCGAAAAGCTCAACGCCTGCTTCGACTCGCAAATCGCTGGCGGGAAAAACTACGGCGCGGCGGTGATGGGCCGCCGCAAGGCTAACGCCACGTTCTTCAATTCGCACAACATCGATATTATTGATCAACTTTGGTTCGCGATGGACCTGACGCCACTGGTCGAAGACGACACACTCGACATTAAAGAATTCGTGAAGGCCAAAATCACACGCTTTGAAGAAAGCGTGCTCGACGGACTCAGTTGAACCGTCGTTAGTCGCCGAGTTCATACAGAAACGAAATGGTTCGATCCGTGGTTGAATTCTTCGCCGAAATCCGCTTCTCTTGACCACATGCAAGCAAATGCGAACAATGCCGTCGTCGGAATTATCATGGGCAGTCAGTCAGACTGGTCCACTATGGGTGAGGCTGCTGCCCTACTCAAACAGCTGGAGATACCCTTCGAAACCAAGATCGTCAGCGCACACCGCACGCCGCAACTGCTGTATTCGTATGCCGAAACCGCCGAGGCACGTGGGATCCAGATTATTATTGCTGGCGCTGGTGGTGCTGCCCACCTCCCTGGCATGACCGCGGCGATGACCCATCTCCCCGTGCTCGGCGTGCCGGTGCAATCCAAGGCACTCAGTGGTCAAGACTCACTTCTTTCGATTGTGCAAATGCCTGCAGGCATCCCAGTGATGACGCTCGCGATTGGCGTTGCCGGCGCGAAAAATGCAGCGCTCTCTGCCGCATCTATTCTTTCGCTCCACGACGCGGACGTTCGCGAACGCCTCAAAGCCTTCCGCGAAAACCAGACCAATACTGTGCTCGCCACTGAGCTCCCCGAGGCCTAGCTCATGGGGTGGAAATGATAGAGCATTTACCTCCAACTCTTAAACAGTGGAGGGAAGTGCTCCGTCATCTCCACGCGATTACCATCAAAGACCAACTTTCAGTATGATTAAACCAGGCAGCACCATAGGAATCCTCGGCGGTGGCCAACTCGGGCGCATGCTCATCCTCGCCGGCCGTTCACTCGGCTACCGCTTTCACATCTTTGAACCCTCTGGCCCTTGCACTGCAGGAATGCTGGCCGACCACGAGGTCAACGCGCCCTACTCCGACCAAGCCGCACTGCGCGCATTTGCCGAAGGGGTCGATGTCATCACCCTGGAATTTGAAAATATCCCAGCCGAGGTGCTAGATATGCTCAGCGCCATTAAGCCAGTGCTACCAGGTCGCGAAGCGCTGCACATTTGCCAACATCGCCAGCGTGAGAAGGACTTCCTCAAAGAAAATGGCCTGCCTTGCGTGCCGTTCGAATATGCGGACTCGGCGGACAGCTTAAAAACTGCGATCGCTGCCATCGGCTTCCCTTGCGTGATCAAAACGGCTGCCTTCGGCTACGACGGCAAAGGCCAGATCAAGCTGAACAACCCTGATGAAGCGGCTGATACCGACTACCTTTGGAACTATCTCGAGCGCCCACCACGCGTGGTCGTTGAAAAATGGATTCACCACATCGGCGAGTTCTCAGTGGTCTGCGCCCGCAAGGCTGACGGCACCAAAAGCACTTTTCCCATGTCGGAAAATGTGCATGTGCATCACATCCTGCACGCCTCAATTGTGCCAGCCCGCATCACCCCCGCTACCCGCGACGCTGGCGAAGCTCTCGCTCGCGAAATTGCCGATAAGCTCGACGTCGTCGGCCTGATCGCAGTGGAGCTCTTTCTACACGAAGATGGACACCTGATTATTAACGAAATGGCGCCGCGCCCGCACAACTCTGGGCATTACACGATCGACGGCTGCATGACCTCACAATTTGAGCAACATATCCGCGCAGTCACCGACTTGCCCTTCGGCTCGACCGAGCTGCACAGTGTTACTGTTATGATCAATCTACTCGGCGATGTCTGGAAAGACGGCGAGCCCGACTGGGCTGGCTTGCTCAGCGATCCACACGTCAAACTGCACCTCTACGACAAGGGCGAAGCCCGTCCAGGCCGAAAGATGGGGCACTTTTGCGTAGTCGGCGACGACATTGAGCAGACTCTCACCAGCGCCGAAGCGCACTTTGAGCGCCTAAACGGGAAATAAGCATCTTTGTAGAAGCGACACTCTTGTCGCTTTTACCGATGCACCTGCCCGAAGCAAAGCGACAAAGGTGTCGCTTCTACCTATCGTAAAATTTATTCGACGTTCCGCGATCAAAGTTCAACGTTGCTTTGCCTTCTCCGGCAGACCTCCGTTGAAGACCTTCACCATGAATATCCAACCTTCCAGATCCGTATTCGAAGCTCTCGCCAAGCAAGGCAACACCGTGCCGGTGTATCTTGACCTGACCGCAGACTGCGAAACGCCGCTGGGGGCCTATTCAAAAATCCGAGAAAACGGCCCAGCGTTCCTATTTGAGTCGATCGTCGGCGGCGAACGCGTCAGCCGCTTCTCCTTTTTAGGCAGCAATCCGCGTAAGGTGATCCGAGTCTTTGCGGACGAGGCCACGATTACCCACAAAAGCGGAAAAGTTGAAACTCTCAAGACCCCCGAAGATCCGCTCAAGATCATCGAAGCCGAAATGGCCCGCTACCAACCGGTGCACCTGCCTGGCATGCCGCCATTTACTGGAGGTGCTGTTGGATTTGTCGGGCACGAGTATGTACACTATGTGGAGCCCACGATTCAGAAGCCAACAGAGAATCCGCTGGAAGTGCCCATTTTGTATTATCTGATTACCGATTCGGTCGTGATTTTCGACCACGTGTGCCAAGTGCTGCGCGTTTGCGTCAATGCCCACATTGAAGGCGACGAAACTGTGGCTTACGATCGAGCCGTCGCGGAAATTGTGAATATCTGTGAACAACTCGACCAGCCTCAGCCGCTCACGCATCGCGAACTATCTGAGCCCGGTGAAATTACAGTGCCAGCCGGCAACTTCACCGCAGACCGATTTAAGGGCGCCGTCGACACCGCCAAAGAATACATTCGCTCAGGGGACGTCATCCAAACCGTCCTATCGCAACGCTTTAAAAAGGAATTCAAACCCAGCCCAGTTGATCTCTACCGCGCCCTGCGCACGGTCAATCCATCTCCCTACATGTTTTTGATGGAAGATGCAGATTTCTCGGTCGTCGGGGCCTCCCCAGAGGTACATGTTCGCCTCACTGACAATAAGGTTGAAATCCGCCCAATCGCAGGAACAAGGCACCGCGGAAGAGACGAAGCGGAAGATCGAGCGCTAGAAAAGGACCTCCTTGCTGACGAAAAAGAGCGGGCCGAACACCTTATGCTCGTCGATTTGGCCCGCAATGATATCGGCCGCGTGTGTGAATACGGCTCGATACAGGTACCAGACTATATGACAATCGAACGTTATTCACACGTTATGCACATTGTTTCTCAAGTGGTCGGAACGATCTCTAAAGATAAGACCGCATACGACTTGATGCGCGCAACATTCCCCGCAGGCACACTCAGCGGAGCTCCAAAAGTCAGAGCGCTACAAATTATTGCCGAGCTCGAACAAAGCCAGCGCGGTGTTTACGGCGGCGCACTCGGCTATTTTGGCTACGAGGGCAATCACGACTCTTGCATCGGCATTCGCACCGCAGTGATCAAGGATGGCCATATCTACATTCAGTCAGGCGCTGGGATCGTGGCAGATTCCGTCCCTGAAAATGAATTTATGGAGACAGTCAATAAAGCCAAAGGGATGCTCAAAGCCGTGTCACTCGCCGAAGAAATGTTTAAAAAACTATAATAATGTTAATTATTTTGTAAGGGGCGTTGGGATTATCCGATAGATTTGTGTGTATAGAGAAAGCGTTCTCTACGGTTGTTTTTATTAAAATAACATTCACATAATATTAACTATCTAACCTTAGCGAAATATGGCACAAAGACTGGCAATATCGAAACCCCGCAACCGTTTAGCTGATACATATTCGACCGTGCCTCGCGCCCACAACGAGACGGTTGAAGCCGTTACCGATGTACGTGAATTGCCCTCCAAAGATCGCAATGTTATGCGCACTTACATGCAGGAGATTGGCAAGACGCCTCTCTTGACCGCAAAGGATGAAGTCGCACTAGCGGCACGCATTCAGCAAGGCGACAAAGCCGCCCGCGACCGCATGATTTCGGCGAACCTGCGCCTCGTTGTCAAAATTGCTCATGACTATAATAATTTCGGCCTACCGCTGCTCGACCTAATCAGTGAAGGCAATATCGGTCTGATTAAAGCGGTTGAACGTTTTGACCCCTCCAAGGGCGGCAAGCTCAGCACCTATGCCGCATGGTGGATCAAACAATCAATTAAGCGCGCACTCGCCAATCAGAGCAAAACCATTCGCCTACCAGTACACCTCGTCGATAAAATCGCGAAAATGCGCCGCATTACCGCAAGCCTGACGGACGAACTCGACCGTGAACCCTCCGACGAAGAAATCGGCTACGATATGGGCATGCCAGTCAATAAAGTGGCGCACCTCAAGTCGGTCAGCGTGCGTCCCTCCTCGCTGGATGCACCCGTCGGCGTCGATGGCGATACCAGCTTTGGCGAACTCATCGGAGATGAAAACCAGACGACACCACTGGAAAATCTTCAGCAAAAATCGATCCATAATGACATCCAATCCGTCATCGCACTACTTGATAAGCGTGAGGGCGAGATCATCCGTTTACGCTTCGGCCTCGACGGCGACCATCCGCTCACACTTGAAGAAGTTGGAGAAGCCTTCAAAATTACTCGGGAACGCGTACGCCAGATTCAAACAATCGCCATTCATAAAATGCGTCGCATCATGACTGAAAATGAACGGCAGCGCAGCAAAACTGAAGTGAAGCAAGAGCACATCCAACAAAAGCGGATGGAGGTCTTACAAGAGTTTTTCGCCGAACAAGCTGCCAGCCGCTAGAGCGATCTAATTTTAGTGTTAGAGGTTTAAGCCTCTCGGCCCCTTTTAGCCGAGGGGCTTTTTTGTGCCTCAACTACAGCATGCGCTGTGCTCGTCACGGATTCGACGCACTTAAGCCGACGCCTTGCGCTGCAGCAAACGCCCAATCACCAACGCAATGACGACTAGCCCACCGCAAAGCGCCACAAACCAATCGCCATGACGCGTGTAAAAGCTCTGCTGCCGCATCCATTCTTCGAAGTGCAGCACCGTGTAGTTTCCGCCTCCGCGGAAATACACGCTCCCATGCTCATCATACAACACATCACGCACCGTGCCGTAGCAATCAATCCAGCCGCTCCAACCACCGTTGCCGCAGCGCATCACGGGGCGGCGATTCTCCACGGCTCGTAGTACTGAGTGCGCCGCATGTTGAGGCGCACCGCCCCCTTCTCCATACCACGCATTATTAGTCGCCACAAAAAACACCTGCGCGCCTGCGCGTGCGCTCTCTCTCGCCAAGCGAGGAAACACATCTTCATAGCAAACTAAGCAGCCTATTTTCACGGTTTCTTCGCCAACCGATAGTTCGATCAAGCTCGGATCACTGCCTGGCACAAAATTACCCCCAACTGGCACGACCTTTGAGATAAAGCCAAACGGCTTGGGTACATACTCACCAAACGGCACCAACTCGCGCTTCACATAAAAAATCTCCGACAGCCCCACTTCTGGCTCGACTAGAAACGCGCCATTATACCACAAATCGGCCTGACGATCCACTGCGAGATTTCCCATTAAAATTGGCTTTCCAATATCATCCACCAGCGCTTCGACTCGTGCCTGCATCTGCGGATAACCTTTCACTGGCCATGGCGTGGCCGCTTCTGGCCACAGCACCACATCGCTCTCCAGACTGGCCACAAACTGTGTCTGTCGCTCCAAAATGTTCAGATTCGTCAGCTCCTGTGACTCATCCCACTTAAGCTCTGGCGCAATATAGGGCTGCACCACCGCCGCCGTAAACAATGACACACTCGTATCACGCTGAGGTAACGATTTGAAAAACACAAAAATGCACAAGCCCAGCAACGCCATCGCCACGTACAGGTCCAGACTGAACCAACCCGACCACAACTTGCGCTCCTTAATGACCACCCGATTACGCAGAGTCTGCGCGATACAAAAATTAAAATAGATCAGCAAGAACGAGACCCCATAAGCGCCGGTCCACGCCGCAATCTGCAGCACTACCGGCCGCTCCCATTGGCTCAGCGATAGCGGTGCCCATGGAAAGCCCCACAGAAACCAGGTGCGCGACCATTCGAATAGCACCCACGCACCCGCCAGTCCGGCAAAGGCTACGACCCGCCACAGAAACGACCGATTCGCCACAATAGGCAACAACCAGCCCACTAATAATACCCACAGCATGAAGATCGCCGCGAGGATACCGGCGAGAGCCACTGTGCCAAACCACGTCACATGCCGCAGCCAGACCAAAATCGCAAACCATGCAACCCAACCGATGCCCAATGCCACCGCTGCGGTTACCCGCCGACTCGGCTGCGTATAGAGCCACAGAATCAGTGGCACAAATGCAATATAAGCGGCCTCGGCAAATTCAAACGGCGGAATCGACAACACCCAGAATAGCGCAGTGAGAGCCCCCGCGAGTAGGCCCCACGATCGCGAGCGCACAACGCTCGGAGATTCCTCCGTGCTTGATTCATTGGTTTCTTCTGCAAGCTTTATCATACGGTCAACACCTTAAAATTTCTCAATACCTGAGTCAGCAGAATCCCCAATCTGACCAAGATGACAACACTGATAAAAATCATCGCGTAAAATTGTTTTCAAATTGATCGTTGTCAGCATCGTAGCAACTTTAACCATCGATTCCTTAGGTTCGCCTCATGACCCGCCTTCTTTCCATCCCTCTCCTACTCGCTACCTGTGCGCTCTGCTTCGTTGCGGGCTACAAACTAGGCAAAGAATCGCAACTGCCTGCACCGATCGCCGTCGAAATCATTGCGGAGCAAGCACCGATTCAGCAGCTCACCGACAGCAGCGTCCAACCGCCAGTCGCTCTGGAAGCACCCAAAGGCCAACCGGTTCAGAATTCTTTTGCAGTTCGAGCGGAAGAGACGCTTCAAACATTTTTCGATAAGAATGAGCGCAAGCTCGTTGCGCAGATTCTGGAAGTCAAAGCAGACTCATTGAAAATTCGCCGCCAAGCCGATGGTGCAGAACTCGAACTGCCGGTCGCAATGCTCTCGGCCGAAGACCAAGCGTTTGCAGCTTATCTGTGGGCGCAAACGCCCACTAACAGCGACTCCCCCGCACCCAGCCGATCGATGGAAGACAAGATTTGGGACGAGCTATTTAAGTAAGTAGCCTCGGTCATCGAAAGTAGATGCGGCTGCCACTCTAAACACAAAAAACACAGGCCAAACGACCTGTGCTTGTTGGAAAACGTACGCGATGCGGCCTACTTCTGCACTAGCTCCCAACCATCGTTGAGAATCATTGTTTCCGCCTTCTTAAACTTCAGCTCCTTGGTCTCCGCACCCTTGCGAATGGTGACTGTGTCATTACGCCCAAGCTTAGGCATCTCACGGCGGATCGGTGCGACTTTCGGCAACTCCACTGGCTTACGCGCTGCGGGCGCTTGCGCAGGCTGGGCTTGCGCAGCTGCTCCAGCAAGTGCCCCGAGTTGCGGCTGCCCTGTGCCAGGGCCTGCGACTTGCGCAGTTTGCGACATGCGGGCGAGCATATTCTGGAAAGCGTCTTGATTGGTTGCAGTGCGGAACACCGCATTGCAAATCTCGGTGCGGACATTCGTCATCAATTCTTCGAAAAATACATAGGCCTCACTCTTGTATTCACTGAGCGGATCTTTTTGACCGTAGCTACGTAAATTCACGCTGCGGCGAAGCTCTTCCATCTCCGTGAGGTGATCCTGCCAACGGCGATCAAGCGAACGAATCACGATATAACGCTCCAGGCCGACGAGTGCTTCGGCCGACTCAAATTCTTCGCGTTTCTTGTAGGCTTGTTGAATACGCTCAAGAATAAGCACCTGCTGTGCTTCAGGCCCCTGGCCCACAAGTTCTTCGACCTTCAATGCGACTGGGAAGTAAGCATTGAGCCATGCGAGGAACTGATCGACTGCATCTCCATCCCGATCACCTGCGAGTGCATCGAGGCGTACTTCGAGCTCCTCTTCGATCATTTCATAAATGATGTCGCGCGGCGTGTCCGATCGAATCGCTTCATTACGGATACCGTAAACGACTTCGCGCTGCATGTTGAGTACGTCGTCAAATTGTAACAGGCGCTTACGCATGGAGAAATTCTGCTGCTCCACCTTCTTCTGCGCATTTTCGATCGACCAGTTAAGCGCTGGGTGCTCCAGCTCTTCACCTTCGCTCATCGACTTCTCAAGAATGCGTGAGATCGGGCCGGCATTAGCGAATAGGCGCATCAGATCGTCCTCCAAAGAGACGAAGCATTTCGACATGCCAGGATCTCCCTGACGGGCGCAACGCCCACGTAGCTGACGGTCGATACGACGCGATTCATGACGCTCCGTGCCCACCACATAAAGACCGCCGAGTTCTGGTACACCTTCAGCAAGTTTAATATCGGTGCCACGACCCGCCATATTGGTTGCGATCGTCACACCGCCCTTACGTCCAGCATTCGCAACGATCTCCGCTTCCTGCTCGTGGAACTTGGCATTCAACACGCTGTGCCCGATATTTGAGCGCTTCAACATGCGGCTCAGTACTTCAGAGGCTTCAACCGATGCGGTGCCCACCAGAACTGGCTGCCCTTTCTGGTGCGCTGCTTCGACCTCTTTAATTACCGCAGCAAATTTCTCACGGCGTGTTTTGAAGATGACGTCGTTCTTATCGATACGGATACAAGGCTGGTTGGTCGGGATCACCATCACGTTGAGGCCGTAGATTTCGTGAAACTCAGAGGCTTCAGTTTCCGCGGTACCAGTCATGCCAGACAACTTTTCATACATGCGGAAGTAGTTCTGAATCGTCACCGTCGCATACGTCTTAGTCTCCTTCTCGATCGTGCAGTTCTCCTTCGACTCAATCGCTTGGTGCAGGCCATCGGACCAACGGCGGCCAGGCATCACCCGCCCAGTATTTTGGTCGACGATATTGACCTTACCTTCTTGCACCACGTATTCTTTATCGCGCTCATATAGACTGAATGCGCGGAGCAACTGACTGATACAGTGGATGCGCTCGCTGGTTTGTTGGAAGCCAGTTTCGGCGGCCAGCTTGGCCTCCTGCTTCGCCTCATCCGCGAGCTTTTCGTCCTTATCGATCTCAATGAACTGAGTCGGTAAGTCCGGCAGCATGAACGCATCAGGATCATTCGGGCTCATCAGCACGCGGCCCTTCTCGGTCAGATCGGCCTGCTGCTGCTTCTCATCGATCACGTAGAACAACCCTTCCTTGAGGGCGTAACGCTCCTTTTTATTGAAATCACTGTTCATCTCGAGGTCGAACTTATCAACTGCGCGGCGGATCGCCGGCACCTCATTGAGACGGTGAAACTGCTTATTCTTCGGCATGCCAAGCTTCACTTGGTAAAGCTTAGAGGTTGCCGCATACTTGGCATCTTCGTCAGAGCCTTCGCCTTCAAGGGCGGACTTCGCCTCAGCGACCAAATTATTACAATACGCCTGTTGCTTGGCGACCAGTTGCTTAATGCTCGGCTTAATTTCGCCGAATGGCAGCGGATTATCATCCTGCATCGGCCCAGAAATGATCAACGGCGTGCGCGCCTCATCGACCAGGATCGAGTCAACCTCGTCAATGATACAGAAGAAGTGGTCGCGCTGCACTTGGTCTTCCTTGCGGCTGGTCATGCCATTGTCGCGCAAATAGTCGAAGCCAAACTCCGAAGCGGTGCCGTACGTGATATTACATTCGTACTGCTCACGCCGGATCTGTGGCGGTTGGCTATTTTGGATACAGCCAACGGTGAGACCGAGCATGCGGAACAGGTGGCCCATCCACTCGGAGTCACGCCGAGCGAGGTAGTCATTGACGGTGACCAACTGGCAGTTGTTGCCGGAAAGCGCGTTCAAGTAGAGCGGGCAGGTTGAGACGAGGGTCTTACCCTCACCCGTCGCCATTTCTGCAATGTGCCGCTCATGCAGTGCGATCCCGCCAATAAACTGCACATCGTAGTGCACCATATTCCACGGCAACATGTGGTCACACACGTCAAACTCCTGACCGCACATACGGCGGGCCGCGTTCTTCACCGTCGCAAACGCCTCCGGCAACAAGTCATCGAGCGACTCACCATCCTGATGGCGCTGCATAAACTCGGCGGTCTTGGCGCGCAGTTGCTCCTCCGTAAGCGCTTGATATTCAACTTCAAATGCGTTGATACGGTCGGTAATAGGCTGACACTTTTTAAGAAATTTCTTATAGTGACGACCAGAAAACTTTTTAAGGATGGCTGAGATCATGAGATCTAATGTATGCGGTTACTGAATGAAATTATGCGCAGATTTCAGCTCACTGAGGACACCGGAAATGCGAAAAAAAGTAGAAAATGGTGAAACTAGCGCCCGCTGGCAAGTGTGTTTCCCGTAGTATATACACAAGAATGCAAATGCATGAAGACGAACAGGCTAGGACGACTGCACCAAGAATTAAGCATTGCAAAAATCACGTAATACAGGACAGTCCTACAGGCTGCTTTTGTTATGCGAAAAATTCCTGAAAAATACCGACAATGGTTACTGCAAGAGCTACCCATCTTGGAAAATAAAGGCATCCTCTCGGCCAAATCCCGCCAACCACTCGAAGACTATTATTCGAACCAAGTTGAATCACGCGTGCACTCGGCAGCCATTGCCTGCGCGGTGCTCGGAGCGCTGCTCATCGGCGGCGGCATCATCCTACTATTCGCCCATAACTGGGACGATCTGTCTCGAACCGCGCGAGCCGTGCTAGCATTCTGTCCGCTCGCCATCGGCGTGGCACTTAGCGCATTAGCGATTCGCCGTGGCGGCACGGGGCGGTGTGAAGCGGCGGGCATTTTCCATAGCTTGGCAGTCGGCGCGTGTATTGCGCTGATCGGACAAACCTATCACCTGCCGAGCAACACCCCAGGCTTTCTACTGGTCTGGGCACTGCTCATCCTGCCGCTCATCTTCCTGCTACCCTCCACAGGAGCGTATTTGTTTTATATCATGCTGATCTGCAGTTGGAGCGGCGCAGCACAGCAAGAATACGGACAAGCGCTCGGCTTTTGGCTATTGCTGATTCCCGCGGTTGTTCATGTCGTTCGACTCATCCGACGCGAAGCCCACGAGGGACTGCTCTCGCTGTGGGGATTGATGCTGATGCTGCCGATTGCCCTAGGAATCGTGCTGGAGCGCACCGTGCCGGGACTGTGGATCGTCGCTTATGCATGCTTCTTGAGCCTATCGGGGCTCCTCGGCCTACGCTGGTTTCCAACTGAATCAGGCTGGCGCAATCCACTACAAACGGTTGGCTTGGCGGGCATCACGGTGCTGGCCTACATCTTCACTTGGCAAAATGTGTGGCACGATATCGGCTGGAGCCACACGCGCCACTACGGCAACTACCAGGAATGGGGAATTTGGTGCGACTCGGCCCTCACACTTGGACTGGCAATCGTATGGGCACTCACCGCCGTCAAGACGCTACGGTGTAATACATTGCCCAAACTCATCCTTTGCTCGTTCCCCCTGTTAGCGAGCGCGGGTTTCTGCTTCGCCGCAAGCAGCGGAGGTGCACTCATCAACGCTCTGCTGTTTAACGCCTACATGCTCGCACTCGGGCTCGCCTATTTAGCACAAGGCTGCCGCAGCACTCAGCTCCGACAGGTCAACTACGGCATGGGCGTGCTCAGCCTACTGCTAATTACGCGATTCTTCGATAGCGACTTTGGCTTCTTCGCCCGCGGGATCGTATTTATCCTCATGGGTGGCTGCTTCCTTATGACGAATCTCATCATGACTCGGAAAAAAAATCACCCGCAGGAGGCGCAACGATGAACTGGCGAATCATACTGTTCGGGCTACTGATCGTCGTGCAAGTGGCGGTGCCACTACGAATGATTCAGCAACGCGAAACCGTGCTGCGCGAAGGTGAACTCTTCCGCTTCAAAACCGAGCCCATCGACCCAGCCGATCCATTTCAGGGCCGCTACGTTTGGCTGCATATTGAAGCCGACTTTGTGCCAATGTCTGAGGCTGGCACCGATGCCATCGACTACAAGACAACTGGCTACGCCCTACTCAACGTCGACGAACAAGGCTTTGCCAAGTTTACCGATTGGTCATCTGAGCGCCCCACTCAAACCACGAATTACCTCAAAACCAAAGCTCGCGGCCAAGCAGTAAACTGGGAACAACTGCCAGATGGCAACCGCACACGCGTGCATCAAGGGCTAGGCATCGACATCCCCTTCACCCGCTTCTACATGGATGAAGCCAAAGCACCCCGCGCCGAACGACTCGCTCACGAAGCCACCCGCAACGAAGACTGCTGGGTTGAGGTCCGTATTTTTAACGGCAGTGCCGTGATCGAAGACGTCATCGCCGAAGGCCAATCACTGCGCGACTTAGCTAGCATTGAAGAATAGCAGGCGCGCAACTCAAGCTCTGTGTCTCCGTGGCTTCGTGTGAAAATCTGTAGTCCCATCGCCACTCCCCTACAAAGAGCCAGCACGAAACTGAATCTTGTCGGGCTAAACTAAACAACCTTTAAACTTGAAATACTGCAATATCAATGCAGATTATCTAGTTTATGTTGAATCGAGAGCATTACAAAACGCAGCTCGTCGAAGCCCTGCGCCACAATCCTATCGTGGCACTCATCGGAGCGCGTCAGATCGGAAAAACCACTCTCGCCCGCGAGCTATTGAGTGAACATGCCGCGACCTATTTCGATTTGGAGGATCCAACGGTCGCCGCCTTAATGGAGAACCCGATGAGTGCCCTGGGCAGCCTGAAAGGTCTGGTCGTGATCGACGAAGCGCAGCGAGCACCAGAGATTTTTCCGACACTACGCGTGCTGGCCGATCGCAGCGGAGACGACACACGCTTCCTCATCCTCGGCAGTGCCTCTCCGTCGCTCACACGCCAAGCCTCCGAGTCCTTGGCCGGACGCGTCGCCATCATCGAGATGCATGGCCTGTCAATCAAAGAGACCAACACTGACTCGCCCGACAAGCTTTGGCTGCGCGGCGGCTTCCCCCGCGCTTTTCTAGCGAAAAGCGATCAAGCGAGCTTTCAGTGGCGGACTGACTTTATACGCACTTTCTTAGAACAAGACCTCTCCAACCTCGGCTTCGGCATGGCACCAGCCAAGATGCGTCGTTTCTGGACGATGCTGGCACACTATAACGGCCAAGTCTGGAATGCTAGCGAAGTGGCGGCATCCATGGGCATCGCCCCCAACTCATCGAGAAACTACCTCGATGCACTCGAACAAACCTTCATGGTGCGCCAACTCCTACCGTGGCACGCCAACGTCAAAAAGCGCCTTGTCAAGACTCCCAAACTGTACTTCCGCGATAGCGGCCTCTACCATTCCTTGCTGCATATTGAGAACCAACAGCAGCTCCTCACTCACCCAAAGCTTGGAGCCTCTTGGGAAGCTTTCGCTCTAGAACAAGTATTGACCGATCTGCAGGCGTGCGACGCGTATTTCTACGCAGCCCACAGCGGGATGGAACTCGACCTCTATCTACCCAACCAGGGCAATCTGGGCATTGAGTTCAAGCGCCAGGACGCTCCAAAAATCACCCGCTCCATGCGCGAGGCAATCAAAGACCTAAGCCTGAAAGAACTCTGGATCATCTATCCTGGCAACCGCGAATACGAGCTGGAAAAAGGGATTTGGGCGAAGCCCTTGAGCACTATTTAAGGACGATCAGATTTCCTTAGACCAACACCACGCGCAACGGCGGCAAGCCCACCAAGCTCCAGAAGCTAGTTAAGCTGACGGACTATTTGGGCGCGATCACCCGATCGCTCGCTGCCATCGCGACCATCGTGCCCTTTATTCGCTCGAAAGATGATACAGCGACCAAAATCACACTCCCTCATGGCACGCTCAGCGAGCTCACCCACATTGAAGCATTTACGCAGGCCTTTTCCCTGATCAAAAAGCGCCCGGACTGAATGCTATTTACCGTTAATCGCGGTTCACATAAAATG
>Ga0206125_10002249_pt1 | contig 20737 bp, 21 predicted proteins | sample Helgoland_Spring_4_FD_148598 | JGI IMG/M metagenome (GOLD analysis project Ga0206125, IMG submission 148598) | Pelagic subsurface seawater microbial communities from Kabeltonne, Helgoland, North Sea - Helgoland_Spring_Bloom_20160331_1 | ecosystem: Environmental > Aquatic > Marine > Epipelagic ... | reverse complement strand
TAGACCTATTACCCCAACAAGAATTATTCTTCCTCTTTTTCTACACATATTTGCAGATTGAGAAATAATTTCATTGCTTTTATTTGAAGCCGTAATAATTACTCCATCTGCACCAACTCCATTAGTGTATGATTGTACAAACTTCACTTGATCAGTTCCTTCGGCTGGATTAATAGCTATAATTCCTTTTTCTTTTGCGATTCTAATTTTATCAGGATCAAAATCAAAACCTATTACATTACAACCGTTTGCTAATAAAAGCTCAGCTGTTATTAATCCAATTAATCCTAAACCTACTACTACTATTGTTTCTCCGAATGTTGGTTGTAATAATCGAATCCCTTGCAAACCAATTGCCCCAATAACTGTAAAAGCCGCTTCCTCATCTGTTACATTGTTTGGAATTTTAGCTACTAAATTTTTAGGGACACAAACATATTCAGCATGATTTCCATTCGATGCAACTCTATCTCCAATAGAAAATTCTGTAACTCCTTTACCGACAGCAACAACAATACCTACATTACAATACCCTAATGGTAATGGTTGTCCTAATTTATTAAATACCGCTTCAATTGTAGGACGCAAACCGTCAGTTCTTACTTTATCCAAAACCATTTTCACCTTATCTGGTTGCTGTTTTGCTTTCTGAATAAAATTTGCTTTACCAAAATCTACTAACATTCTTTCTGTTCCTAAAGAAACTAGTGTTCTGGTTGTTTGAATGAGAATACTTCCTGATTTTACTCTAGGAACTGGAACATCTTCCAATATCGTATTACCTTTTTTAAGGTCTTGTATTATCTGTTTCATTATTTATTTATTTTGTCAATTTTTTCGCAAATAGAAATATATTGCTCTATCCTAACTTTTGCAGATGAAAAAGTTGAAACACGAGAAGTTCCTAAACTAACTAAATTATCATAAAAACTCTTGTCTAATACTATTTGTTCAATTTTATCTACAATATCAACTGGATCTAATGGATTAAAGTAACAAGCAGCATCTCCACATATATCATGTGAAAAATCTAAGTCCGAAGTTAAGATCGGTTTACGAGAAATCATAGCCTCTGGATAAGAAGCTGTAAAACTTTCTAAAAGAGTCGGCAAAAAAAGTGCATCTGAATCTCTGTAAACAACAGGACAGTCCTCTACTTTAATTGGCCCTAGGTTAATTAAATGATTTTTAAAATTATCAAAATTTTCTTTAAATTCATCTTGTGGAATAGTCAAATAGAATTTGACATTTAATTTTTTCTTTATCAGCAGAGGTATAATACTATTTATTATACTTAAATTTTTATGAGGGTAATTTGCTGTTATGGTTACAAATCTAAATTCGTGCTCATCTTTTTTAATCGGTAATATAAATTTTTTCTCAGAAATATCAATGTTAAAATGATTACCATATGTATTTCCAACTACAAAAATATTTTCTAAAGGGACTTTTGCATACTTATTCAACCTATTTTTAACTGTTAATGTTTCAACAATAAAAAAAGAAGACTCTCTAATAGAAGATTTTAATTTAATCCAATTTTGAAATTTCTTTTTAACTCTATCCATAACTGAGAGGACTTGAAATGCTATAGAATCTGGGTTAATAGTCCAACCAGCAGCAAAACCAGAAACATGAATTGTTTTTGGCTTCCAATACGTAGGTCCAAAAATGGAAAAAACTACGTCTGGCTTTACAAGCGATTCTATGGCATATAATTCTTTTCTTGCTTTGATTCCTTTAAATAATGGTCCTGGAAAAGAATTTAATTTAAAAATTTTAATATTTTTTTTCGGATTCTTTAGTTTAAAATTCAATTCTTTATCAATTTCATCGGAAAGCACAACATAAAATTTATGATTTGTAGTTAAATTAATTATCTCACTCATAAAAGAATAAGCAACTTGTAGAGCTCCACCAATTTTTAAGTTTGAAATATTTACTAAGATCCTCATTATTATTATTTAAATTATTTTATTAACGAGTTTTTTTTCAGATATAACACTCAAAGGCTAATTATAATTTTACCAAACCTCAAATTATTAATATATTTAGCTAGTAAAATTAGATGTAATATTTAAACTTTAAAACTATATTTTTAATTTTTGTAATAATCTTTTCAGACAAATTATAACCTATAAAAATTTTCAGAATTTGAAAAACTTTATTTTCAAGATTATCAAAATTATAGTTTCTGTGTTCGTTAGTTATTTCAGATTTAGACTCAAGCAATTTTTTAATTAGATTATCACTTGGATTATCTTCCGATAAAACTTTATTAAAAATTTCAGAATTTTTTCTAGTAAATGAGTTAGTAGATGACATTGATGAGTCCAATAATCTATATTTTATTAAAACTTTAGAAATATTTCTTAAAACAGCTCCTTTCCTTAAGAATTTATTCCAAAGATGGTAATCCTCCTTTGCAAATAAAATAGAGCAATACTTTCCGTATTTCTCAATTGAGGATGAACGAATTAAAACTGTAGGGTGAGAGATTACATTGTCTATATGCAATAGATAATAATTTAAAATAGTTGTCGACATTACCGAAAAAGATCTACCTAAATAATTACCACTTTGATTAACATACAACATAGCCCCACCTAAAACGTCAACATTCGTGTTTTTTTCCATAAAGTTATACTGAATTTGAAAGCGTTCAGGTAATGATATATCATCAGCATCCATTCTTGCTATATATTTCCCTGTAGCCATTGAAATACCTATGTTTAGAGAATAGGCTAAACCATGATTTTCTTGATTAAATACTCTAATCCTCTCGTCTGTAAAAGAATTAATAATATCAAGTGATGTATCAGTAGATCCATCATTAATAATAATAAATTCAAAATCAGTAAAAGATTGATTTAAAATACTATCAATAGCTGTGCTTATATAATTTTCACAATTGAAAACAGCCATTAAAACAGAGATAGTGGGAGGTTTGATCTTTTTTAAATTTTTATCCATGAATTAGGAACTATGTCTTTATAACTTTCTTTAGATCTTTTAGGAAACCATTTTTCAGGTGCTATTATAATTTTATTTGGATTATTATTTAACCAAGCACCCCACCAACTAAATGAACTATTTGCTATTATGTTGTGTTTGCAATTACTCATTAAATACATATCCTTATAACTGTCTTTTCCAAAGTTATGTTTAATAATTTTTGATTTTATATTTAATTTATTTATGAACTGATTTACGAAATGTTTATCATCAGAAAATACATAAAAAATAATATCTTTATCCTCTCCAATCTCTTTACTCATTCTATAAATTGCTTTTGAATAATACTCCTCAGTACACACCCCCTCATAAGAAGTGTTTCCAAGATAATCACCTCGTCGAATATGTATACAAACAGAAGTACTTGATTGAATTTCTTTAGATATTTTCAAATTTTTATTATCAATGTTTTTAAATTTAAATATTTTTTGAATTTCTTCCTGAATTTGACTAAAATATTTTTCGCTTTGCCAATAACCATTCAAATAAAATCTATTAATTTTAAATATTCTTGCATCAAAAAATAATTTATCCTCAAAAACAAAAGATTTAAAGTTAAATTTTAAAAAAAATCTAAGTTTTAATATACTCCATCTACTCACTTTAACTTTTAGATCATTAAAACCAAAACATCTTTCCAACTCATATCCATTATGCATTTTTGTATAACTGAATAAAGATGTATCTAAAATCACATTTCTACATTGTCGCTTTAATACCAAATATAAAGCATACTGGAACATTTGGTTACCAAGCCCACCACTAATAACAATTTTCATAAAAAAAACTTTTTTTTAATTAAAAAATATTCTGAAAAACCGCATTCTTTATTCTTTCTATAAAATCAAATTAAACTATCATTTAAATTTCAAGATAATAAACATTATGCTCTAAAAAATAAATGCATGAAACAGATTTAACATAAAACATCCAATTAAAACAAATGGAATAAATCTATTTGTTTTTTTACTACAGATCAAAAATAAAAAAGGAAAGAATATACTTAAATATCCATGATGACCTGCTTTTCCGAATAAGATTGAAAGAATCATAATCAATCCAAACAGAATAATACTGTTTTCATTTTTTTTCAAAAATGAAAGTTTATTTTTCATAAAAAACAACTCAAGAACGATAAGAAACCAAGTGAATACAGATAGAATATGGAAAAAAAACATTACAATGTTACCACCATAATTATTGTAATGAATTTTAAAGTCATACCATGGGAAGTTACCAAAAGAAGTCAAAATTATTTTGTAGAACAATCCTAATAGACCACTAAATTTAAAGGTAGTCCCTGCGTTATAAATTTGATCATCTGAAGGAAAAAAATAAGCATTAAAAAAATCAATATAGTAAAAATAGAATGGTAGGAAAACAATAAAAAAATAAAAGAAATACTTAAATTTTTTTGAAGAGTTTGAATAAAATATTCTTAGAAAGAAATAACACAAGTACAAAACTATATAACCTCCTTTAGATAAAAAAGTAAATATAATAGCTAACATTAATATAAATAATGATAAAAAATTATTTTTTTTTATGACTGCTTCTATAGATAAATAATAGAGAAATGCTGCAAAAAACGTAAAATAATGTCTTGTAGGTGCTACACCCTGAACAAAAAAAGTTGGAGATATTAATAAAAATAAAACTATATATAGCATTGTTGAGTTTTTTAAAACCTTAAGCAAGGCATTTACTTTTATAAGAATAAGTTATAAGTGCTAAAAAAATAACTGTTGACTTAAATAGAAGGCACTTTCACTGATATTTGATATAAATAGTTCCTTTAAAAAGAGAATCTGTGGATAAGCTCCAATATATTTTAGCTCATAAAAAATTGAATAAAAACTATTTGTGCTAAAAAAATTCTTTTCAATAAATAATAAATCATAGACTTTGTTAGCTTGTTCAAAATAATACACACCATCACCAATGGAAGAATAATTTTGCTTGAAAAAAAAACTTAACAAAATGGAAATAATGGGGAAAATTAAAAAATATAACCTTTTGTTATCCTTAAAACATAACATAACTTGAATTGTCATTACAATAATCAGTATTGAAATAAAAACAAATGGATCAAATAAATCACAGATTACGACAAGAAAAAAATAAAATAAAAGAAAATAAATAAATTTCATATTATTAACCAATAAATTCAATACTTCTTATAATATTCTTGTGTCTATCAGAATATTCAATATACCAGTCGTTTTTGAACCAAAACTGTTCTAAGCTCTTGTAATCTATTGAGAGAAAATATTTTTGAACAAAAAAATCTGAACATTCATTACTCCATTTTGGAATATATTTTATTTTCTTCATGAATTCTAACAATAAATAACCTTCTGCAGTTCCTTGTCTCATAAAGTAACGATTATTTTTTTCAACTTTAATGTCTTTAATCCTTTTTTGATCTAATTCACAATCCCAATAAACTAATAAATCTTCAATATTCCCAAACATTAACATATCAGATATCGAATAGTGCCTGTCACTAAAAGAATTCATAGTTGAATATATAAGTTTAGATTTACTCAAAATAATTTCAATAAATTTCTCGATATAATTATAATTATATTGATAAATTCCTTGATCAGTTCTAGTCTTTAATGCATATTTAAAATTATTATTTTTCAAATACTTGAGTGCATTAACAGTTGAAAGTATCTGTAAATTAATATTTTTTATACCACGATACTTTGGATAATTATTAAGAATAACTTTAACATTATTTAACTTATTAATCTCTCTTAAAACTTTTTTATCTGAATCTACCCATGTGCTTAATACAATTTGAACTTTAGGATAAAGTTTTCTATAGTTATGTAGAATTTGGAGTAAGAATTTCTTTTCCTTTGGAATGTTACCTTGTATAATTATTCCGACTTTATCGCTAACATCAAAACTATTCAATATACTGTTACCGTAAATTTTATGACTTATTATCTTACCTGTGAGTCTGTAAAATATTATCGAAAGTAACTTTAATACTATTTTAGTCATTAAAAATTTTTTTTAATATAGTTGAAAACTTGAAAGGTGAACCATAAGGGGGAAGATCATTAAAGAAATAGCTTCTGGTCATTTCAAAATCTTCCCATCTGTACATAGTGTATTTTATATCTTTATCAGGTAGAAAAGATTTTAAGTGCTCCCTTGAGGATAAATGAGGACTTACTGAGTAATTTTCCATTTTATCATAAAGCTCTCCAAATAAATCCATGTTTTTTGAATTTGAAAAAAACCATAAATCTAAAAACCCTTTCCCTTCATGATTATTTATATAATTTAATTTTAAATTATTTTCAGGTCTGGGTAAATCATTCCAATTTGAAGCATAAAAAAATTTATTTTTATACTCTGTGAAGATTACTGGTTTGAAAAAAGCAACATCAAATCTTGTAATCATCACATAATCATAAGTAAAATTTTTACATTTTTCGTAATCTTTCTTGAGATTTATTACTTGCTGATTGCTATACCATCGACTGCATGCAAATTGTTTTTTTTTAGCTTTATAATTCTTAAAGTCATTACTGAGAAATTCATTGATCTTTAACTTAAAATAAGATTTTATTCTTCCAAATCCATCAATAGGATCTTTGATTTTAGTAGCTTTAGGAAATATTTTTTGTTTTTCAAAAATTGCTAATTTTGGATTATATAAACTTCGAATTTCCTCTTCAAGCTCCGTATTCCAACAATGAATGAAAATATCAATTTCTGAATTTTGATCCAAGATATTTTGCTTTATGTACTTATAAGTAAAAGCGGGATCTAATAACTCACCACTTCCACCCTGTCCTTTAACGGAACCAACTAATCCTGATAAACATAATGCTATTTTCATATAATTATAGTTTTAAATATTTATTTGATTAAAATCTAGATTATAATTATCTATTTATTTTTATCATAGTTATTTTTTAAAAAACTTTAAATTTAAATAATTAGAAAAATCCTGCTCTACTAATTTTTTTGTATAGTTCGAAATTAAAATAAACATTGGAATAGCTAATAGATATAATATTTCTTTTGTAATACCGAATTGTATCAAATATGTATTTAATTTATTTGAAGCTAAGAAAGGTTTGAATAAACTATGAACTAAATATAAAGAATAGGATATATTACCTAAGAAGAAAAGAATTTTATTGAATTCTAATCTGGTTTTTAAAAAGGAAAAAACAAAAAATATTGACACTGGACCCCAAACATATATTCTTTTTACTAATACTCCATTTATTGACAAGAATTCGTGAGCATTACCAATTACATTTGGAACATTATCATCAAACATTGAAACTAATAATAAAATTATAGATGAACATACGATTAATATTTTAGAATTAAATTTATTTTGAAAAATTTTATATTCCTGATTTAAAAACTCCAATAAGATACCTAATCCAAAATAAATAAAAAACGGAGATATCAATATATCAATATGAATATTATTTAAATCAATAAACATCCCGATAATTCCTATCAAAAAACATACTAAAATATTAATTACTTTCCCCTTTTTTTTGAATAAAACCAACAAAAAGAAGGTTAAGATGTAAAATAACAATTCATACCTCAAAGACCATCCAGCAAAAATAATTGGTTCAGAATATGTACTAATCCACTCGCCTAGAAAGAAAATAGACATAAACAAACTTTCAATATATTTAATTTTGTCAAATGGTGAAAACAAAACAAACATAAAGAAAGATGCTAAACAGAGAACTAGCCACAATGGATATAGCCTTATTAGCCGATTAATAAGAAACCTTCTCGGATTCGATATATATTTTGGAGATGATTTTGATATTATATACCCCGATATGATAAAGAAAATATCTACTCCTATTGCACCGTGAAAATTAGACAAAAAGAAAATAGGATAATGCGCAAATACTACCATTATACATGCAATTCCTCTTAAATATTGAATTTCATTTATCAATTTTTTAGTATTCTTCTTGCATTAATATTAGTTTACGTAATCGGATTTTCCAATGTTCATCTGATAGTTTCATTAGTGCTATACCCTCAAACATAAAAAAATTAGTTACACATAAAGTTAAACCAATTAATAGAATCCAAAACCAACCTAAATTCAAAGGAAGCAAAAGTGAAATTAAAAATGTTAACCCTATGCTAGGAAGACTTCGAATAATCGGATAACCAATAGATTTTTTTAACAAAGTGTTAATAGGTAGATTTATTTTACGGCAAACCCAGTAAGGCGTATAAAATCCAGTTGTCAATGCTTTACTGATTAAAGTACCTAATGCAACACCAGCAAGCCCCAAAGGACCGACCAAGGTAATTGATATTGCAATATTTAGAATTGCCTCTGCAGAAGAAGCAATTGTCCATTTTTGCATATCACCCGATGCATAAACTATTGCAGTTGTTCCTCTATACACTGTATCTAACAATGCCCAAAATACAAAAACAAAATTAAGTAAATTACCACCATAATTTTGAGGACCTACCCATAAAGAAACAAATTGCTGATTTGCAATAAAAAGGAATGCTCCAGATAAAATTGCTATTCTAACAGAGAAAAAGGTGATACGCTTATAAGTTTGTCGTAGTTTATCCATTTCATTATTAGCAAACATCTCAGTCATAGCTGGAAAAATGGCATTTGGTAATTTACTCGCCAGAGTAACACTAAACATAATTGGTAATTTTGAGGTAAAACTATATGGAGTCACACTTTCAGCCCCCATATATCCAGCAATTACAATATTATCTGAACTTAATGCAACTGTATTTGCAACTCTACCTAATTGAAAATAACCACCAAATGAAATTAACTTTTTTAAATCTTTTTTATTACAAAAAGAAATTTTCAGTTTTAATTGTGGAAAATACTTTCTAGCATAAATAAAGCTAGCAATACTGCCAACAATAACTACAAAAAGACTTGCTATAGGCAAAGCTACAAGTCCAATTCCTCCATATAACAAAATAATAGATAAGATTATACTTATTATTGAAATAATATTCTTGGAAATATTAATAACAACCATTTGTTGAAATCCAACAACTATCGCGCCAAAAACTGAAAGGGGTAAGGCCAATGCACCTGAAATAATAGCTAGTCGATAAGCAGAAAGTACGATTAGTGATTCTTCTTTGGGAATTTTAAACCATATGGGTATAAATGGAGAAATACTAAATCCTATTATAAAAAACACTATTCCTATTATACAAAAAGTAAAAAAGGCAGTACTAATAATATCATTTAACTCCTTAGGTTTTTCTTTTGAAGCCAAAGTTGCAACAAAACGAGTCAATGACATTCCTAAACCTAAATCAGTTAATGCTAAATACCCAAGTATTGAGATAGTAGTGATCCAAAAACCATAGAGAGCTTGAGATGTTAACTCCAAAATTATTGGAGCTGCTATAAAAGTGATTGTTGTTAAAGCAATCGTTCCTCCAACATCTGAAAAAAAACCAATAAGAGCTTTGAAGGTTCTACTGCTCATTAAATATTTTTTGAGAAACAGTGTTTTTAATAAACGACTCTAAATCTGATGGTATTCCCATTCCATACATCCCATCATATTCTTTTCCTATATTAAAAGTTCTGATTTTAGCTTGATCAATAATCATTTCATTATAAGCAGGTGCTACATAAAACTCATTATTAACACGAAGATTTTTGGTTATCATTTGACCTGCAGCTTTCACAAAGTCTGAACCTCTTTGAAAGTTATAAATACCAACTGTGGCTTCATTTGAAATAACCTCTTTTTCCACTACATTACTTACCTGACCATCATTATCAAAGCCAACAAAAGACCACTTTGGGTCATCAGCCCACATAGTCATAATTAGACCATCTAATTTTTTATCATCCATTAATGATAAATAATCATTAATATCAATATCTACCCATTGATCACTATTTGCCATCATTAGCTGATCGTTATTATCAATATATTCTCTTGCCAGTAAAACAGTACAAGCAGCTCCTTCAGTAACCTCATTAACTGGCACTATTATGCATCCTGGAGCAATTCTATTTAGAGTTTCTTTCATTCCTAAATGATCTAAATGTTCTTCAAGAGCCACAAAAATAAAACGGTGTTCACAAAGAGGTCTAATATTATTAACAACAACCTCTATCATTGGCTTTCCATGAACTGGTATAAGTGGTTTTGGTAATTCAAAACCTGCTTCAGCAAAACGACTACCTCTACCTGCAATTGGTAAAACTATATTAATCATATCTAATCTATTTTTTTTGTTATGTATTTATCATTTGAGGCACCTGGTACTTTAACAACCACTGTAGTTACATCAGTAAGAGCTAAAAAATCTGTTGATTCCATTGGAGGAATAGTTAATATTTCACCTTCGTTGTACTCAACCCCCATCATTCTGACTTTTCCTTTAAGTATTACTGTATATTCTGTTGCTACTTTATGATAATGCTCTTCTTCCGCATCTCCAGTTTTGTATTTTTTTACAGCAACTTCTACATCATTTGTTTTTAAAAGTGATGGTTCAAAATTCCCAATGAACCATCCTCCTATCATATCATCTAATTTTGCTTTATCCATTTAATTATTTTTTGAAATATATCTCTCAAATTCAACGATTTTTTGAGGAGAATAAAAAGATATATAGTTTTTAGAGTCTATAGATTTATGTGTGACCTTTTTATTTAATAATATCATTTGGTTAATCAATGCAGATGTATATAATTTATTGTCGTGATAATCTTCAATTTCAATTGCTTCAAAAGCACTCTCTATAAAATCATTAAACGATTTAAAATAATAAAAACCTGCAATTGCAGATCTACTAATCGGATTTTTCTCTTCAGCCTGCAAAATATTTTCATTTTTATCTGACATTACATAAGACCATCTTGGGTGAACTGACTCAAATGTTATTAAACCAGCATCTGTTTTTTCATCTCTAAATTGATTTATAATCGAATTAAGACTTAAATTAAATACTTGATCGCCATTAACAATTATAGTATCGTCATCTTTATTAACACTCTCTACAGCCATTAAAATACTGCATACTGCTCCATAAGTTTTTGATTTTAGAGTTACAACTTCACAATTTGGCGTTAATAATTTTAAAGTATTGTCTAAGTGAAATTTCAAACAATCTTCCTCTTTTAGGATATATATAAATTTATTAACCCCTTTAATTGTCAATAAATTTTCAACTACATACTGTATTAGAGGCTTTCCCGAAACCTCTCTTAGTGGAAGAGGATAAAAGTTGTTATTGTTATCAAAATTTGATATACCAGCTAAAGGTAATATTATATTCATAATTATAGTTTTTCGATTTCCTTAATTCGATTTGTTATATTTAAATACGTGACATCAGTTATTTCACCAATTTTTAATAAATGACCGCCGCTTGCTTTTGCTGCATTTATACCATTTTCATTATCCTCAAGAATCAAACACTCCTCTGGTCTAAGGTTCATTTTGTCCATTGCTTTTATATACATCTCCGGATCTGGCTTGCCTTTAGACACATCCTCATTTGATACGTAAAATTCAAAATATTTATCTAAACCTGCTTGAAATATCATAACCTCTACCGATTTCCTTATAGAGTTTGAACATACTGCCATTTTATAACCTTCTGAATGAAGTTTTGATAAAGCATATTGATGTGCAAATAGAGGTTTACATTTATTCAAAATCATCCTCATAGTATGCTTTTGCTTCATCTTATTAATTATTGGATGTAACTCTTTAGGTAGTTTCCCTACAGAAGTTAACATATTAAGCTTATCTCTAGTTGGTAAGCCATCAAAAGTAACTAAATGGTCATACAAACTAATTTCACTTCCAAATATTTTTAACGCTTCATTGAGTGCTTCATAATGCCAATCTTTAGCTTCAATAAGGACACCATCCATATCAAAGAGAATTGCTTTTATTTTATTCATTTTTAAAAAATTTAATTGCCTTTTCAGGCAAGTCAGTACATAAAATCAAATTATCGTTATTAATAATATTCCAACTTTTGAGTAAAGTCCAATGCTTTAAATGTTCTCTATTATGTAATTCAGAGGAGACAATTGCTACTTTTTTACCATTATTTATATGCTTTTTAACTAATTCTTCCGAATACCAAACCCCTTCAAAAGCATCTAACCAAATCCCTGTAGCACTCTCATATAATGATCTACCAAGTTCAAATTCACTCTGTCTAATAAATACATTCATTCCCTTTTTCAAATACATAATTGTATCCGGTATACTCATATCAAAAACAAAATAATTATTTATACTATTTTGATTTAGAGATTTCAAGAGAAGTTTTTGTAATCCATCAGATTTAATATTTAAAGCGAGTGAAGAGTTAATCTCTAGTGATTTATATATTTGGAAAAAATGATCAACGGTAATACAATCCTTATTTGGGATGTCATGAGATATAACAAGTTTACCATTAAAGTCTCTAATGTCAGTTTCAGTTCCTAAATTTAAGCTAAAACTTTTTCGGAAAGCAATGTCTGTATTTTTCTCGGAGTTTTCAAACCAATATCCCCTGTGTGAAATTATTTCCATTTTTTATGTAATTAAAACACTACAATTATTTTACTAAAACCTACTTACACCACAAAAATCCAAAACTAATTTATCTTTAGGTAATTTAAGACCTTTAAACTCATTGTGAGAAACTAAAAATACAATTATATCTGCATCTACTACTGCTTCTTTATAATCAGTAAGCTTGAATACACTGTGCTCTTTTAAATTTGGCTCTACAATAAAACATTCTTCATTATTTGAGTTTTGTAAAACCTTTTGAGTTATGTATTTAGCAGGAGACTGCCTTAAATCATCAATATTTGGTTTAAATGCTAACCCCATTAAAGCAGTTTTTGGCTTTCTACCGTGTTTTAATTCAAATTTAAGTTTCTCATTTTGAATTTTTTCAGCACACCAAAAAGATTTGTAATTATTTACTACTCTAGCTGTACCAATAATTTTTGACTCCATTGGATAATCAGAAACTATGAAATAAGGATCCACAGCGATACAATGACCACCTACTCCACATCCTGGTTGCAGGATGTTAACTCTAGGATGTTTGTTAGCAAGATTGATTAATTCCCATACATTAATATCTGCCTTATCACATATTAAAGAGAGTTCGTTAGCAAAAGCTATTTGAACGTCTCTAGAAGAGTTTTCTACTAATTTGCACATCTCAGCAGTCCTGGCATTAGTTCCGTGCAACTTACCTTTTACATACATGCTATAAAATGAGATCGCTTTTTGAGTAGAATTCTCATCCACACCTCCAATTACACGATCATTCTCAACGAGTTCATGCATAACATTTCCTGGTAATACTCTTTCCGGGCAATAAGCTATATAAATATGCCCTTCCAATTCAGGTCTAGAATCAAATATCATTTTCTGCATTTTCTCAGTTGTACCAATAGGAGAAGTCGATTCAATTATATATAAATCCCCTTTTTTTAGTAATGGAATAATTCCCTTTGTAGCAGCCTCAACAAAAGAAATATCTGGTTCGTTATTTGACTTAAATGGTGTTGGAACAACTATTAGATATACTTCAGCAGGAATTGCTTTGATTGAAGCCTTTAAATTTCCTTTTGAAACAGCTGCAGACACAATCTTATCTAGATCTGGCTCAATAATGTGGATTTTTCCTTGATTTATAGTATCAACTACTTTTTGGTTGATATCAACACCCATAACATTTGTTCCGTGCGATGCAATTAATGCTGAGGTTGGTAAACCAATATACCCTAATCCTATAGTTACTACTTCTGGATTCATTATTTAATATTTTTTATAAAGTCTACAATTCTTTTTGATGCAAATCCGTCTCCGTATGGATTATGAAGCTTTGACATTTTAATAAAATTATCTTCATTTTTGAGTATGTCTAATGCTTTAGAAACAATTAAGTTTTCATTTGTTCCTACCAATAAAACTGTTCCAGCTTCTACAGCCTCTGGTCTTTCAGTGGTGTCTCTCATTACTAAAACTGGTTTGCCTATACTTGGTGCTTCCTCTTGAACACCTCCACTATCTGTGATAATAATTTTAGATCGATTCATCAACCAAATGAAATCTTGGTAGGCTAAGGGGTCTATTAAAATTACATTATTAACTCCGGTTAAGATTCTATTAACGGGTTCCTGTACTTTTGGGTTTAAATGAACAGGGTAAATGATTAAACGATTTGTGTCTTCCTCAGCAATTCGTTTTAAAGCTTTACAAATCCTTTCAAATCCCATACCATGATTCTCTCTTCGATGTCCTGTAACTAAAACTACTTCTTTATTCCCTATTTGTTTTGAAAGGCTCTGAATTAATAGACTGGGATTTTCATTAACTTTTTTAACAGATTGCAGTAATGCATCAATTACCGTATTACCTGTGACTAATATTGAATCCTCGGAAATATTTTCTTTTAGTAAGTTCTTTTTTGAAGTTTCAGTAGGAGCAAAATGATAATCACAAATTCTACCTGTTATTTGACGGTTTATTTCTTCCGGAAAAGGAGAGTTTTTATTGTTTGTTCTTAGTCCAGCTTCTACGTGACATACTTTTGCTCCAGAATAAAAACTAGCTATAGAACCAGACATAGTAGTTGTAGTATCTCCATGAACAAATACATAATCTGGTGAGAATTCTTCAAGAATTGGCTTAAGAGACTCAATAATAGAAGCAGTTAATCTATATAAATTTTGCCCTGGCTTCATTAAGTCTAAATCATAATCTGGATTGATTTCAAAAAAACCTAATACTTGATCTAACATTTCTCTGTGTTGGGCTGTGACACAAACTTTAGTATCAAAAGTATCTGAATATTTTTGAAACTCTTTGACTAATGGAGACATTTTAATAGCCTCAGGTCTTGTACCAAAAATTAATAGTATTTTCTTTCTCATTAATTATTTTATATTAAAATTGAAAAACATTTAAAATATTTTATTTATTATTTAAATAATTATTGCATCTTAAGTTTCTTGTAAATTCGTATTCTTGAGGAGTCCCACAAAGAGAAAAACAACTATTGTCAGTTAAAAAAGAAGTAACTTTTAATTTTTCTTTAATTAATTCATTGTAGATTGGAGCTATATATTTTTCATCATTAGTTAATTTAACTTTATTAGAAAATTTTAAAAATAAATCTATGGTTTTGAAACCATAAAGCCCGGTTGAACAATAATTACTAATTCGTTTTTTTTCAGTGACTAAACTAACTTGTCCTATTTCGTTTACAAAACTCCAATGATCTCCTTCTTGATCAAATACTTCAATTACTCCATCACTTCCATTAAAATTTAAATCAAAAGGAACATGTCTTATTGTATCACCGTTATATACTATCAATTCGTCGTATAGCTCAATGATTTTAGAATTTAAAATACCTAACTTAACCGAAGTTAATTGTCCATCTGTATCCTCAATTTCAACTATTTCAAATAATTTAAATCCTAATTTAGTTAAAAGATTTTTTATCCAGTTCTTATCATCAAACTTTAGATTTAAAACAATTATAATCTTAAATTCTCTATTAATATAACTTAATATATGCCACAATAAAGGTTTAGAGTTGAATAATGGTAATTTATACTTTACTATATTGTAACCAGCATTAAAAAATCTAGATGAATTGCCTGCTAATGGAATAATTACTGTTCTCATAACAAAGAATCTAGTTTTAGAGAAATTTTAAAAAAATTTTGCTGACGAAAGCTATTATCTTTATGAAGAGGAACCATTGAGAGAAATAGATTAATCATCCCATGTATAAGTAAATCTTTAGATATGGATGTTTCATTTACAAAAAAATTTAGATTTTCTTTAATTTCTTTTAGATTAATGGATTCTGAAGATTCTCCACTTATTATATTGTCATAACTTCCAATAAAACTATGCCCTAATTTAAAATAGTCATAAACATATGGGCCATAAAAACTATAACCTTCCTTTTTATTTAGGTAACCTCTAGGGTCAATTAACTTAATCGTATCGTTTCTTCTGTCAAATAAAATATTGCTAAAACAATAGTCTCCATGCATTATTGTTTCATAAAAAGTTTTATTCTCAAAGAATAATTTATTTTTATTAATTAATTTTATTATTTCAGATTTAGTAGGAAGATTATTTGAAAAATTAAGTATTTCATTTTCTCTTGAGACAAGTTTATCCAAAATAAAATTATTTTTCCCAACTTTTTTTATAGAACTATCTTGAATTTTCTTAATTGTTCTTATAAGATTTTTAATGATTTTTAATTTAATATCATTTTTATGATTTCCTTTAACAAAAACATCAGATAAACTCGGCATATTAAAGTACTGTATCTGGTATGATGCTATTTCAGACTCTTTAATATTTAGGTTTCTAACTATAGGTATTAAATCTGGAAATAATTTATGAGATGATTTAAGCCAATTATATTCGTAAACTATTTTACTAATATCCTTACTTGATTTTTCAATAAAGGTTTTCGAAATAGATTTTATATCATTAAATGATCTTGTTTCTAAGAAGTTTCTTTTTGAATTGTAATAAGTATGAAAATGTCCAAAATCAAACCAATTGCTCTGTTTTAATTCTATTATGTCGCTATTTCTAACTAAAGTCTTTAGAAGAGAATCTGTATTATTTAGTTTTTTACTTAAAATTATTGAGGAAAGTTCTTTATTGATAAAGAAAGATCCACACATAATTGAATTATCTGGCAATATGTACCAATTAGGATAGGGAATTTTCAATTTACCAATAGAAAAAATAATAGACTTATTCATATGTAAATCATCTGGGTACTTTATAAGTGTATCTCCATAAAGAAAAATTACATCCTCATTTTGAAACGAATTTAGTATTTCAATGACTAAATCTTTTATATTTAAATTCTCTTCTACAATAAACTCGTGAAAACCATAACTGTTAATATAGGGCTTGTCAACTTTTCTTTTTGACACATAAATATCCGAACAAAATCGATTTAACTCCTTTACTTGAAAATTTAATAAATAATCATTAGCTAAAGGTAAATGCGATGGTGAAATATCTCCAAAATCAATTGTCAGCTCACTTGTAATTTGTTTACTAGATAAAATAAACGCTATCATTATTTAATCAATTAACTTTTTTATCTCTTCGTAGTCTTTAGAAATAAATTCTGAAGGTCTAATACTTTTATCATCTATATAAAAGCCCTCTAATCCACACCAAGGTTTTCCAACATGCAATTCATCACAGGGTATATTATTATTATTAATCCACTCAACAATAACCGGTATAGTATATAAATTAATTTTCCCAATATTATTTTTATATGTTCTCATGTTTCTACTAGTAAAAAGAATGATTTCAAAACCTTTATTTTTGTACTCAATTAATTTTAACAAAACGGATTGTTTTATAGTCGAATTTTCATAATCTCCGTTAACTGTTTCACAAATAGTATTATCTATATCCACTATTAATTTTTTCATATTTATAAATTTATAATTGTATAAAGTTTTTTTGACAGCTGTATTAAGCTGAAAACATTGCTTAAAGTTACTACTTTGTCTCCAATAATCTCTGTAATGGAAATTTATGTTTGATTAATAATTATTTATTTACAACTTCTTATATTTATTCAACTCTTTTTGACTATTGAAAAAAAATCTCGACTACCACCGGTAGTCACTCTTATTTACCTTGCATCAATTTTATATCTGATTGCATCATGTCCTTCACCAACGATGTCAAATCATGCTCTGGTACCCAACCCAACTTCTCTTTTGCTTTTGTAGGATCACCAATTAATAAATCGACTTCAGTGGGTCTAAAATAAGTAGGGTCTATGGACAACACTTCTTTTCCAATTTCAGGTCGTTGTTCGTTGTTCGTTACTTGTTTTTTGTTGTTTGGGTTTATTGCTTTTTGATATTTTTCATAATCTATACTGTCAATAATTCCTACTTCGTTGATGCCTGTTCCTTCAAAACGAAGTGTAATCCCTACTTCTAGAAATGCAAAACGCACAAAGTCACGCACCGTGGTCGTTACACCCGTTGCAATCACCCAATCCTCTGGCTGGTCAGCTTGCAGGATCATCCACATCATGCGTACATAGTCTTTAGCATGTCCCCAATCTCGCTGGGCGTTTAAATTTCCTATATAAAATTTATCTTTTTGACCTAAAGCAATTCTAGCAACAGCACGGGTGATTTTACGCGTTACAAAAGTCTCACCTCGTCTTGGAGATTCATGATTAAATAAAATTCCATTACAGGCAAACATATTATAAGCCTCACGATAATTTTTAGTAATCCAAAAACCGTAAATTTTTGCTACTCCATAAGGAGATCTAGGATAGAATGGTGAATTTTCATCATAAAAACCTTTATCATTTTTATTCTCGGGCATCCCTCCATACAATTCGGAGGTAGAGGCTTGATAGATTCTTGTTTTTTTCTCTAGCCCTAAGATTCGTGTAGCTTCTAATATTCTTAAAGTACCCAATCCATCAATATTACCAACATACTCTGGGGTATCAAAAGAAACACCAACATGAGACATCGCCCCCAGATTATAGATTTCATCCGGTTGTGTTTCTTGAATAATACGTGTTAGATTCATCGCATCAGATAAATCTCCATAATGGAGTTTGAATCTTGGATTCACTTCATGAGGGTCTTGGTATAAATGATCAATTCTTGCTGTATTAAAAAGAGAGGACCTTCTTTTAATACCGTGAACCATATACCCTTTTTCTAACAGCAGCTCCGCTAAATAAGAGCCATCTTGTCCTGTAATACCAGTGATTAGTGCTACTTTCATTATTTATAATTTTATTTCTTTGAATGTATTTTTGTTATTTAAAAACCATTGGTAGGTTTTTTTAATTCCTTCTTCTAACTCTATTGAATATTGCCATCCAAGTTCTTTCATTTTAGAAACATCCATTAGTTTTCTTGGGGTTCCATCTGGTTTACTGGCATCCCAAAGAATTTTGCCTTGGTGTCCTGTCACTTTTTGAATGGTTTTTGCCAATTCTTTAATCGTAATATCTTTTCCTGTACCTATATTGTATAAATATTCTGGTAAATTGTTTTCTAAAGCGAACACAACCGCTTCTGCCATATCATCTACAAACAAAAACTCTCTCATAGGTGTTCCACTTCCCCAGAGCGTTACAGGGCTATGATCATTTTCTTTAGCCTCATGAAATTTACGCAGCATTGCAGGTAGTACATGTGAGGATTGTAAGTCAAAATTATCAAAAGATCCATACAAATTGGTAGGCATTAAACTAACATAGTCTTTGTTGTATTGTTTGCGTATTGCTTGGCATGCCTTTACTCCTGTAATTTTTGCAATGGCATACCACTGGTTGGTTGGCTCTAAAGAATCTGTTAGTAGGTATTCTTCTTTTAAAGGCTGAGGGGCAAACTTAGGGTAAATACATGAGCTCCCTAAGAAAATAAATTTGTCAATACCCGCCTTATGAGCACCATCTATTAAATTGTTTTGAATCTGCATGTTCTCCATTAAAAATTGATAGGGATAATCATTATTGGCAAGAATACCTCCAACTTTTGCTGCAGCATCGATGACTACTTCTGGTTGTTCTTTTTTATAAAAATCAATAACAGCCTGTTGGTTTCTCAGATCCAATTCAGCACTGGTTTTTCCAATCAGATTCCTATACCCTTTAGATGCTAATGCTCTCCAAACAGCAGAACCTACCATTCCTTGATGACCTGCGATATATATGTTGGTTTCTTTGTTTACCATCTTTACTTCCCTATTTGAATATATTCAAATCCTTTTACATCCAAATCAAAGGCATTGAACTGATTACGACCATCAAAAATAACCGGTGTTTTTAATTGTGCTTTGATTTCTTCAAAATCAGGTGAACGAAATTCTTTCCATTCAGTTAATAAAACTAGTGCGTCTGAGTCTTTTAAAACATCATATTTCGAGGTGACATAGGTTATATTTTGAACCCCTTTTATATAATGGGCCTTTGCTTCATCCATTGCTTTTGGATCATAGGCTTTGATTTGAGCTCCTCGCTTTACCAACTCTTTAATTACATAAATGGCTGGTGCTTCGCGCATGTCATCGGTCCCAGGCTTATAGGCCAAACCCCATATTCCAAAGGTAAATCCGGTTAAGTCTTCTCCAAATCGTTTTACTATTTTTTGAGCGATCACTAATTTTTGTGCATCGTTTACTTCTTCTACAGCAGTGATCAATTGCGCCCTGTAGCCATGTTCTTTAGCAATATTCCTCAGTGCTTTGATATCTTTTGGAAAACAAGAACCTCCATATCCAGCTCCAGGGTATATAAAATGATATCCAATCCTTTTGTCTGAACCGATTCCAATACGAACCTGATTGGCATCTGCCCCAACCTTTTCACAGATATTAGCCATTTCGTTCATAAAAGAAATTTTAGTAGCGAGCATGGCATTGGCTGCATACTTGGTCATCTCCGCAGAACGGATGTCCATGGTAATGAATCGATCGTATGATCTAAAAAAAGGTGAGTATAGTTCCTTCATTTTTTTAAAGGCAAACTCAGATGCTGCTCCAATCACCACTCGATCTGGCTTCATAAAGTCATCAATCGCAGCTCCCTCTTTTAAAAACTCAGGATTAGAAACCACCTCAAATTCTAAATCAGAATTCCGTAACTCTAACTCTTTTTGAATGGT
>Ga0206125_10002246_pt1 | contig 20750 bp, 17 predicted proteins | sample Helgoland_Spring_4_FD_148598 | JGI IMG/M metagenome (GOLD analysis project Ga0206125, IMG submission 148598) | Pelagic subsurface seawater microbial communities from Kabeltonne, Helgoland, North Sea - Helgoland_Spring_Bloom_20160331_1 | ecosystem: Environmental > Aquatic > Marine > Epipelagic ... | reverse complement strand
GACTGCCAGCCTGCATTTCGACGAAGAAACCCTTGCCGCGCTGGTCGCGGCCAAGGGGTTGGAGACTGCCGAAGTGCGCTTGGATGTGGGCTTGGGCACATTCGCGCCGATCCGGGTTGATGACATCAGCGCGCACCAAATGCACAGCGAGTCCTGCGCGCTTGATGCGGCAAATGCCGCCAAGATTGCAGCGGCCAAGGCCCAAGGGCGGCGCGTGGTTGCCGTCGGGACCACGGTTTTGCGCGCGCTGGAAAGTCTGGGCGGCACCGAAGGCGCGATGAGCACTGACATTTTTCTTAAACCCGGCGACCGCTTTCACGTCGTCGATGCGCTCATCACCAATTTTCACCTACCCCAATCGACGCTGTTTATGCTGGTCTGTGCCTTTAGCGGCACCGAAACCATGAAGGCGGCCTACGCCCACGCCGTCGCGAACCACTACCGTTTTTTCAGCTATGGTGACGGCTGTTTTCTGGAATTGAGCGATACGCCATGACAACCCCATTTTCCTTTGATGTTCTGAATACCGATGGCGCGGCCCGGCGCGGGCGGATCCATACCGCGCACGGCACCATCGAGACCCCCGCATTCATGCCCGTTGGCACCGCGGCGACGGTCAAGGCAATGATGCCAGAAAGCGTGCGCTCAACCGGCGCAGAAATCATCCTTGGCAACACCTATCATTTGATGATTCGTCCAACGGCCGAGCGGGTTCATAACCTTGGGGGCTTGCACACATTCATGAATTGGCCCGGGCCGATTTTGACGGACTCTGGCGGGTTTCAGGTCATGTCGCTGGCCAGTCTGCGCAAGCTTACCGAAGACGGCGTGACCTTCCGCAGCCACATTGACGGATCAAAGCACCGCCTCACGCCTGAAGATTCCATGGACATCCAGCGCATGCTGGATTCGACCATCACGATGGCGCTGGACGAGTGTACGCCCTACCCAATTCAAAAGGCTGGCGCGCACAATTCCATGCAGCTCTCGATGCGGTGGGCCAAGCGCTCGCGGGACGCGTGGGTAGACCGGACGGGCTACGGCGTTTATGGCATCGCGCAAGGCTCTGTTTTTGCCGATTTGCGGGAGGAGTCGATCAAGGCTTTAGCACCGCTGGACTTCCACGGCATCGCCATTGGCGGGTTGGCCGTGGGCGAAGGGCAAGAATTGATGTTCAACACGCTCGATATCTGCGAACCTTTCCTGCCACCAGAAAAGCCACGCTATTTGATGGGCGTGGGCAAACCGCTTGACCTGATCGGGGCGGTTAAGCGTGGGATTGACCAGTTTGACTGTGTGCTGCCGACGCGGTCGGGCCGGACCGGTCAGGCCTTTACTTGGCGTGGGCCGATCAACATGCGCAACGCCCGGCATCAGGACGACCCGCGCCCCATTGACGAGGACTGCGGCTGCCCCGCATGCCGCAACTATTCACGGGCCTATATCCGTCATTTGCACCGGGCTGACGAAATGCTCGGCGCGATGCTGCTGACGTGGCACAATATCCAGCACTATCAGGACTTGATGGCGCGGATGCGCTCGGCGATCGAAGCCGGCGCCTTTGCTGATTTTGAAGCAGGAGTGCTCGCCGATTATGCCCGAGGCGACATCGACCCCCTCTGACCCCCAAGCGGCGCTGCGCGATGATATCCGCGCACAGGCCCTGGCCTTGGGCTTTGACGCGTGCGGCTTTGGTCCGGCCAGCATCCCCGAACGCAATCAACAGCGTTACCAGTCCTTTGTGGCCCAAGGGCAGCACGGGACGATGGATTGGATGGAGAACCGGCTGGAGCAGCGCTCAGACCCCCAGGCCCTGTGGCGTGAAGCCCGGTCGGTTGTTGTGGTTGGCCTGAATTATGGCCCCGAAGACAATCCCCTCGACCGGTTAGAAGAGCCTGAGCGTGCCAACTTTTCTGTGTACGCAGAGAACCGCGATTACCACGACGTTCTCAAGAAGCGCCTGAAGCGGCTGGGCCGGTGGATCGCGGAACAGACCAACGGCCAAGCGCTGAAGGTCTTTGTGGACACAGCCCCCGTCCCCGAAAAGGCGTTGGCGGCGCAAACAGCCGTAGGCTGGCAGGGCAAGCACAGCAATTTGGTATCACCCCAATTCGGCTCGTGGCTTTTTCTGGGCGTGATTTACCTCAGCATCGAGTTGCCCACGGACGACCCGACGCCGGATCAGTGCGGCAGTTGCACCCGCTGCATCGACATCTGCCCAACCCAAGCCATTCCCGCGCCCTACACGCTCGACGCCACGCGCTGTCTGGCCTACCTGAGCATCGAGCACCGCGGCGCCATTCCGGTCGAATTCCGCAAGGCGATGGGAAACCGGATCTATGGCTGCGATGACTGTTTGGCGGTGTGTCCGTGGAACAAATTTGCCAAAGCGACCGCTGAGGCCGGATTCAAGCCCCGTGACGTGGTCAATCAAGCGCGCTTGCTCGACTTCACGTCGTTCGACGATGCCGCTTTCCGCGCTGCGTTTTCCGGCTCACCGGTCAAGCGCATTGGGATTGAGCGATTCTTGCGCAATCTGGCCATCTGTTTGGGAAATTCCGGGCAAGAAAAAGCGCGCGAGCCACTTCAGCAACTCGCACGCTCAGAAAACCCTGTCGTGGCTGAGAGTGCCCAGTGGGCACTCAATCAACTTCCGGCTTGACGCCGTAGCCTTGATTAGGCCGCGGGAGCCTGTGCTTTTTCCAAACGCTTCTTGATATCAAGAGCATCAGGGCCGAGCTTGCGGTTCGGGGTGCCCATCAAGAAGCTATCCAAACCACCGTTCTTTTCGATGGTGCGGATCGCACGTGTGGACAGACGAACGCGGACACCTTCCTGAAGAATCTCAGAATGCAGGGTCGCGTTTTGCAGGTTAGGCAGCCACCGACGGCGACGCTTATTCATAGCGTGCGATACGGTGTTACCAGCTTGTGGCTTACGGCCAACAAAATCACAGCGGCGGGACATGAGCCTCGCTCCTAAATTAAGTCGTGGTCAAAGAGTTGCAGCTTTCTACGCAAAGAACTGTGGAAAAGCCAGTGCTAAGCCTTGCGGCAGTTACTCATCAGCTTCCTGTTGCGAGTGCCACATGTGCGCATAGACCCCATCGCGCGCCAAAAGGGCGTGATGAGAGCCATTTTCGACGATTTTGCCCTTATCGAGCACAATAATCGCATCAGCATCCACGACCGTAGAAAGCCGGTGCGCAATGATGAGTGTGGTTCGATCTTTGGAAACGGCCGCCAAAGACGCCTGAATCGCCGACTCGGTATCCGTATCAAGCGCGGAGGTGGCTTCGTCGAACAGCAAGATGGCAGGGTCTTTCAGGATCGTGCGCGCAATCGAAACACGCTGACGCTCCCCACCCGACAGCTTCAGACCCCGTTCGCCAACGCGGGTATCGTAGCCTTCGGGCAGATCGAGGATAAAGTTGTGGATCTGCGCCAGCTTTGCCGCCCGGATAACGTCTTCTCGGCTTGCGTCAGGGCGGCCATAGGCGATGTTATAGGCGATGGTGTCGTTGAACAGCACGGTATCCTGCGGAACGATGCCGATGGCCTCTCGCAGTGAAGACTGGGTCACGCTGCGCAGATCCTGCCCATCAATGAGAATACCGCCGTCCCAGACATCGTAGAAGCGGAACAGCATCCGGCCAATGGTGGACTTGCCAGAGCCGCTGGGCCCGACAATGGCGAGGGTCTTGCCCGGCTCAACGGTGAAGTCGAGCTTATGAAGAATTTGCCGATCATCGTTGTAACCAAAATCCACAGCGTCAAAGGCCAACCGCCCCCCCTGCACCGCAATCGGCACAGCGCCGGGTTGGTCTGGTACTTCGCGTTCCACTTCGAGCAGGTTGAACATGTACTCCATGTCCACCAAACCCTGTTTGATCTCACGGTACGCAAAACCGAGGAAGTTGAGCGGCAGATAGAGTTGGATCAGGTAGGCTTGGATGGCGACGAAATCACCAACCGTCATCTCCCCGTTCATCACTTGCGGCACCGCCATAGACAGCAGCAGAATTAAGCCGCCAGCAATGATCACGCCTTGACCCAAGTTCAGCAACGACAGCGAGAGCTGGCTGTTCACGGCTGCGGATTCGTATCCCTTGAGCGCGCTGTCATAGCGCACGGCCTCGTGCTGCTCGTTGGAGAAATACTTGACGGTCTCGTAGTTCAATAGCGAGTCGACAGCCTTGGTCGTTGCTTCGGAGTCCGTCTCGTTCATCATCCGGCGATACTTGATCCGCCACTCGGTCACAGCGATGGTGTAGGCAATATAGCCAACGACCGTCACAAACGTGATGACGGCGTAGAGCGTGCCAAAGTTCACCAGCAAAATCGCGCTCACAATCAAAATCGCAAACGTGGTCGGCACGAGGTTAAAGGTCATCATCCGCAGGACAAATTCGATGCCCTTGGTGCCGCGCTCAATCGCGCGCGAAAGCCCGCCGGTTTGCCGGTCCAGATGGAAGCGCAGGCTGAGCTGGTGCAAATGCCGGAACGTATCCAACGCCACGGTGCGGATACCGTTCTGACCGACAAAGATAAACAGCGCCGAGCTGAGTTCCTGACTGCCCTGGGCCAGCAAGCGCGCCAGACCAAAGGCGGTGACCAACCCAATGATCAGCGCGATGGACGCGGTCGGGAAAACGCCCTCCCCCCCCACAGCATCAACCACCGTGGCAAACACCAGCGGCGTTACGGCCAAAAACATCTGACCCAACAAAATGGCCAAAACAGTAAACACAAACAGCATCCGCAAACGCGGCTTGTCGCTGGGCCAAAGGTAGCGCAGCAGGTTCAAAGCGGTCACCAGCTGGTTACCATCGCGCTCGTAAGATGCCTTGGGTGTTTCTGGCGTCGCACCTTTTGGGCTCGGTTTGCCCGTGTCCACCTCCCGGTTCTTAGAAGCGGCTGTCGCAGCTGCCGCTTTTGATTGTCCGGTCGGCGCGGTATTGTCGGTCATCGGTGCGTGCTTCCTGCAAAAAACTGATGCAAGTGATGTGCGGACTCCGGCAGACAAGAACAAGAGACGACCCGCTATGCTTTTTCAGTTTTTGACAAATTTAATATGAGCGCTTCGACCATCCACATTATTGGCGCCGGTGCCTTTGGCTCAGCTTTGGCCCATGTTTGGCTTCAAAGCGGTCTCGCCGTCCGCCTGTGGTGTCGTCAGGCTGCGCAGGCCGAGGCACTGAGCCACCACGGGATCAATACCGCCGTGCCGGACTGTCCCGTCCTGACGGGTGTAAACGGCGGACAGCTGGACCACTTTCAGGCAACCAGTCCCGCCGACATCGTGGTGCTGGCTGTAAAAGCCCAAGCTCAGACTGCCGTTTTCCAGAATTTAGCCCCCTCCCTGCACCCCAACTGTGCCATCGTCACCGCATCGAAAGGCTTTGCCGATGAACAGGGAGCCTTGCTGAGTGAAGCGTTGATGGGGGAGCCCCGGTTGGCTGTTTTGAGCGGTCCATCCTTTGCTGCGGATTTGTTCGCCAACCGGCCAACGGCCCTGACCTTGGCAACAACAGGCGACGCCGACCCGCTACTAAGCACGCTGAGCACCCCTCTGCTGCGCCTCTATCACAGCGACGATCCCCGAGGGGTACAAGTGTGCGGCGCTTTGAAAAACGTTATCGCCATCGCCTGTGGCTGCGCAGACGGCATGAGATTGGGCGCCAGCGCGCGATCGGCACTGATGACACGCGGCCTGCGTGAGATCGAACGCGTGATCCGGGCTTACGACGGAGATCCGCGCACCGCTGCGGGCTTGGCCGGCATTGGCGACCTTGCGCTCACGTGCCAAGACCGGCAATCGCGCAACCACCGCTTTGGCTTTGAACTCGGTCAGGGCGCACGCGCAAGCGCTGTACTGGCGCAAGGCACCACGGTCGAGGGCGTAAGAGCAGCCCAAAGCGTTGTCGCTGCCAACCGCACACAAGCACTCGATTTGCCCATAGTGAGCGCGGTTGCCGCCTTGGTTTCTGAGCGGATCACGCCGCAACAGCTGCTCAACGAGCTGCTGGCACGCAGCCACGCAAGCGACGTCGGATAATAAATTGGTGACGCATAACGTTGGGGGTGCGTTTTTTTATGCGTTCATTGGCGGCAGTTAAGGCGATCTAGTGCGGTAATAGCGCAAAAATAGTGAAAACTGATTTGGTATCGCGCTTGCGGAGTAGAGGCACACGAACTTTCGCAGTCTGTATCACTCCATAGGAAAAGCCGATGTCTCGACTTCTCAAAATTGCTGGCCTCAGCGCACTGTTGCTCGCCTCCTCCGCAAGCGCACAAGTACCGGGCCAACACCTCGTTTACAGCAAAACGGGCTATGCGCCGCAAATGGCGATGAATCCGCAGCAAGCGGTGGCCTATTCTGTCAACGGCAACACCCACTACATGCCGACCATGGAAGCCACTGGCGGCGCGCCGGCGCTCTATAACAAAGCAGCGCGCATTCCAATCTATGCGCCCGGTCCGGTGACGTACCACCAGCAGGTCATTCCGGGCCAAGTGCAGTACCAGCAAGTGCAAATGCCCGTGCAGCAAGTGCCGGTCCAGTATCAGCAGCAGATCATTCAGACGGAAAAGCCTGTGGTCTACGAAGCGGCCGTTCTGCCTGTTGTCAAAGGCGTCGATGGCGCGGTTCAGCAGCAGCAGTACGCAACCGCCCCTGCCCCGTCCGGTTACCCCGCACAGCAGCAAATCGTTCAGGGTCAGCAATACTTCCAGACCCAGTCCGGTCAGTACGTGCAGTAAGCGCAACCTGCGACTTGCTTTGAAATTATTCCGACTCGGCCCGTTGACGATTTGAAAGCGGGATAAGCATTAAGCGACCAAATTTCCCGCTTTTTGCCCGCAACTCAACCGCTGGGTCGGAATAATCCTGCTTTCTACGCCTTAACCAGTTTTTACCGCTAACTGGCCCCTTGGTTGCAGATCCATACCCTGCGTTGCGCGAACTGTTTCATAATCAGTCGCGTGGCGGAGACATTATATTTGGAAAAGCAAAAAGCAGAATCTCATGCGGTACTTTCAATATTTGATGATCCCCGCGGCGTTTTTAGCCGGGGTCTTTGCGGTCAGCTCAGTGCAGGCTCAGACCGCTTACATGCAACCATCTCTTTACAGCAAAACGGGTTATCAGCCCGTGGCTGCGGGCTCGTACGTGTCCTATTCGGCCAACGGTCAGGGGCACACGATCCTCGCCAATGATGCGTCCTATTACGTCAAGTCGCAGGTGGTTGATCCCCGGCAGAACGTGACCTACGCCGCGCCAATCCCTTACGCCGAACCGGTGTCTTACGCGCAACCGATCATAAACGCTGCGGTGCAGATACCAAACGTGCCAGCGGTCGCTGTCCCCATGGGTCAGTATAAAACCCTGTCCTATCAGACCCAGAATAGCGCATCAGCCGGACGCACTTTTGTTCAGCCCGATGGATCATTCGTCAACGCGGACGGTATGCCGGTTTGGTACTCAGGGGGGGAGCCGCGCGTGGTGGTGGTGAAAGACACATCCGACCTGCCCGGCTATGGCGTTCAATCGACGGCACCAACCGGATACGACAGTCAGCCTTTTGAGGCGGAGCAGTTCCCAGCGGTTTACGCGCCGGTTGGGTCGGCCTCCCACTTTCTAGAAACGGCCTATCCGTCCGAGAACTAGAGTCTTGGGACACGACACAAACGAAGCCAGCCCTGATGAACATCAGGTGCTGGCTTTTTTGCAGACCTATGACGTGGCCGTTTGCGGCGCCTATTCTGCGGCTTGCATGACCCCGATTGACCGGGCGAGGAAGACGTAGAGCTTGCCGATATCAGCGGTCAGGAACGTGGTGTGGAGCAGTTTGGACTTATCGACCCGGTTGGCCTGTGCCAGCAAACTGTCGAAAGTTTCCAAATACCGGTCCACGCGCTCGGTAAAGGCACGGTCGCGGGCATAGAGATCCGCCATGGCTGCGGCGCCGGTCGGTGTATAGCGGCTGAGCAGGCGGCGGACCGAGACCCCGCGATCGCCAGCATCAATCGCCATGATCACGTCACTGGGCAAGTTGCCGTCCAAAATCGTATCCACGTCGATGGCGGACTGATGCAAGGCTTCGACCATGGATGACGCTTCGTTCAAAAACGCTTCGCGCTCCGAAGACTTGACGGTTTCCAGCAGCCGTTCGGACTGCGTGCGGGCTTCTTCAGTCACCTGCACCAGCTTGAGCTGGTGGTTTTCCGCTGCCACGCCGATCTGATCGAGAATCGCTCGCAACTCCTGCGCTTGATCGGTCACGCGGCGCAAGTTGCTCGCACTTTCCGTATTGGTGGTCATGTCGCGCAACATCTGCACCTGATCGCCCACAAGCCGGGATGTATCCATCAAACGCCCCGCTGCGGAGTGCGCTGACTCTGCGGCTTCATGGGTGCTGTTGGTAAAGGCCGAAGCGGCGTTATTCAGCGCGTGCTGGCCCAACTCAATGGCCTCTGCGAGGCGAACCAGACGTTCGTCCACCTGATCGTCATTAACGCCGCGATGGAACTGCTCAGTCAGGCGAACCATGCGGTTTCGGCTGTCCAGCAGCAAGGTGTTGAGCGCTTCGGTCTGTGTGCGCAGGTCTTCAACGGCAACCGTGGAGGTCGCCTTGAGCTGCTCAACCGAATCATTCAGCCGCTGCGGGCTTTGGGAAATCCCGTCAAACAGGCTTTGCGTGCTGGCCAATGCGTCCGTGGTCGCGTGGCGCACTTCGTTGGTCCGAGCCAGCAGGGCCTTGGTTTTTTCATCCATCAGATGAACCACCTCGGCGGCTGTTTCGCGCAGGTGTTCGGCTGCGCGGGGGATTTCCTGACCCCAGGTCATGAGGCATTCCATCTCCGCCCCCGCCTTCTGCGTCAGGTCTTCGACAAAACTGCCCACCAAGCGGTGATAGTTGTTCACGGTCCGCTGTGCTGCCGAATCAATCTGGCGCTGTGCGGTGTTAAAGGCACCGTGCTCGTCTTCGAACCGTTCCTGCAGCGCATGGTCGAGGCGTTCTGCGAAGTGGATCACGGATTCCTCGGCACGCTTGAAGCTCTGATCCTCAGCGGCTGTTGCCATTTCCTGCAGGCTTTCCACCCGCGCGGCCTGATCTTCTAGCGTTTCGGCCCAGGCATCGCCCAGCTCGACAAACCGCACTTCAGCGCCCTTGGTCGAGGTGGTCATGATCGCTGCAACGTCTTTGGCGCTGTCCTTCATCGCTTCCTTGGCCGAAAGCGTGGTTTCCTTGAGCACGGATGCGCCCGTCGTCAGCGCTTCCGTCAGCTCCTCCACCCGCTCAGAGACAAAACTGATGTTGCCGGTGAGTTTGTCACCGTTGTCGGAAAGTTCTTCAATCACCTTGCGTGTTGCTTGCGCGGTGTGCTCGCCCACAATGTCAGCGGCTTCTTTGGCCGAGGCCATGAGCCGCTCGACCTTGCGCTCGAATTCCTCAGAAATGGCGCTGCCGTAGCTGTCCACCGATGTTTGCAAAGTGGTGAGGTGACTGGCTTGCTCTTGAATGGCTTCATGCAGCTCACCGGCGTGCGCCGACAAGTCCTGACCGGCTTGGCGCAGGGCTTTGGACTGCTGCTCCAAGCGGTTCTGCATCTGATCAGCCACGTCATTGGCGTCGTGGGATACCGACTTAAGCATGTCGATCTGGCCTGTGAGCTTGGTGGACATGGCCTCAACGCTGCCCAAAGCAGCATCCGCCGTCACGCGCAAGTTCTCCGACTCCGCCTCCAGCGCGGCACGGGTCCGGGCGGTTGCGTCTTCGGTCTCGGCCTGTGCCGCGTCCAGCAGCTCCAGACGGGACCAGATTTCGTCAATCTGTGTGTGAATCGATTGCGTGGCCTCGGCCAGCGTATCCTGCACTTCAGCGATCGGCTTGGTCAGGTTGTCACGGAAGCCATCACCGGCTTCGCGCACGTCGTCCATCGCATGCTTCATGCGGTTCACCATGCGATCAATCCGGCCTTCTGCGCCGGTGAGCTGGTTGCCTTGAATGCTCAGCGCGGTCGAGATCGTTGTGGCCTGCTCATCAACACGCATCGACAGCGCGTCGAGCATATCGGTTTGATGTTCAAACTGGTGCGTTGCGGTTTCCAACGAGCTGAGAATGCCGCTGGTCACGCCCTGCAGGTGCCCCACGCGATCCTCAAACGCCCGCGTGATCGACTTGATGTGCGCTTGGGTTTCTTCGGGCATGATGTTCACGGTGCGCAGCGTGCTCAACTCGGCCATCATCGAATTGCGCAAGCGTGTGCCAACAACCAGCATGCCGCACAATATCCAAATGGCCATCAGCGGCAACAGACCGCCGCAAATCACCAGACCGACTTCCGCCGGACTGAGACTGGCAAAGGCCGTCGGACCCCCGTAGTAGCCAAACAAGGACCACCCCGCGACCAACCAAGCACCCGTCATGATCAGCGCGAAAACAAAGGTCGGCGTGTAGGATTCAAAGCGTGAATTGGGCTTAAACTGCGCCGTCATGGGCACTGCTCCTGAACATCAAATGCGCGCCCCAAAGCAAAAATCAGGGCTGAAAATCGTGGTTCTGTCGTTAAAATGAATCGACAGTCCCGCATAATGTTAGGAGAAATATACCTTTTTTACAGAGGGTTCAATCAATTTTTTCGCGTAATGTTACGCCTTAGGTCGAAGTTCTACCCTCAAAACTGCAACCGATCCGCCACGAAACTTGGGCGCACGCCCTTTTCTACGCTCAGCCGATCGACGCCAGCGATCAAGTCATCATCCAGATCACGCCGGTGAATGCCTGTGTTCACCAGCAACACATCGATCCCCGCCCCGCGCGCACCGGCGACGTCGGTGGTGAAACTGTCACCGATGGCCAGCACCTCGTGACGGCCCAGACCCATGGCGGTACGCGCACTGCGGTAAACAGAACCAAAGGGCTTGCCGTGCCAGCGGACGGTGCCGCCGTGATCTTCGAACCATTCTGCCAAAGCACCCGCGCACAGCTCCCGGCTATCGCCGCGCATGACCACACGGTCAGGATTGGCGCAGACCATCGGCAAGCCAGCGCTTAGCGCTGTTTTCAGCAGCGGCAGCCACTCGGCCAAATCTTTACTCGCCGCCGGTCCGGTGTTGAGGATCCACTCGGCACCGGCGATTTCGTCCTGAAAGTCGTAATCCAAGCCTTCGCGCATGTTGGCGTCTTTTGCGCCTGCGCCCAAATGGAAGCAGCGTCGGCCCAACGCGGCGTAAAACGGGTCGCTGCGGTCCTTCATCGCCTGCCAGCTTTCTTCACCGCTGGAAACAATGCCGTCATAGTCTTTTGCGGCCATACCCATGCCGGCCAGCAACGCAGCAATCGAGTCTGCTCGGCGGGGCGCGTTGGACAGGAACTGCACCTGAACCCCCCGCTGTCGCGCCCGGCGGAGCGCTTCGACCGCCTCGGGGAACAGGGTCTTGCCGTCGTGCATGACACCCCAAAGATCGACGATCAAACCGCGATAGCCTTGCTGGTCCAGCAGTTGATTGAGCCCGGTCACACGGTGCGTCTTGGCCGGTTTGGACACCGCACCAATCAACGGTTTAACCAGCGCCGGACCGCCATAAATCAAGCCGGTATAGAGCTGCACCACGTCCGCACCGCGCCGAACCTTTTCCTGCGCTTGTTCAGGGGTTGCGACGCCGCCGGTGCCAAAGACCACGAGGCGGTCGTCAGCCTGCTCGCGAATGGCGGTGAGCACGTCGGTGGCGCGCTCGAACAACGGCTGACCCGACAAACCGCCGCTTTCGCCCCGCGCTGACCCTGTGCTGCGCAGATCGTCGGGGCGACCGATGGTCGTATTGGTGGCAATCAGCCCTTCGATGCCGCGATCCAGCGCCAGTTCCACAATCGCCGCGACATCGCCGTCCGCGAGGTCTGGCGCAATCTTGAGCATGATCGGCGTCGCGCTGGTCTGCGCGCGCGCGTCCAACGCCAGATCGAGGATCCGGCCCAGCGCGTCGATCGTCTGATGATCGCGCAAGCCCGGCGTATTCGGGCTGGACACGTTGATCACCAAGTAGTCGGCGATGTCGGCAAACCTGCTCACGCCCAGCGCAAAGTCAGCAGGGACGTTCTCAGAGGTCTTGTTGGCCCCCAAATTGACACCCAGCAGCGGCGGGCGCTGGTTTGGGCGCAGGCGGTCAAGATTGCGGCGAACAATATCGTGCCCGCCTGAGTTAAAGCCGTAGCGGTTGATCACCGCTTGATCTTCGGGCAGGCGAAAGACACGGGGGCGGGGGTTGCCCGGCTGCGGTTTTGGCGTGACAGAGCCAATCTCGACAGCGCCAAACCCAAGCGCTGCCAGCGCTGCGACGGCCTCAGCGTCCTTATCAAAGCCTGCTGCCAGTCCCAAGCGGTTGGGAAGATCCTTGCCAAACACCCGCGCCACAGGCTCAGCCCGGCGGTCGCGAAATCGGGGATGCAGGCCCAACGACAGCCCACGAATGGTCAGGCGGTGAGCGGTTTCAGGGTCGAAAGCACGCAGCAAAGCGGGGGCGAGAGACCACATAGATCAGGCTAAATCCTCAGGGAAAACATGCACGCCCTTGTCATCCAACGGCAGGGGAACCGACCACAGCGCTTCAGCAGGGTCGAGCGCACGATACAAGTGGGGGAAGTCGATCCCATTGCGGGACCGTTCCCACTTCAGCGCTTCGCCCAAGGCCTCAGCCTCGCAACAAATCAGCCGCAAATCCGCTTGTCCCGCACGGTGTTTCGCCGCCGACTCAGCAATCAGCGAGCCTGCTGAAAAGTGGATGAAACCGTCCCGCACATCATCAGCGGAGCCATGATAGGCGCCCGTGCCATGGGCGGCGTCCCAGTCGGACTGGTGCGCCATGTGATAGATCAGGCTCATGCTGCCAACTCGCCCTTGATGCCCTGCATCAACAATTCCCGTGTTTCAGCCACGCCATAGAGCGCAATAAAGGATCCAAAGCGCGGCCCCTGATCCTGCCCCAGCAGCACCTGATACAAGGCTTGGAACCACGCGCGCAGGTTCTCGTAGTTTGCGCCCTTGCCCACGGTAAAGACCGCCGTTTGCAAGTCTTCGGCTGTTGCATCCTGCCCTTCGAATGCAGCCAGTGCTTCGTGCAGTGCGGTAAAGGCAGCCACTTCCGCTTCGGTTGGGGCGCGGTAGGATTTGGTTGGCGCAACCCGGTCGCGGTAGTAGCGCACGGCGTGGTCAACCAACTTGGCCAAAAACGGGGTGGTTTCCGGGCTGGCAGCAGGGCGATAGCGCTGGATAAAGGCCCAGAGCACGCTCGCCTCCGACGCATTAACCACGGACGCGAGATTAAGCAGCATACCGAACGACACGCCCTCTTCACCGTTGGGAACACGCTCGCCGCCGTGGATGTGCCAAGCGGGGTTCTCCAACTGCTTTTCACCAGCCTCACCGGGGAATTTCTCGACAAAGGTTACGTAGTCATCGACTGCTTTGGGGATGACATCGAAATGCAGCTTCTTTGCCGTGCGCGGACGTTGGAACATGTAGAGTGACAAGGACTCAGCTGGGCCGTACTCCAACCATTCCTCGATGGACAAGCCGTTGCCTTTGGACTTGGAGATCTTTTGGCCCTGCTCGTCGAGGAACAGCTCGTATGAAAAGCCCTCTGGCCCGCGACCACCCAGCGCTTTGGTGATCCGCGCTGCAATCTTGGCGCTGTCGATCAGGTCTTTGCCGTACATCTCGTAATCCACCTGCAAAGCATACCAACGCAGCGCCCAATCGGGCTTCCACTGTACCTTGCACGCGCCGCCAGTAACCGGCTGGGTGATTTCTTCGCCTGTCTCTGGCTCGATATACGTGATGGTCCCGGCTTTGGCGTCAACGTTGAGCATCGGCACTTGCAGCACCTTTCCGCTGACCGGAGAGATCGGCAGGAAGGGCGAGTACGTCGCCTTGCGCTCAGCGCCCAGCGTGGGCAGCATAATGCCCATGACGTCTTCATAGACTTCGGCCATGCGGATCAGGGCGTCGTCGAACGCGCCTGACTGGTAGGTTTCGGTCGATGATTTGAATTCGTAATCAAAACCAAACCCATCGAGAAAGCTCCGCAAGCGGCGGTTGTTCTGCGCGGCAAAAGAGCTTTCTTCGCCAAACGGATCCGGCACTTGGGTCAGCGGCTTATGCAAGGCGGTCGCCAGCAGCTCCTGATTGGGAACGTTGGTTGGCACTTTGCGGAAACCATCCATGTCGTCGGAAAAGGCAACCAGCTTGGTCGGGATGTCCGGACACAGCGCCTCAAACGCGCGCTTGACCATGGTTGTCCGGGCGACTTCGCCAAAGGTACCCAAGTGCGGCAGACCCGAAGGGCCATAGCCGGTTTCAAACAGCACGTATCCTTTGGCTGGGGCTTTACCGCCCAACCGTTTTTTGAGTTTCTTCGCTTCTTCAAACGGCCAAGCACGGGCGGCGTCAGCAAGAGCAGATAACTCAGTCATGGGATCATTTATCCTGTGGGGTTGATGGTGAAACGGACACTAAGGCCTTTGTGGCTCGGACAAAACGCCACAAACCTGCATGGCGGCTCAAACTACAGCTATCAAAGCGCGAAATCTGCGCATAAAACCACTGGTATGCTTGATTTGTTCGATCGTTCCGAAGGTCTATCCGTTGATACTGCCCCTGTGCTCGTGTGGCACGGCGGCGGACTGTGGTGGTGCGAGTCCGGCCAGCAGCCCAAACAGCTGGCGGCGCAAGCGCTCAGCACGGCGCTGACCAAGGATGCGCCGCTGGTCTGTCACATGCCAGCACTGGCCCGGCGCGGCGGCATGGCACGGTTTCGAGCGCTGGACGTGCTTGAGCTGTTTGCCTTTGTCCGGCCTTCGCGCACGGTCACGCCAACAATCAAATCCCTGACCAAAGCCGCTGGGCTTGAAGAACCCGAGGACAGCGCCACGCCGGCCGATCTCGCCGCCTCGCTGCGGGCTTTGGCGCGGACCCTGTTGGCGGAGCTGGGCAGCTTTGGCGCAACCGACCGTGTGATGCTGTCGGGCGTTTGGATCGCGGCACGTGCGCACTGGCCGTGGGCGCAACCCATCGTGCGCGGGCTTGCCGCGACCGCGGGCGATGCCGCCTTAGACCCCGGCGCGGACCAATCGCGCGCCCTGCGGGTTTGGGAGCGCATGGATACGTGGGAAGAGGAAGCCGCCCAAGGCCGTCCGGGAACCGACCCCGTGACCGAAGCAGAAGCCCGAAAGCAGCTCTCCACGCTGCTGGGCTTAGGCCGGGGTGACGTTGAAGAGCGGCCCTCGCAATCCGATTACGCTTCCGCCGTCAGCCAAGCCTTCCACCCCCGCGAAGAACGCGCCTCCCCCCACATGGTCCTCGCCGAAGCGGGAACCGGCGTCGGCAAGACGCTTGGCTATCTGGCACCTGCGACCGTTTGGGCGGGCAAGAACAAGGGCTCCGTCTGGGTCTCAACCTACACCCGCGCCCTGCAGCGCCAGATCGATCAGGAAATGGACCGCCTGTTCGAAGAGCCCGGCACCAAGAATCGCTCCGTGGTGGTGCGCAAAGGGCGAGAAAACTACCTTTGCCTGCTTAATCTGCAAGAAGCAGGTCAAGCCGGGGGGCTGTCGGATCGGGAACGCATCGGGCTTGTCATCACAGCGCGCTGGGCGGAACGCAGCCGCAGCGGCGACATGGTCGGGGGGGATTTTCCGGCCTGGCTGATCGACTTGTTTGGAACCAAGGTCACGACAGACCTGACCGACCAGCGCGGCGAATGCCTCTATTCTGGCTGCCCACACTACGGCAAATGCGGGATTGAAAAGAACATCCGCAACGCGCGCAACGCCCGCTTGGTTATCGCCAACCATGCTTTGGTGCTCAACCAAGCTGGCCAAGGCCCGGAAAGCGATCTGTCTGAGCACGTCGTATTCGACGAAGGGCACCACCTGTTTGACGCCTCCGATTCTTTCTTCAGCGCTTCGCTCTCTGGCATGGAAACCGCCGAACTGCGGCGCTGGCTGCTGGGACCGGAAAACGACCGGCGGGGGCGGGGTCGCGGCTTGCGCGTGCGGATGGAAGAGGTCGTCACGCTGGATTCTCGCTTGCCCGACTTGCTCAAAGAAGTCGAACAGGGGGCCTACACCCTGCCCGGCCCAGGCTGGTACCAACGCCTGCGCGACGGCACGCCGGACGGGGCCGGGGAATACTTCCTCAGCTTTGTGGGCGAGCAGGTCTACGCCCGCGCCGACAAGCCCGGTGACCCCTTTTCCATCGAATGCACCCCGCGCCCGCCGATCACCGGCTTGCTTGCCGCCGCGCGCGAGTTTCAGGATGCTTTGGGCCGATTGCTCAAGCCGGTTCAGGACTTGCGCGCCTGCTTGATCGACGTCCTCGAACAACCAACGGGCCAAGAAAACGACGCCGATAACGACGATGAAGAGGCGGCTGAAGACGCACCGGTCAAGTGGAAATCCCAAGCCGATGCCCGCCGACGGGCCGAAGCCATGGTGCGCTCGCTTGAGCGCCGTGCCATCGACCCCCTGACCGCATGGTCATCCATGCTCCGCGATCTTGAAACCGATGCACCAGCGGATTTTGTGGACTGGTTCAGTGTCGAGCGCGTGGACGGTCGCGATCGCGACCTTGGCTATTACCGCCACTTTATCGACCCCACCAAGCCGTTCAGCCAAGTCATGGCCAGCCAAGTGCAAGGCTTTGTGGTCACCTCAGCAACCCTCACCGATCCCGTTGCCGATACCGAGAACGCGTGGCGCGTGGCCGAGGAACGGACCGGGGCTCAGCACCTGAAAAACGGTGCCTTTCGCGCGCGGGTCGAAAGCCCGTACAACTACGCCAGCCAAGCTGAAGTCCTGATCGTTGGCGACGTGCCAAAGAACCAACCCGGCGCACTGGCGGCGGCGTTTGAAAGCCTGTTTATGGCCTCGGGCGGGGGCGGCATTGGTCTGTTCACGGCCATCCGACGCCTGCGTGCTGTCTATGACCGGATCCGGACCCCGCTGGAAGAAAACGGCCTGCCCCTGTTTGCCCAGCACGTCGATGCGATGGATACCGGCACGCTGGTCGATATTTTCCGCGATGACATCAATGCCTGCTTGCTGGGAACCGATGCGGTCCGTGACGGTGTGGATGTGCCGGGGAACAGCCTGCGCTTGCTGGCGTTTGAGCGCGTGCCGTGGCCGCGTCCTGACATCCTGCACCGGGCGCGGCGCGATGCCTTTGGGGGCCGGGGGCTGGACGATATGCTGGCTCGGGCCAAGCTGCGCCAGGCCTTTGGCCGTCTGATTCGGCGACAAACCGACAAGGGCGTTTTTGTCCTGCTCGATCCCATGATGCCCAGCCGCTTGGAAAGTGCCTTTCCCACCGGGGTTCCGATACACCGGGTCGGGTTGGAAGAGGCCTGTCAGCGAATTCGGGACTTTTTGGACTAAACAACGGCTTTGAACCCCCCTGCGCGGTTGACCCAACCCAAACGGTCGCCATGTATCAGAGTGCAGCGAAAGTTTACTCGCACTATCAAAATCAAGGGAAACACCTATGGCGACGCACCACGACTCACTCATTGCCATCATGGTTCTGGTCTCCGCAGCCGACAACGATATCGCGGATCAAGAGCTCAAGAAAATGGCGGACGTCGTGCGCAGTTGGCCGGTGTTCAATACCTTTGAGATCGAAACCCTGCCCGAAACCGCGCGGCGCATTGCAACAGCGCTGGAGGCTGAAGACGGCCTCGAGCTGCTGTTTGGCGACATGCAAAGCGCGCTGTCTTCACAGCTTTGCGAAACCGGCTACGCGCTGGCTTGCGAAATGGCCGCTGCGGATGGGGTTCTGACAGACGAAGAAATGCAGGTGCTGGAACTGGTTCGCCATCGGCTCGACATCGACCGCCTGATTGCCGCTGGCATCGAACGGGGCGCCCGCGCACGGTACGCGGTGGCTTAAGTCTGCCGAACATGTTTCCTCGTTCATTGGGTAGTATTGCTAAAGAATGACTCTCGATCCTTTGCTTGAATCGGGCTGGCTGATCACTCTTCACGCCAGCACCGCGCTGCTTTCTCTTGTTATGGGTGTGTTCATCTTTGTGCGCCCCAAAGGCACCCTCATTCACCGCGCATTGGGCTATACTTGGATTGCCGCCATGTCGGTCGTTGTGCTGTCCTCGTTCTTCATAAATGTGATCCGCCTGTGGGGGCCGTTTAGCCCGATCCACCTGCTAAGCGTGGTGGTCACCATCAGCTTGGTTGTTGGCTGGCGTGCCGCGCGGAGGCATGACATCAAAAGTCACCGCCTAACGATGATATTTCTGTGGTTTGGAGCGTTGGGCCTCAACATTTGGTTCACGCTTTTGCCCGGGCGGGTTATGCACGACGTTGTCTTCGGACTTTCCTAGCGGACCATCACCTGTTGCGGTTAACTGATGAAATCTCCAGTCACGGGCGCTCACGCTGCAGCGCGAGCCAATAACGCCCCACACGTCTCCACCTCTAAACGTCCCTCCCGCCCAAAACCAACGGGGCCGAGCACCCGCCTGACCCGCTTGGTCGAGGCCGGTTGGTTCCGGGGCTTGGTCATTGGCGTGATTATCGCCAATGCTGTCATTCTGGGCCTGCTGACCAGCAAAAATGTGCGCGAGGCCGGTAACGGGTCCGTGGGGCAGATTCTGCTGTTTCTTGACATGATCGCCTTGGGCTTTTTCGTCGTTGAAATCGCGCTCAAGGCAGCCGCCTATCGCCTGCGCTTCTTCCGCGACCCGTGGAACTGGTTTGATTTGGCGGTGGTGGCGGTGGCGTTTGTGCCGGCCACCGACTCGCTCAAAGTGCTGCGCGCCTTGCGGGTGTTGCGCGTTCTGCGGCTTGTCGCTGCAATCCCCGCGATGCGGTTGGTGGTGTCCGGCCTGTTCCGCGCCTTGCCGGGCATGGGGTCCGCCGCGCTGCTGCTTATGCTCATTCACTACGTGTTTGCCGTGATCGGTGTGCAGCTGTACAGCGGCACGCTCTATGGCGGCTATGGTGAAGGCTACGACTATTTCGGCGACTTGGGCCGCGCGTTCTATACGCTGTTCCAGATCATGACGCTGGAAAGCTGGTCACACGGCATCGTCCGACCGATCATGGAAGTTCACCCCAGCTCTTGGATCTACTTTACCCTCTTTGTCGTCATATCCGCCTTTGCTGCGCTGAACCTGTTCATCGGTATTCTCGTCAACGCGATGGACTCGGCCAAGGACGAAGAGGAAAGCCAGATGACAGCCGAAGAAATGGCGGATCCGGCGCAGTTGGCGATCCTCGAAGAGTTGCACGCCATTCGCGCCGAGCTCGCCTCCCTGCGGGCTGAGAAAGAACAGCCCTAAGCGGGTTTTTTGCGGTCGCCGGCCTGCCTCCGCAGGCCAAAGGCGGCCAGCCCGGCGCCGCCAACAATCAACACCGTCGCCGCAGCCAACGCCCACGACGGCGCAGCGCGTCCGGTGAGCACCAGAAGTATGGTCGACAGCAGCGGCGCGAAGTAGCTCAGCGCGCCCAACAGCGTGACGTTGCCGTGCTTGGTCCCAAAATCCCAGACAAAGAACGCCAGCCCCATCGGCCCCAGCGCCAATCCAACCAATCCAGCCCACTCCAGCGCGGTGGGTGTCACCCACTGTTCGAACAGCAGCGACAGGCCCGCGCCGCCCAGCGCTGCAATGGCGCAATAGACCACCACCGCCACGGTTGGAACCGCGCTGTACCGGCGGTTGAGGACCGAGTAGCTGGACCACATAAGCGCGCAGGCGAGCGCGAAGCCGTAGCCCAAAGCATAGTCTTGAACGAACCCGCCTTCGCTCGGGTCGGCAACGAGCAATCCAGCGCCGATCAACCCCAGCACCCCGCCGGCGATGGGCAGAACCCAGCGCCGCCACGCCTGTCCCACCATGGAAAACAGCACAATCAGCAAAGGCCACAAATAAGCAATCAGCCCCGCTTGCGCCGTCGGCGCGTTTTTGAGCGCGAGCATATAGAGCGCGTGATAGCCAAACAGACCGATAATCCCCAGCGCCCAAGCCCCCATCGGCACCGCCCGCAGCGAAGCCAAGGCCCCGGCCCGCAGCAGCATGGGCAGACTCAGCAGTGTTGCCAGACCAAAGGTCAGCGCCAACCACTCAAACAAGGGAATGCGTGTCGTCAGTGAGGTCAGCAGCGCCAAAGCCGCCCACAGCACAATGGCGGCAAAACCGAGCAAGGTTGGCATGGATCGGGAATCCTTCGGCGCTTAGGCCGGGGTTTAGAACCCGGCGAGTTGGAACACAGACCAGCCGATCAGCACGATTCCAAAGACCGACGCAAACCAACTCGCTGTGCGCAAGTAGGGCACAGAAAGCGTAAAACAGACGAAGTGCGCAACCCGGAAAATGAGATAAATCCAGCCGCCCAAAATGGCCTGCCGCATGACATCATCCACCCCAACCCGGTCGCCGAGATACACGGCCAACACCGCCAGCCCCATGAAGGTGACGTAGGTCTCCAAATGATTCTCAAACCCCCGCTGCGCAAACTTCCCCCAGCCCTTTAACTCCTGCAGGTTCGCGTCGGTCTTGAGCTTCTCATCCAGGCCAGAGGTGAACAGCTTGTACGCCCCGGGAACGATGCTCATGACCAGCGTCATGAGCGTGGCGAGGAAAATGATGGTGATCATCGAAAGCATGGGTTCGAGCCTTTTGTGGTGACGAAACGTCTTGGCCTTAAAGTCTTTGGCACAGCCGAGGTTTCAAGGCCT